>ERZ772851.2793-NODE-2793-length-12418-cov-2.978080_pt1 | contig 12418 bp, 7 predicted proteins | sample MGYA00512137_ERZ772851 | MGnify/ENA primary metagenome ERZ772851 (study PRJEB29015, sample SAMEA2737663) | human gut metagenome | biome: human gut; feature: human-associated habitat; material: faeces | place: China | collected 2012 ... | reverse complement strand
GCAGTTCTTTATGTCTGTGCAGAAATTTCATAAAAGATGGAAAGAACCACCCGGAGCCGAAAGGCAGAAAGGTGGTCATTATGTTGACATTAAAAGAACTGAAGAAAATCGTGAAAGTTGCTGATATGGAGAAAAGAATCCCAAGCGTGAAATCCTTGAAGGAACACAAAGTTGTAGTAAAGGAAATGATCAATGCAGATACAACAATCTCTGTTTATGATCACGGATATGTACTTTATACAGCAGGAAATCAATCAACCGTATTTCCACTTCATAGTTGTGATGACTATGAATATGTGAGTGTAACTGGCGATAACAAGGAATTCAATAAAGAGTTCTTTGATAATGAAAACTGGTATATCCGTCTGCTGATGGAGGCTGAAGACCGTATGGCATACAGCCAGAGCAAAATCAGCACCAATCATGGTGTATTTTCTAACAGCGATGTTACAGATGATGCGGAGATTATGAGAGGATCTTCAAAAGATTTTGTTGACGATGTTATCGACAGAGAAATTCTGAATGCGCTGATCAAGGAATTGACAGAGAGGCAAAAGATGGTACTCAATCTGGTTTATTTCGAAGAAATGCGTCAGCAGGATGTCGCAGATTATCTGGGAATCAAACAGCAGAGTGTAAATGACCTCCTGAACAGGGCATTAAAAACGATGAAAAAAAAGGCGGAAAACGAAGAATTTTAAAAAAATTTCAAAAAAATTGAATTAGACCACTGTAAAACAGGCTCTGAGCGTTTCGTTATATGAAGGGTTTGCATAGAACACCTTCATGTACCTTGAAAAATGAATAGCCTGCCCGGAGTGATATTTGGTTTGAACATGCATAGAGCGAAAAGCTGCGTGTCTGCCAGAAGAAAACGTATCAGAGATGGAAACTGATATAGGAACGGATCCGGGAAAGAAAACAGGAAAACGCTTAAATCTTAAATCAAAATAAAATGTCTGAATCTAAAAAGAGGATGACAGTAGAAATCATGTGGCGGTATTTGTGACAAACAGGTACCGCCATATATTTGTGCTGTTATCTCAGCTTGTGCTGACTGTCCCAAATAGCGCAAATTTCAGGAAAGGAGGCGATCATCTTCGTATAAAAGATAATATGCAGAAACTAACAGATAACCATACACAAAAGAATCAGAAAGGAAGGATTTAAGAGAATGAACGTGAAAAAGAAAGCACGCAGGGTGATGTCCGGTTTACTGACTGCAGTAACGGTTCTATCGACGGTACTCTCTCCCGCTGTTGCCTATGCTTCTGATGATGCCGGATCTGTAAAAAAGATTCCGTATTATGAGGAGATCAAGGATCAGTTGGATGAAGATGAAGTGGTAACTGCAAAGGATTATGAGATCAAGGTTGGAGACAATTTCGATGTAAAGAGTGATTATACCGGTCTTACGATCCAGGATGACAGCAAAGTAAAAGTTACATTTCAGGAAGCAAAAGATACGGACGGGAATGATTTTTCTACCGATTATGCCAATTCCTATAAGGCAGTCTATTATGTAGAACCACAGACAACGGATCACCCAACCTACCAGATCAATCGAAAGATCGTGGTAAAAGAAGCGGATCAACAGAAAGATTCGCAGTCAGAAAGTTCTTCTGATCAGGATGCTGGTTCTTCCGATAAGACAGAAACAGAGGATTCTGAGGCTGACTCGTCTACAGAGGAAACTGATGCTGCTGACACGGAGAGCAAAACAGAACTGACAGAAAAAGAATTTGATGTAGAAATCGAAGCAACGGAGGATCAGGAGACCGTTGATCCGGAAACAGGGATCACACTCTCAGAGGTTATGCAGGAAGCTGTTGACCAGGAAGTTGCTCTTGCAGATCTTGAAGCAGGCGAAAGTATTACTTTCGATATGCCAATGATGCTTGCTTCTGGTGAGACAGGAACAAAATCAGTCACCGTCACAGCCGGTTCCTGGTACTATTACGCAGATTATGGATTAGGTTCTTATCTGACTTGTCCATATTATGTGAAATGGGGAAGCATCAATGCGACAGCATACTGTGTTGAACCATCGAAAAAAGGACCGGGAAATGGAACTTATACGATCCAGAAACTTGCCGATGGAAAGACACTTGCAAAGGTCTGCTATTACGGAACAAAAGCAAGTGATGAGAATGGTTTCTTCGATGAGAAACATCCGGATTTTCCAGCAGGAAAGAGATTCATTATTACGCATCTTGCAGCGGCTTATGCAAATGGATCCAGTGACTGGGCATCCGGAACCAATGTAACAGGAAAGAACCTGGCAATGGAGCTTTACAATTATTGTGTAAATATGCCGGACATTCCGTCTGTAGATATGAGCTTTTCCGAATCTAATGTAAAGGCTTATGTGGAAGGAAACAGCCAGCGAACAAGCGTGATCACATTCAAAGCAGATAAACTGCAGACAATCACATTTAAGTTGCCAAGCGGTGTAAAGCTTGTAAATGTGACAACCGGTAAAACCAGTGCTGCAGGAGCAAGTGTAGAAATCAGTGGAGGTACACAGTTTTATCTGACAGCACCACTTGATCAGGCAGAGAGCGTCAGTGCTACATTTTCTTCTCAGATGAAGGGAAGTATTGATAAAGAATACTCTGCTTACAAGATTGTGACAGGATCCGGAACACAGGATCTGGCTCTTGTTTTCGGTGAAGGTGTCGGAAATGAGAAATATGTGGATTTTAAAGTAACCTGGACAAATGAATGCAAAGTATCCATTGTAAAGAAAGATCAGGATACAGGAAATGCACTGGCTGGGGCAGTGTACGGGATCTATTCCGATGCTGCATGTACAAAGCTGATCGCAGAGATGCCTGCAACTGATCAGAATGGTGCTTCACAGCTCACAATGGAGAAAACACAGGAAGTTGTTTATCTGAAAGAAATCTCTGTTCCAACAGGGTATCAGATCGATACAAAGTCTTATAATGTGACTCTTGCTATCGGAAAGACAACGACCAAAAATGTAACAGACAAACGTGTAAATGCAAAGATCAACATTGCAAAACAGGATGCTGAGACAGGGAATGCAGCACAGGGGGATGCAACGCTGGAAGGTGCAGTATATGGCCTTTATGCAAGGGAAGATATTGTTCATCCGGATGGAAGAACCGGAACGATCCATAAGAAAGACAGCCTGATCACATCCCTGACAACGGATAAGAATGGCGAAGCTTCTGTATCGGATCTCTATCTTGGAAAGTATTATCTGAAAGAGCTTAGTGCTCCGGTGGGATACGTACTGGATCCGACAGAACATGAGGTGGACTGTACTTACGAAGGTGTTACTGTTCCGACAGTAGAAAGAACTTCTGTATGTAAAGAAACTGTCATCAAACAGCCATTTCAGATCATCAAGGCAGCAAACAACGGAAAGACCGATGCAGATCTTCTGCAGGGAGTTGGTTTTTCAGCATGGCTTGTCAGTGATCTGAAAGTAAAAGCAGATGGAAGTTACGATTTTGACTCAGCCAGACCAGTTGTACTGACTGCAGATGGCCAGGCAGAAATGTTTACCGATGAAAAAGGATATGCAAGATCGATTCCGCTTCCATATGGAACTTATGTGGTAAGAGAAACCACAAGCAAACACAACTATGCACCGGTCGATGATTTTGTAGTGAAGATCACAGAGAATCATCCGGATACACCGCAGACATGGCGAGTGCTGCTGGATAAAGAATTCAAAGCAAAATTAAAGATCATCAAAAAGGATGCAGAAACACAGAAATCTGTACTCCTGGCCAATACTGAGTTCAAGGTATACGACCTGGATAATCAGAAATATGTGGAACAGACAACATCCTACCCGAAGCCAACGGTACACAAATCTTATTTCACAAATGAGGAAGGATACCTGGTACTGCCAAAGAATCTGAAACCTGGTAACTACAGGATTGAGGAAGTGACGGCACCCGATGGGTACACAATATCCAAAAACTATGTGACAGTTGCAGTTGATACAGATACTGCTTATCTGACCGATCCTGTCACAGGAGATGCAGTCATTGATGTGGAATATACCAATGCCCCGGTCAAAGGTCAGTTAAAGATCTATAAACAGGGTGAAGTGTTAAAGGGATTTGATAAGGACTTCCAGCATGAAATGGCTGGACTTGCAGGTGCTGAATTTGAAGTCTATGCGGCAGAGGATATCTATACTGCCGATCATCAGGTAGATGCAGATGGACAGAGAACTCTGTATTTTGCAAAGGATGCACTGGTAGCAACCGTCACAACGGATGCAGATGGTTATGCAACCGTAAAGAATCTTCCACTTGGCAGGTACTATGTTAAAGAGAAGAATGCACCGGACACTTATGTGTTAAATACTGTACCGAAAAATGTCGAATTTGCTTATGCGGATCAGGATACTGCAGTGATCGAGAAAGAAATCTCTGTCACAGATGAACGACAGAAAGTGTCGATTACTGTCGAAAAACAGGATGCTGAGACAGGCAATACAGTAGCCGGAGCAGTGTTCGGTATTTACAATGCAAAAGACATTCAGACGAAAGATGGAAAAGTGATCGTCAAAGCAGATACTCTTTTACAGGAAATGACTTCTGATGAAAAAGGTCAGGCAGCATGTACACTGGATCTTCCACTTGGAAGCTATTATGTAAAAGAACTGAAAGCACCAGATGGATTCGTATCTTCGGATGAAGTACTGAGATTTGATGCTTCTTATCAGGGGCAGGATGTACAGACAGTAACATTAAAATCCGTAAAGAAGAACCAGCCGACAACTGTTGAGATCACAAAATCAGATGCAACAACCGGTGTAGAACTGGATGGAGCTTATCTGAAAGTAACGGATAAAGATGGAAATGTAGTAGATAGCTGGACATCTTCCAAAGATGCACCGCATGTGATCAAATATCTGAAAGTGGGTGAGACTTATACCCTCCATGAAGAATTTGCCCCACATGGCTATCTGGTAGCCAATGATGTGACATTCACAGTCAAAGATACCGGAGAGGTTCAGAAAGTGGAAATGAAGGACGAGGTACCGGTTGGTGAACTCATCATCAACAAAAAAGGAGAATTCCTGGATTCTGTTACACTGGCCGATAAGGTCAAAGGTGTGGTGGAACACATTTTCAACTATGTAACCGGAAAGCTGACAGATGTTACGTTTGAAGTCTATGCTGAGGAAGACATTAAGGCTGCCGATGGCGTCAGTGACGATTACTATAAAAAGGATGAACTGATTGCAACGATCAAGACAGATGAAACCGGTATTGCAAAACTGGAAAATCTTCCACTTGGGAAATACTACGTGAAGGAAACAGGAACTGCTTACGGTCATGTGCTGGATGGTGAGATCCGTCATGTAGATCTGACTTACGTGGATCAGAATACACCGGTTGTAGTCTATGACAAAGACTGGCAGAACAACCGTCAGAGAGTAGAAGTCAGTGTACTTAAGAAAGAAAAAGATTCTGACCGTACACTGGAAGGTGCTATCTTTGGATTATTTGCCAAAGATGACATTAAGTCTGAGACAACTGGTAAAGTCCTGATCGAAGCCGATGAGATCATTGAGCTGAAATCTACAGATGAAGAAGGAAAGATCACATTTGTTGCAGATCTTCCAATAGGAGCAACTTACTATGTAAAAGAGCTCTATGCACCGGACGGATTCGTAACCAACGATGAAGGAAAAGAATTTACGTTTGAGTATGCAGGTGAGGATCAGCCGACTGTAACCTATGATTTTACCTTTGAGAATCAGCCAACCGTCGTTGAATTTACCAAATCCAGTCTGACAACCGGAAAAGAACTTCCAGGATGTAAGCTGAAAGTGGTAGATGCTGATGGAAATATCGTGGATGAATGGACTTCCGGTAAAGAAGCACATGTGATCCGTGAGCTGACTGTCGGAAAAGAATACACACTGGTTGAAACAAAACCTGCTGATGGTTACGTGACAGCTGAAAGCGTGAAGTTCACGATCAAAGATACTGCCGATGTGCAGAAAGTTGAGATGAAGGATGATGTAACGAAGGTGAAAATCTCCAAACAGGATATCGCCGGAAAAGAACTTCCGGGAGCGAAACTCACAATCCTTGATCAGGATGGAAAAGTTGTGGAAAGCTGGACCAGTACAGAGAAAGCACATTACATCGAAATGCTTCCGATCGGAAAATACACTCTCCGTGAAGAAACAGCACCGGATGGCTATCTGGTTGCAAAAGATGTGGAATTCGAAGTAAAGGATACCAGTGTAGTACAGCATGTAACCATGGTGGATGAGGAAAAACCGGCAGAAAAGACACCGGAAGGTGGAAAACCTGTCAGTGATTCACCAAAGACTGGGGATAACACCAATCTGTGGCTGTGGTTTATGCTTCTCGGCATTGGTGCGACTGGTACAGGAGCCCTTGCATTTATGAGAAAAAAGAAACACTAATTAAATAAGAATGAGCGTTCATGGAAACCGAAAGGAATCTGTGGACGCTTTTTTAGATGGGAGAAACCATGAGAAATATCATTATTTTTGTTGCTCTTCTGGGAGCAGCGGCAATATTTACAGTTTTGTATTGTCTCATTGCTGCCGGAAGTCAGGCAGAGAAAAAACTGACAGAAATCATGAGAAAAGAGGAAGAACAGAATGAAGACTAATAAAGATCTGATCATAGAACCAAATGCAGCTATTGAGGGAAGAAAGTACAGCGAAGAAAAGCCATGGTCCTGCAAGTACTGTTACTGGTGGGGAGGCAAAAAGAAAGGCTGTAGCTTGAAACAGTGCCACTATCTGCTTCCGGAAAAGAAAAAAGCAGTAAAAACAACACCATGTGGTGGCTGTCCGTATGGAAAACATGTTCCATGCATCGGATATTGTATTGCCCGTCTTCATTCTGAAATGAAAGGAAAGAAAGGACGTGGGTAATTGCAGGAAGAAGTAAATCAGAAAGTGATCAGCCTGAGCATCCAGGGAGTCAAGATCACTGCCAGTGTGCTAAAAGCAGCCCTTCGGAAGTTCCTGGAAATGGACAACCGCAGGAAACAGAAAGCAACGCAGGTGAAAATGGCAGAAAAGACCGGACGGGCTCAGGAGAAAGGAAGGGAAAAAGCCCGAAAAAAGATTGAAAAGAAAAAGCCACATGGAAAGCAGACCATCAAGCAGCTGAATGCACAGGGAGTACAGCTTTCCAACTTAAAGATCACAGATGAAAATATCAAATCCTTTGACCGTGTGGCAAGAAAATACGGCATTGATTACAGCCTGAAGAAAGAAGTCGGTGCTGATCCACCGAAATATCTGGTCTTCTTTAAGGCAAAAGACGTGGATGTGATGACAGCGGCTTTCCGGGAATATGCCGGAGTAGAACTGAAAAAGAAACAGGTGAAGAAACCATCTGTCAGAAAGAAACTGCAGAAATCTGTAGAAAGAAAAGCAAAGCACCGCCAGCGTGTGAAGCAGAGACAAAAATCCAGAGGTCAGGAACGATGATCCGGGAAAAAATACAGAAGATCCAGGTCAAACGACTGGTGATCTTAAATCTCCCATATTTCTTTATCTTCTATGTAGCAGATAAAGGATCCTGGCTGTACCGGCATTGCCTGGGAGAAAGCATGGTCCAGAGACTTGGCGTGATGTTAGTCAATTTCCGACTGGCATTTTTAAGCTGGCTGCCAAGTATCGCTTTGCAGGATCTTACGGTAGGTGTTCTGGTTGCAGGTGCATTAAAACTGGTGGTCTACTATCGTTCTAAAAATGCAAAGAAGTTCCGGCAGGGTGTGGAGTATGGATCCGCAAGATGGGGAAATAGAAAAGATATCGAACCCTTCATGGATCCGGTCTTTGAAAACAATGTCATCCTCACAGAAACGGAACGTCTGACCATGAACAGCCGGCCAAAAGCCCCAAAGTATGCCAGAAATAAAAATGTGATCGTCATCGGTGGTTCCGGATCCGGAAAGACAAGATTCTATGTGAAGCCCAATCTTATGCAGATGACGGACCACGTATCCTATGTGGTCACTGATCCAAAGGGTACGATCATCGTTGAATGCGGGAAGATGCTGGTAAATGGAGGATACCGGATCAAGGTATTAAATACGATCAACTTTAAAAAGTCCATGCATTACAATCCGTTCCATTATATCCGGAGTGAAAAAGACATCTTAAAGCTGGTCAATACCATTATCGCAAATACCAAGGGTGAGGGCGAAAAATCAACGGAAGATTTCTGGGTCAAGGCCGAGCGTCTTTTGTATTCTGCACTGATCGGATACATCTGGTATGAGGCACCGGAGGAAGAACAGAACTTTTCTACTTTGCTGGAATTTATCAATGCCAGTGAGACCAGGGAGGATGATGAAGAATTTAAAAATGCAGTGGATGAATTGTTTGAAGAACTGGAAGCAGAAAATCCGGAACACTTTGCAGTAAGGCAATATCGCAAGTACAAGCTTGCTGCCGGCAAAACTGCAAAATCGATTTTGATTTCCTGTGGTGCCAGACTTGCACCATTTGACATTCAGGAACTAAGAGAAATCATGTCGTATGACGAAATGGAACTGGATATGATCGGTGATCAGAGAACAGCTATGTTTGTCATCATCAGTGATACCGATGACACATTCAACTTTGTGGTAGCGATCATGTACACCCAGCTCTTTAACTTGCTTTGTGATAAAGCGGATGATGAGCATGGAGGCAGGCTCCCTTATCATGTACGGCTGCTTCTTGATGAGTTCAGCAATATCGGACAGATTCCAAAATTCGACAAGTTGATTGCTACGATCCGAAGCAGGGAAATCTCCGCTTCTATCATTCTGCAGTCACAATCTCAGCTGAAAACCATCTATAAGGATGCTGCAGAGACGATCACAGGTAACTGTGACACCGTTCTTTTCCTGGGCGGAAAGGAAAGTTCCACACTGAAAGAAATATCAGAAACCCTGGGAAAGGAAACCATTGATCTTTACAACACATCAGACACCAGAGGCAGCAACCGGTCCTATGGGCTGAACTATCAAAAGACTGGAAAAGAACTGATGAGTAGAGATGAGCTGGCGGTCATGGATGGAGAAAAATGTATCTTACAGCTTCGAGGAGTCCGGCCGTTTTTAAGCAACAAATATGACATCACAAAGCACAAACGGTACAAGGAACTTGCCGATTTCAATAAGAATAATGCGTTTGATGTCGAAAAATATCTGGCACACCGACTGGTGCTGTCGGAAGATACAGAATTTGAAATGTATGAAGTAACTGTAACACAAGAAGACGTATCAGTGATTGAAGCTGAGGAAGGTGAGGACTGATATGAAAGAAAGAATTCGAGCACCCTGCTACTACTGATAAGGGTACAAAAAGGTCTGAATAAAAGGGAAAGGAGTAGAGCCAAACGCTTACAGACCATAAGAAAAAGCGTTTGTTCATACATTTGATTATGGCTTTTTTTAGCAGTGCAATCAATATCCTTCAGACACTGGTCGTTGCAATCGGTGCCGGTCTTGGTGTCTGGGGCGTAATCAACCTGATGGAAGGTTATGGAAACGACAACCCGGGTGCAAAATCCCAGGGAATTAAGCAGCTGATGAGCGGTGGTGGTGTTATCCTGATCGGAACACAGCTGATCCCGCTTCTGAGTGGATTATTTGGTTAAGAGAAAGGAGTAGAGATCCATGTTCAGTCAGATTTTTGATGCGATTGAGGAATGGATGAGGGAACTCTTAACCGGGATGATCACTTCCAACCTGGACACGATGTTTACTGATGTCAATCAAAAGACTGGTGAGATCGCTACCCAGGTTGGACAGACCCCGCAAGGGTGGAACGGCAGCATATTCAGTATGATCCGGAACTTATCGGATTCCGTGATCATGCCGATCGCAGGTATTATTATCACACTCGTACTCTGCTACGAATTGATTTCTATGCTGACCGAGCGCAACAACATGCATGATATTGATACCTGGATGTTTTTCAAGTACTTCGTAAAAATGTGGATCGCTGTATATCTGGTGAGTAACACATTTACGATCACAATGGCGGTATTCGATGTGGGTCAGCACGTAGTTAATTCTGCGGCCGGTGTTATCACAGGAAGTACCGCCATTGATATTTCTTCGGCATTGACGGATCTTTCCGCAACCCTGGAAAGTATGGAAATCGGAGAACTTGTTGTATTGGCGCTGGAAACCCTTATCGCCGGCTTCTGTATGAGAATCCTGTCTGTACTGATCACAGTGATCATGTATGGACGTATGATAGAGATTTACCTATATACCTCAGTTGCGCCGATTCCATTCGCAACTATGAGTAACAGAGAATGGGGACAGATCGGCACGAATTATTTCAGAGGACTCTTTGCCCTGGCTTTCCAGGCATTTCTGATGATGGTATGCGTTGCAATCTATGCAGTGCTTGTTGCAGGTATCCAGTATTCAGATAATCTGAGTTCTTCATTATTTGGCGTTATGGCTTACACGGTGATCTTATGTTACAGCCTCTTTAAGACGGCATCCTTAAGTAAGTCGATATTTAACGCGCACTAAATTACAGGAAGGAGTGAAAATCATGGCATATGTCAGCGTACCGAAAGATTTAACGAAGGTAAAGAATAAAGTAGCATTTAACCTGACCAAAAGACAGCTGATCTGTATCGGGATAGGTGCTGCAATGGGAATTCCAAGCTATTTTCTCTTGCGTAATGTGATGGGAAACAGTAATGCAGCAACGGTCATGGTGCTTTTAATGTTACCGGCATTTTTATTTGCCATGTACGAAAAAGACGGGATGCATCTGGAAGATGTTCTGATGCATATGATCCGGGTGAAGTTTCTTCGTCCACCCGTCAGAAAATATGAAACTGAAAACTATTATGAGACAGATCCGGAACAGATCAGACAGTCTCCGGATGCAGGAAAACCGAAAGGGGGAAAAACGGTTGCGAAAAAAGAAAAATAAGAAAACTGTCGCAGATACCGGATACAAAAAAGTAGACAGAAAAGAGAAAAAGAAAAAAGAAAAGCAGGAAGAGAAACGCAGGCAGAAAAAACTGTCCGTCCAGCAGTCGATCGCTTATAAGGAAATGGGAAGAGATGGAATCTGCAGGGTACAGGGAAAAACGTATTCTAAGTGTATCCGCTTTTATGACATCAACTACCAGCTGGCTCAGAATGAAGATAAAAATGCAATCTTTGAAAACTGGTGTGATTTCCTCAATTACTTTGATGCCAGTATCCATTTTCAGCTGAGCTTTATCAATCATAAGAGCAGCATGAAGGAGTTTGAGCAGGTGATCCAGATCCGGCCACAGGAGGATGCTTTTGATGATGTTCGCATGGAATATGCAAAGATGTTGAAACAGCAGTTGGCAAAAGGAAACAACGGTCTGGTGAAGTCAAAATATATCACATTTGCCATTGAAGCAGAAAATATCCGGGAGGCAAAACCAAAGCTGGAACGTATCGAGTCGGATATCCTGAATAACTTTAAGATCCTGGGAGTTCCGGCATATCCGCTGAATGGCGTGGAACGTCTGCAGATCCTGTATGAGACATTCAATCCGGATGTGATGACAGATTTCCAGTTTGACTATGGATCCATGATCCGGACAGGACTCAATACAAAGGATTATGTGGCACCGACCAGTTTTGTGTTCCGGGACAGAAATACATTCCAGATGGGAAATACCATCGGGGCTGTCTCCTATCTGCAGATCCTGGCGCCGGAGCTTACGGATAAGATGCTGGCAGAATTTCTGGATATTGATAAGAATCTCATCGTCAACCTACATGTCCAGTCTGTGGATCAGATGAAGGCAATCAAGCTGGTAAAAAGCAAAGTGACGGATATCAATCGTATGAAAATCGAAGAACAGAAAAAAGCAGTCCGGGCCGGATACGATATGGATATCATTCCATCGGATCTGAACACGTATGGCGGAGAAGCTAAGCGTCTGTTAGAAGACCTGCAGTCACGAAATGAGCGTATGTTCCTTGTAACAGCGCTCTTTTTAAATACTGCAAAGACAAAACAGGCACTGGATAATGCCATCTTCCAGACTGCCGGAATTGCACAGAAATACAACTGTGTACTGAAACGTCTGGATTATCAGCAGGAAGAAGGATTGATGAGCAGTGTTCCGCTGGGAGTAAATCATATCCCAATCAAGCGGGCTCTTACGACTACCAGTACAGCAATCTTTGTTCCGTTTACCACACAGGAACTTTTCCAAGGCGGTGAAGCTCTTTACTATGGCTTAAATGCACTGTCAAACAATCTCATTATGGTGGATCGGAAACGATTGAAAACACCTAACGGATTGATTTTGGGCACTCCTGGTTCCGGAGCATGGCTGTCCGGCGGCATGGAATTCGTCACCGATCTCGCGCTCTCCTATATCGCGTTTTCCGCCGGACGGTATTTCCGTAT
>ERZ772851.2789-NODE-2789-length-12443-cov-6.588392_pt1 | contig 12443 bp, 9 predicted proteins | sample MGYA00512137_ERZ772851 | MGnify/ENA primary metagenome ERZ772851 (study PRJEB29015, sample SAMEA2737663) | human gut metagenome | biome: human gut; feature: human-associated habitat; material: faeces | place: China | collected 2012 ... | reverse complement strand
GAGCACCTGACTGTTAATCAGGGTGTCGCCTGTTCGAGTCAGGCAAGAGGCGCCACGAAGGCAATGTTCTTTGGAACATTGCCTTTTTTGTTTGCCATACCGCATGTTTCAGAAGTGTTAATTTTTCACACTTTTTTCATTTCTCACGATTTCTTAAAAAAGAAGTTCTTGAAGATGCTGTCATATTGTGGTATACTGCACATAAGCTGTAACGCCTGTGCATACAAACTTTGCAGGCATTGCAAGCCGGAAATCTGAGCATTCTGCCCCATTCCCGGGCGTTCAGAGGCGGTAAATCCTTCCGGTTTTGGCGGTTTTGTCAAATTCACTGCATGTTTTCCGGTCCGTGTGTCTGGCAGATGTGTATGGTGTTTGAATAAATTTGTATAGTTTCAAAGGAAGCATCTATGCGTTATACCTATGTCCGGCAGCATGACACTACCGACTGTGCGGCTGCCTGCCTCGCAATGGTGTGCCTCCATTACAAAAAGGAGATCACCATCACGCGCCTGCGCGATATGATGGGTACGGACCTGAAAGGCACAAACCTCGTTGGTCTGCAGAAGGCCGCGAACGAGCTGGGTTTCACCACCGCCGCGGTGCGTGTGGACCGTGAAAACTTCCTCAGCGACTTCTCGCTGCCCTGCATTGCGCAGGTCATCACCGACCAGGGCCTGGCCCACTTTGTGGTGGTGTTCAAAAAGACCACCATCCGCGATGACGGTGAGCGCCGCAAGCACATGCTGGACGAAGCCGAGCAGGTCAAGGAAGCCGAGGAAAAAGGCAAAAAGCACAAGTGCAAGGATTACGTCATCATCGGCGACCCTGCTACTGAGCTGAAAAAGATCAGCCTGGACGAGTTCTACAAGAACTTTACCGGTGTTCTGCTGCTGCTGAACCCCACCTCGGAGTTCAACGTGAGCCAGCGCAAAAAGCTGGCACCCGGCGCCCCCGGCTATGAAGCCCAGCAGGCCAGCGAAAAAAACGACGGCAAGCCCAACCGCTGGGGCATGATGAAGCGGTACATCGACCTGCTGCTGCCCCAGAAGAAGCTGTTCTTCTACGCCATTTTAAGTTCCGTCATCACCACCATCCTGGGCATCGCGTCCTCGATGTTCAATAAGATCCTGATGGATGAGGTGCTGCCTTACGGGCTGGACAACCTGCTGGTCACGCTGATCATCGTGTTCAGCATGGTGAGCCTGACCAGTTCCCTCATCGGCTTCGTGCGGCAGTGGGTGCTGATCCATCTGTCCATCAAGATCGACATCCCGCTGATGCTGGGCTACTTCGGGCACATCTTCCATCTGCCCATGAAGTTCTTTGCCACCCGCAAAACGGGCGATATCACCACCCGTTACTCGGATGCAAACACCATCAAATCCATCTTCACCAGCATTGCGCTGAGCCTTGTGATGGACATCTCCATGGCCATCATCACCGGCATCATCCTGTTCCGGATGAACGCCATGCTGTTCTCCATCTCGCTGTTCATGGCACTGGTCAGCATCCTGCTGGTGCTGGTGTTCAAGCAGCCCTACAAGCGCATCAACGAAGAGACCATGATCCAGTCGGCTGCCCTCAACAGCCAGATGATCGAGAGCCTGCGCGGCATCGAGACCATCAAGTGCAATGCCAACGAGGACACCCAGCTGGAAAATCTGGAAAAAGAGTACATCAAGAGCCTGAAGATCAGCCTGCGGTCCAGCCGCATCAGCACGGGCCAGGGCCTGATCTCCACCTTCATTTCCACCGGTTTCAGCATGCTGACCACCTATGTGGGCATCAGCCAGGTGCTGCACGGTGAGATGACGCTGGGCGGCTTCATGGCGTTCAGCACACTGTCCAGCTACTTTACCTCCCCGCTGAGCAACCTGATCGGTCTGCAGATGAGCATTCAGGAAGCCGGCATTTCTATGAAGCGTCTGACCGAGATCATGGATTATCCGGCCGAGGACGAAAACGACAAGGGCTACGAGCTGACCCCGCTGGAAAAGGTGGAGGGCGACATCGAGTTCAAGGACGTCACCTTCCGCTATGGCAACCGTGCCCCGGCGCTGGATCACATCAGCTTTACCATCCCTGCCGGTAAGAAAGTTGCCCTGGTGGGCAGCAGCGGCAGCGGCAAATCCACCATCACCAAGCTGCTGCTGAAGTACTACGACCCCGAAGAGGGCGAGATCGACTTCAACGGCGTGAATCTGGCCGAGTACACCCATGATTCGGTGCGCCGCGCCATTGCCTATGTGCCGCAGAACATTGAGCTGTTCAGCAAGACGATCTACGACAACATCCGCATTTCCCGCATGGATGCCACCATGGAGGAAGTGAAGGAAGCCGCCAAGAAGGCTGATGCCCACGAGTTCATCCGCCATCTGCCGCTGCAGTACAACACCTACCTGGAGGAAGCCGGCAACGGCCTGTCCGGCGGTGAAAAGCAGCGCATTGCATTGGCGCGTGCTTTCCTGAAGGATTCCGGTCTGTACATCCTGGACGAGTCCACCAGCAATCTGGACTTTGCCACCGAGAATCTGATCTTCAACATGATCTACGAGCAGCTGGCCGACCGGTCCATGCTGATCGTAGCTCACCGCCTGTCCACCGTCCGCGACTGCGACATGATCCTTGTGATGGATCACGGCAAGATCGTGGAGCGCGGCACGCACGACGAGCTGATGGCCAAGGATGGCAAGTATGCTGAGCTGTGGAATATGCAGCAGGGCATCTACCGCCGCCGTGAGCCGGTGGCCAAGCAGCCTGTGGCTGCCGCCGTGGTAGAGGATGACGATGACGGCGAAGCCTTTACCTACTGATTCGTTGCAGTCGGGTGCGCACCCGATTACATAAAACCGGTTCCCTCCCGGCAGCGCAGCCGGGGAGGAACCGACAAAAGTTCATTATTTGAAGGGAGTAATTCATCATGATGATGCCTGCAAATTTTTCCGCAATCTCTGAGAACGAGATGACCTACGTCAACGGCGGCGCAAGCCTGTCCGAAATCCTGGCCCCCGAGCTGAAGCTCGAGAACTGGCAGAACTTCAACAAGAACATGGTCACCATTATCGGCAACTCTTTCCTGGGCGACTATGTCAGCAACACCGTTGGCACTCTGTTCGGCGGCGCATACCGTCCCGGCAACCTGGGCAAGGCCTGGTTCAACTCTGTCAGCAAGTACTACAATAGCGGCTACGATGCCGTTGTCGGTAACGGCACCGACGCCGGGATGACTTATGGCAATACTGCTCTGGGCACTCTGAACGGTGCTCTGAACGCTGGCCTGCGTCTGGCTGGTTCTGCTGCTGCCATCTACAACCTGGCAACCGCCAACGTCAAGAACGGTCTGCCCAGCCTCTTTGACTTCGAGAAGAAGGATACCGTCTTCCCTAAATAAGACTGTCTGATCCTGGCTTTCCGGGGGCCTGAGCAACTACACCGGTTTCCCCGCCGCACATGCTCCGGATGCAGACAGGTGCGCACCTGTCTGCTGAAAAAGTGCTTTGCGGTTGCGCAGCCGCAAGGTGCCTGACAAGTATGGCAGACGGCAGAGTGCCCTGTGGTATCTCAGCCCCGACAAAAAACGATATGCAGTGTGTTTTCCGGCCCCGCTGCAAAGCGCCGGACCGGTGACAATGCCTCGTTATGGTGTGCCCGGAGGCGTCCTGCCTCCGGGCACATTCTATTTTTCGCATCACCCATTACTGCTACAGTAATAGGTGATCAGAAGCAGAGAAGGTGTGCTCTGCCCTTTCTCTGCCTGTGATTGCCTATTACGGCCTCCCCTTTGCGGAGGAAATTCAACGATAGGACAAAGAGGTATTTCAACATGAACGAGATCAAAGTTGCTGAAAACAAGACCCTCAAACTGACCAATGTCGTGGCACGCCGCATCGCCCCCGAAGAACTGGGCAACATGATGGTGGCGCTGACCCAGCTGCAGAACTTTATCAAGAGCCACAACGCACAGCCCATCGGCCCGCTGGTGCAGGCCCTCAAGATCGGCCCGGCCCCGGAGCATGCCCCGGAGCTGTACCTGATGCAGCAGGCCACCCAGCTGATCACCCAGACCGAGCCCGGCTACGAAGTGGACGCCGTGCTGCGGGTGAAGAACTGCCTGTACGCTCATTATACCGGCCCCATGGCCTACAGCCAGCTGGCAAGCTCCAAGCTGCAGATCCTCGCCTTTGAAAAGGACCTCAAGCTCACCGGTGACAACTACACCATTTTTGTCAGCCAGGACGACGATGACGCCGTGGTTGACGTGTTTATGGAGACCAAGTAACTATGACAACGACCATCCAGAACCTCGATGATCTGCAGGACCGCCGCATTATGATGGACCGGGACGTACCTCCCTACGGATACGCCTTTGTCATTCTGGTGGGCTTGTTCATGATCTTTCTGCTGGTGTGGAGCACCCGCACCAACCGCATCTACGTCAGCCAGAACTCCGGCACGGTGCAGGCCAGCAACAAGACCTACATCATGTCCAGCTATTCCGGCACCCTCACCGAGCTGTACATCTCCGAGGGCAGCTATGTGAACGAGGGCGACCTCGTGGCCCACATCAAGAGCACTGACCTGGACATGCAGCAGGACAACCTGGAAAGCCAGCTCAAGATCTACCAGACCCAGGTGGACCAGTACAATAAGCTGCTGCAGTGCATCCAGGACGACACGAACTACTTCAGTGAGACCAGTGTCGAGGATCAGCCCTACTACTACCAGTACGAGACCTACAAGAGCCAGGTGGAGCAAAAGACCTTTGACGCTTCGGCTTATCAGGCGGCCGGTTACACCGACGCCCAGATCAAGACCATGATGGAGCAGAACCAGAGCGAGATCCAGGCCCTGTATTACTCCACCATGCAGTCCATCTCCCAGAGCATCACCAGCGCCCAGAGCAACGTGGACAACGTGCAGGCGCAGATCGACGCCCTGAACACCGGTGCCAACGACTACTATCTGTATGCCCCCACCTCCGGCGTGATCCACATGGACAGCCCCTACAAGGAGGGCATGGTGCTGAGCGCAGGCTCCCCGCTGGCCACCGTTGCCAGCGAGAACGATGACCTGGAGATCGTGGCCATGGTCACCGTGAACGACCGCCCGCTGCTGCATGTGGGTGACCCGTGCAAGATCGCCATCACCGGCTTGTCGGAGTATTCCTACGGCACCCTGACCGGTACCGTGACCGCCATCGACAGCGACGTGACCACCAGCACCAGCGCTTCGTACTACAAGATGACCATCAAGCCGGACAGCACCTATGTGGTGAGCCGCAGCGGCGACAAGGTCGATCTTTCCAACGGCATGAGCGTGACCGCCCGCGTGGAATACGATCAGGTCACCTACTTTGAATATGCAATGGAGGCTCTGGGTGTGCTGTTCCGCTGATGCGGGCACCGTTTCCGGCGCTGAATCCTTCGCTCCATTTTTAACACCCAGAGAGGTACACGAACCATGAAATCAACCGCAAAGACCCTGGCCCTTGGCGCGGCACTGCTCTGCCTGCTGGCCGGCGGCATGGCCCTGCCGGCATCGGCTGCCGTGCCCCTGACCGGCGCCGCCGTGTCGCTGCCCTGGAACAGCGACAACAGCGTGCCTGCCGAGAGCATTGAGGCCGGCACCTATTCTTCCAATATGCTGTTGGGCGAGACCCAGCAGCTGTCGCCCACGGTGCGCCCCCGCAACAGCACCGACTCCGTCATCTACCTCACCGATGACAGCAGTGTGCTTACCGTGAGCAACAGCGGCGTGGTGCAGGCTGTGGGCGTGGGCACCGCCACCGTGACGGCCGCCGCAGGCAACCAGATCTGTGCTTACACCATTTCGGTTTCCATGGACTCCACCATGATCGTCACCGAGATGGATCTGGCGCTGTCCTCCAACACCATCTATGTGGGCAACTCAGTGTCGGCATCGCTGCAGGTGCGGCCCTCGTCCGCCTCGCAGTACGCCACCATCTCCCTGACTTCTTCCAATGAGAAGGTGGCCACCGTCAACAGCTTCGGCCGTGTGACCGGCGTGAGCCCCGGCACCGCCACCATCACCGCCGCCTGTGGCTCGGTCACCGCCAGCACCACCGTTACCGTGCTGGCCATCCCCACCGACACCACCGGCACCGTCAGTTCCGGCACCACCTCCGCCAACAGCGGTCAGGTCATTACGGTAACCCCCTCCTATGTGGTGCTCAAGCCGGGTGCCACCCGCACCCTGTCGGCCAAGGCCACCCCGGCTTCGGCCTCCCAGAGCTTCACCTACAAGTCCGGCAACAGCAGTGTGGCCACCGTGAGCCCCAGCGGCGTGATCACCGCCGTGGGCACCGGCTCCACCTCCATTACGGTTTCCAACGGCAAAGCCACGGCGCTGGTCACTGTCATCGTGAACCGCTCTGCTTCCGCTTCCTCGGGCAGCGACAGCAGCAACGGCGATGACGCTTCCAACGGCGACGATGACAAGATCACGCTGGACCCCACCGTGCAGACCATTCAGGACAGCACCGACCATGAGGTCGTTTTTGCTCAGTCGGAAGTCCCGGTGATCACCGGCGACATCCTCAACTCTCTGCGCACCACCGGCAAGACCCTGTGCGTGGTGGGCGACGGCTACACCCTGCAGGTGTCCGGCAAGGACGTGCGCAACACCACCGGCGAGCTGAACACCTCGCTGGAACTGCAGCAGGTGGAGCAGGGCCTGGAGTTCGTGGTGAACGACGGCAAGACGGTCCCCTGCTCGGCCCGCATTGATCTGGACAAGTGTGATTACTCCCGTCTGTACCTCTACAACGAGACCACCGGAAAGTGGCAGTACCTGAACAGCTACAAAGACGGTGTGATCACGCTGGACACCGCCGGTCGTTATCTGCTGACCAACGAAAATCTCCGCTTCGCCAACATCAACTGGACCTTCTTCATCGCTGGCGGCGCGGTGCTGGTGGTCATTGCGGTGGCCTACATCGCGTTCAAGAAGCGTTACTGGTTCTGGTAAGCCGCTCTTCCTCATCTGAAACAAAGATACAGCGAGGCCCCTCTGAAACGCTCAGAGGGGCCTCGCTTTTGTTGTAATTATATTCTGGTTGCCGTACTGTCAAAAGGCTCCATCCCTGAGGGAGTTCCCGTAATTCCCGTAAGCAGCAGTTTATTCCACGGTCACGCTCTTGGCGAGGTTGCGGGGTTTATCCACGTCGCAGCCGCGCAGCACCGCCATGTAGTAGGCGAACAGCTGCAGCGGCACGATCAGCTGCAGGGGCATCAGGATGTCCTCATATTCGTCCAACCGGATCACGGCATCGGCCACGCCCTCCGGCACCACGGCATCCTTTGTGGTGAACAGCAGCACCCGTGCACCGCGGCTGCGGGTCTCCTTGGCGTTGGAGATGGTCTTTTCGTACACCTGTTTCTGGGTGGCCAGCGCGATCACCGGCACACCGTCGGTGATCAGGCTGATGGTTCCATGCTTCAGCTCACCGGCGGCATAGGCATCCGAGTGCACATAGCTGATCTCCTTCAGCTTCAGGCTGCCCTCCAGTGAGAGGGAGTAGTCGAACCCGCGTCCGATGAAGAAGCAGCTCTGGGTGTTCATATAGCGGCTGGCAAGGTATTTGATCTGCTCGCAGTCCGCCAGACGGGCCTTGATGATCTCCGGTGCCCGCAGCAGCTGGGCCGTATAGCGGCGGGTCTCTGCCTCGCTCAGGCGGCCTCGGGCGTAGGCCAGACGCAGCGCGAACAGATACAGCACGCACAGCTGCACCATATAGGCCTTGGTGGAGGCCACGGCGATCTCCGGCCCGGCGTAGGTGTACAGCACATAGTCGGCGGCCCGGGCGATGGAGCTGCCCACCACGTTCACGATGGCCAGCACCGGCACGCCCCGGCTCTTTGCCAGCTTGAGGGCGGCCAGCGTATCACTGGTCTCGCCGGACTGGCTGATGATGATCACCAGATCGTTGGGGTTCAGGATGGGGTCCCGGTAGCGGAACTCGCTGGCGATGTCCACCTCGGCGGGCACCCGGGCCAGTGTCTCAATGGCTGCCTTGCCCACCATACCGGCATGCATGGCCGTGCCGCAGCCCACCAGATGCACCGTACCAATGCTGCGCAGCACCTCATCGGTGAGCTGCGGGATGCGCAGGTCCGGCATGCCGTCCTCCACGCGGGGACTGACCGTAGCCGTAATGGCCGTCGGCTGCTCGTTGATCTCCTTGAGCATGAAGTGCGGGTAGCCGCCCTTTTCGGCTGCCTCCATATCCCAGTCCGCCGTCAGCACCGGGCGCTGCACCGGCTCGGCAAATTCATTGTAGAAGCGGATGCCCTCGGCCGTGCACACGGCCATGTCGCCCTCTTCCAGCACGCTGTAGCGACGGGTATACTTGAGCAGGGCCGGGATATCCGACGCTACGAAGTTTTCGCCCTCGCCCCAGCCCACGATGAGCGGGCTTTCGCGCTTGACTGCAAAGATGGTGTCCGGGCGGTCCCGGAACAGCACGGCCAGCGCATAGCTGCCCCGCACCTTGGCCAGTGCTTCCTGCAGCGCCCGCAGCGGGTCGCCGGTGTAGCAGCAGTCGATGAGCTTGACCAGCACCTCGGTGTCTGTTTCGCTCTCAAAGGTATAGCCTTTGGCAATCAGACGCTCCTTGAGGATGCCGTAATTTTCAATGATGCCGTTGTGCACGATGCTCACCCGCGGGGTGGAATGCGGGTGGCTGTTCACGTCGCTGGGCTCACCGTGGGTAGCCCACCGGGTGTGCCCGATGCCGCAGAAGCTCTGTGCCAGAGCCTGTGCGGCCAGTTTCTGGCGCAGCTGTGTCAGCCGCCCCTTGCTCTTTACCACGCGGATGCCGCCGTCCAGAGCCAGCGCAACCCCCGCCGAATCGTACCCGCGGTACTCCAGTTTTTCCAGACCGTCCAGCAGCACATCCTGTGCGCTGCGCTTGCCGACATAACCAACAATGCCACACATACAAAACACCTCCATGCCGGCGTCCCCCGCGCAGAAAAAACGCACAGCCGGGGCCGTCAGCTTCCCTATCAGTTTATGTTCTTGTATGGCTTTCTTTGAAGGGATCTGTTGCGGTATCACTGCCGTTTTTTGCCCTTCTCTGCGGCTGGTCTAGCCTTCAACCGGAGAAACATCCGCCGAAATTTTCGATGATTCCTCTCCTCGTCACCCTCGCGGCTGTCACCCGCGTGGCCCGGCGCTTTGCGTCAACTGGTGGTTTTGCATTCCCTCTTTCTGCGGCCCCTGTGGGCTGCTGGTGGCTCAGTATACCACACTTTCCCATTTTGTGCAACTGCTGTGCAACAACCGTTCTCAGTGCATGCCCAGCATCCGGTGCAGCTTGGGCTGCCACACCAACCGGTACAGCATGAGCAGGTTGTGCAGGGCCCGGTCGTACAGCAAAAAGGCCACGTTGCCCATGGCCAGCGTGGACAGGGTAACTATCCACGCCGTGGCGCGCAGCTCCTGTGAGATGCTGCCCGCCGGGATGAGCACCAGCAGCAGGCCGTACATCGCCAGCACGGCGGCGTTGCACAGCAGCAGCTTGCACACGCACCGCAGCACGGCCGGGCGGATGCGGTCGAACCGGGGTTTTGCCAGCGGGTAATACCCCAGCAGGAACACGAAGATCAGGGCCACTTCTTTGTCCGGCACAAACAAAAGCGCCAGCAGGCTGACCGCCGCGTAGGCTGTGAGCGCCATGGTGCGCCCGCACTCCACACACACTGTCGCGATCAGAAACCCTGCCAGCGCAGGCGCAATGAACATGGCAATGGGGATCACGGCCCCCAGCAGCATCAGCGCGACGCACAGCGCCGCCGCCATGCCGCAATAGGCCATGGCCCAGCTTTTTCGGTTTTGTTTTTTCATGGGATCTCCCAGTTTTCCTGCTCTGCGCCCACTTCCAGCGGTTCCACCGCGTGGTGCAGGCCCAGCAGCATGATATTATCCAGCAGGCTGCGGTTGAGTTTGACATCCAGCATGCTGTACACCCGCATCAGGTCGTTGGCGGCGGCCAGCGCCTGCCGACGGGCATTTTCCACGGCCGAGGCCTGCCCCATCAGGTCATTGACCACAAACACGTTGTACCGGCCGCTGCACTTGTCGGCTTCAAAGCGCTCGGCCTTGTCCATCAGGTAAAAGATGCGCCCAATGCTGCTGCCGATGTAGCGCATGCTCTTGCGCTGGTTGGGGTCATCGGTGGCAAGGGTGGAATACAGCGCGCCGTAAACGTTGCTCATGGGCTCTGCAGCCAGGTTGTAGTTCTTGGCATTCAGGTTCATCTGCACCACGGCCTGGTCCCGCTCCTGCCCGAACAGGCGTTCCAGGGCCGGGTTCTGCTGCACGGCCCGCTCGTAGGCACGGCGCAGCAGAACCCGGTCCAGCGCGCGGCGCAGCCGCTTGGCGGGCCGCAATTCATCCGGCCGCCGGTCCTGCAGGTTGTGCCAGCCCAGCAGCACTTCCACCTGTGCCGCCTGCCGGATGCCCTGCGTCTGGCACATCATCCTGCGCCAGCACAGGGTGCCCGGCACCCGCTGACGCTGGCAGGTGGCTGTGCGCCCGGCAAGGCTGTCGGACAAAATGGCAAACACCACGCCATTGTGCCGCAGCAGATGGCAGGAATACCAGCCAAACTCGGTGTACAGCTGCCGCCGCACGCCTCGGAGATACTGGAGGTAGATATTATAATCACGGATGGTCAACTCCGGAAGATAGGGTTTCATTCGACCCTTCATAGGGGGCACCGTTCCTTTCCGCCACAGGCTGCACAGGTCATGGTAATAAGGTAAGTATAATCTATTTTGTTCCGCTGTGCAACGGTAGGAGTGTAAATTCTCCATGAATTTGTCTCATCTTGTTCATAACATTTCATAAAACTTTGTTTGCATTCGTCCTTTTCTCCGGCAGGGGTCGTGGGGTCATTCGTTCCGGAATTTCCCGAATTTTTCCGGCAGCGATGCAAAAAGCCGCGCCGGGCAGTTCCGGTGCGGCTTGCAGGGCTTATTTTTCAGGCCGGGCACATTTTTCAGGCTCAGTCCTTCTTGTCAAAACGGCGCTTGCCGTCAAAGCCGGACTTGGGCATGGGCTTTGCGGTGTGCTCGAACTTGGGGGCGTTGTAGTACATATACAGCTGGCAGGGGATCATGCCGTTGTACATCTTGCGGCGCTTGTTGGCGCGCTTGCCGTAGTGGGTTTCAAAGTCCATGTCAGCGGTGATGGCGTACACACCGGCGCAGGGGTTCGCCTCCATCTGGCGGCCCAGGGTGCGGGCCAGCTTGGCAGCGCCCTCAATGGTGCTCATGCGCTCGCCGTAGGGAGGGTTCGTCAGCACGATGGCCTCCTGCTTTGCGGCAAAATCCGCCACATCGGCCACTTCAAAGTGGCAGCGCTTTTCCACACCGGCCAGCTTGGCATTGGCGTTAGCCAGCGCCACAGCGGCGGGGTCGATATCATACCCAAAGGCCTCGAAGCCCACATCCAGCTTGGATTCAGCCAGGGCCTTCTGGCGCTGCTCGGCCCACACAGCGGCCGGCACAAAGCTGTAGCGTTCGGCAGCAAAGCGGCGCTTGAGGCCCGGTGCGATGTTCATGGCCTTCTGGGCGGCCTCAATAAGTAGGGTGCCGCTGCCGCAGAAGGGATCCTCCACCAGGCTGTCCCGGCGCACACGGCCCAGGTCGGCGATGGTAGCGGCCAGCGTCTCGCGGATGGGGGCCTCCATGGCGTTGCGGCGGTAGCCGCGCTTGTGCAGGCCCTCGCCGGTGGTGTCCAGCATGATCTCGCACACGTTCTTGCGCAGCATAAAGCGGATCTTGTACTCGGTGCCGCTCTCCGGCAGCACGGAGGTGTGGTGCTTGGCCATCAGGCGCTTGACCACAGCCTTTTTGATGATGCTCTGGCAGGCGGGCACGCTGGAAAGCTGGCTGTCCAGCGAGGAGCCGGTGACCGGGAAGGCCGCATCCGTCGGCAGCAGATCCTCCCAGGGGACGCTGTACACGCCGTCGAACAGCTCATCAAAGGTGGAAGCCTTGTAGCGGGCCAGCAGCAGCATCACACGCTCCACGGTGCGCAGGTGCAGGTTGGCTGCCGCGATCATCTCCGCACCGCCGGAGAAGGTCAGGCGGCCGTCATCCACCCGGATGTTCTCCGCGCCGATGCGGTTCAGTTCAAATTTTGCGGTGGACTCGCACCCGAAGAAACAGGGGGCGATCAGTTCAAATTTTGCAGGCATGGTGGTTCCTTTCTTTTCCTCTTGGGCGAAAAAACAGACCCGCCCGACCAGGGGACAGGTCTGTTCTGTGCATTCTGATCGGCTGCTCAGCGGCCGCGACGGCTGCGCGGGGCATAACCGCCGCCGCGGCGGTTGTTGGTCTCGTGGTCCAGATCCGCCATCTTTTCCTCGCTCTGGCTCTTGAAGCGGCTCATCATGTCCTCAAAGCTCAGGTTGT
>ERZ772851.2772-NODE-2772-length-12482-cov-5.861028_pt1 | contig 12482 bp, 9 predicted proteins | sample MGYA00512137_ERZ772851 | MGnify/ENA primary metagenome ERZ772851 (study PRJEB29015, sample SAMEA2737663) | human gut metagenome | biome: human gut; feature: human-associated habitat; material: faeces | place: China | collected 2012 ... | reverse complement strand
TATTACGCCAGGCTTATCCGGATTTAATGCTTTGTGGACACTTACATCGTTTTGTACGTCATGATGCCACTGACAAAACGTCTTTCCCCGTAGTAGTTAATGCTAACACATCTTTGCTACGTATTTATGCCACGACCACACAGATGAAGATAGAGGTAATAGATCGAAACGGAAAAATGCTGGATGAATTTATCATAAAAAAATGATATATTTATATAAGTTATTTTTCGTTTAAAATCCCAATTATTCTTTTGACTGTTAGGAGGGAAATTCTGATAAAAGTATTAAATTCATAGTGTCCAATTATAAGATTAAAATGATTACCACTATGTTCTCAGAGGTTAAAATTACAGAGACTTATTGTATGGCGAATGATTTCTATAAGGATTTATATTGCAACAGGAAAAATATATGGTCAAAGTTGGTCTATTTTATTAATGGCAGCGGCGGGGCACGGAACTGGTTGCGAAACGACCGGGAGATGTTTTCCGTAGCCCCGTATTTTTCAAGCAGCCTCGTCATTAGCAGTTGGAATTTTGGGGGCTCCTGTGTTCGGGTATAGCTGACGTATGATTTCAGGAATAGTTTCCAAAGGAAATTTTCTTTCTATCGTGTCACGTCATGCTGTTTCTGTTGCTGTGTGAAATTGTCAGTTCGCTTCCTGCTTCACCCTTCAGGAAAAAGAGGTGAATTTGCCGGTAGTAATTGGTAAGTCGGCACTGCCGACTGTGACAGCCAAAACCAGAATGGAGGGCGAAGCCCAGCAGGACAAGTTTGACTGCCAAGGTGTTTGTCACGTTGTCCTAATGTCGATCCAGCGGGACTCCATGCCATGGTGTCGTTAGAACCAACAGACTAGTCCTAGATAGATAGGAATGAACCATACCTTGCTTGCCGTTCCATTGAGTATGCGTCCGAGCTTTGTCTTCTGCCTAGGGCAAAACCCAGCTCCCTGGGTGGGAGGCAAGAGAAGACTGCTTCCGGTACTGATCCAGTCACTGCCGGAGAATATCAGGGAAATGGAAACCTATGTGAAACCCTTTTTCGGGGGCGGCGCCCCGTTCTTCTGACTGAGACAGACCTATCCGCATATCCGTTGCGTGATCAATGACTCGAACGAGAGCCTGGTGAATGTCTACCGCATCATACGCGACACGCCGGAAGAACTGGTCGGACTGCTTGCCGGCATCCAGGGCGAATACCACGCCCTGGAGGAACGTACGGAAAGAAGGGACTATTTCATGAAAAAGCGAAGGGTATTCAACGAGGAGCACCCGGATGACATCACCCGTGCCGCCCTTTTCATTTTCTTCATGCGCACCTGCTATAACGGCATCTATTCGGTCAACCGCAAGGGCAGGCTCTCGGTAACCTTCGGTACGGGCAGCCGCGCCAGGATACTGGAGGAGGAACTGATCCGCTTCAACCACAAGCTGCTGCAGGGCGTCATCATCCTGGACGGGGACTACCGCCAGACGGAAAAATACGCGGGAGAGAAATCGTTCTTCTACTTCGACCCGCCCTACAAACCCGTCAACGAGGCCGGTGCCTGTACCTCCTACATGCCGGACGACTTCGATGACGACTGCCAGATAGAGCTGGCCGGATTCTGCAAGGACTTGGGAGAGAAGGGAAGCAAATGAATGCTCTCCAACTCCGACCCCCGTCAGAAGAATCCTGGGAAACCTTCTTCGACAACCTGTACGCCGGCTTCCATATCCAACGACTGAGCATCTTCCGCTCGGTATGTTCCATAGCCGAAAAGAGGGAGACGGTAAATGAACTACTGATTAGAAGTTATTAATAAATATAATGCAAACTATAAAACTTATAAAAGATTGTATGCCTCGTAAAGTGATATCATCAATAGGCTGGACATTTAAAGTCATTTCTATTTTATATATTCAGGGAACACTCTTCTAAAAAAGAATGCCGAAGAAAAGAGGTATCCATCTTTTTCTTCGGCATAAGTTCAAAGGGTAAGAGGAGCTTTTCTTTATTCAAGGTCCCTTACGCAACGCACGTATCCCTTTTTGTCATTGACAAGCCTGCCCCTGTCGCCTCCCCAACTGGTATCGACAGTGGTGACAAACCGCAGATAACCGTTGAAAAACATCTGATATCCGGCACTGAATGACTTGGCACCATTCATGTCCCGTTTGGAAAATCCAGTCCGGGAATGGATGACCTGGCCGTCTGTCATATTCAAGGAATAGAACTTATCCCCCTGAAAGAAATCATAGACATCTTTCTTCTCCCTGTCATCCCAGTCGAACAGGCTTCCGCTCATTATCATCAGTTCAGCCTCATTGGGCAGACGCCATGTACCCAGGTCACTTTTATCCGGATTCTGGTAATAATAGGCACAGGGAGAGTTGCCTTTTTCCACATCGTCCATCAGCGTACTCCACGTTTCGAAATAATACTCACTTTCCCTGTTTGGATTGTTCAAATCCTTCGGCTTGTCTATTCTATTTGCAATATATTTTGCAACCTCAAATCTTTTCTGATAGATCGTATTATTCTGGGAGGTCTCGTCATGCGCCGGAAGTTCATAAATGGCCCTTGAAGCTCTGGTAGTACTGGCAGGCAGGTTGTCAGCCTTGAAAATCAGGTACTCATCCTCCGTCCGGTTGTTGATCAGCGTCTTGGCAAGTTCATCTTCCATCTCATCAATATGGTAACTGTGGTCCTCAGAAGTCTCCAGGATCCCAAGATCCCTGACCAGTCTCACGTCCGAATAGGGGGGTCTTTCTCCCGGACTCGCAGTTCTTTGGTAATCGAATTCATATATGGGGGTCATACTATGGGACTCCTCAATAAGTATAATAGGATTACAGCTGTTCAGTGTCAGGTTGGTACTTCCCATGAAAGCCCTTGAGGTGAATAACGCTGTAGCATTATCCGACGGAGCATGCCCGACAAGCCTGCTCTTCAAAGGCAATGAACGTTCCGCCACATACAGCATGTTGATCTCGCTGACGGAGGGGATATACCACTGCATCTCACCGGCCTGCATCTGGCCGTCACGGTTATTGTCCCGATTTCTCAGGAACGGGGTAAAGCAGGCATATGTCGCATGATAGTTACTAAGAGCAGGATTATAATGATCCTTGCTGAGCGTCAGTTTCGCATTGTCCACTTTTGTCATGACCTTCCAGATCTGGTCCTCTTTCCCCCGATTCATCGGATCGCGCATGATTTCCCCGCTGAACCCTCCCGCAAGTCCCGAACGTGCCATCGCTTTCCAGGTATTCGTCCAGCCATTCGCATAGTACTTGTTATAGAAGGCGTCCGCCTCACTGGGGGCTTTTACTGACCAGTCCAGGTCTTCGGTCTCGTTCACGTTCTCCACCCCCCCCCCCCCCCACACGCGCATGCCGTCGGGACAGCTGACAAACACCGTCTTTATGGACATCTGGCGAATCGAGACAATGGCCTGGTGATACCGTGACTGTCCGTCGGGGGAGATTTCATGTGAGGTGTTCACCAGCAGGTCGAAGGTCCGGTCTTCGACATTGGCAAAGGTCTTCCACAGATCCTTGTCCTGGGGGGCGTTCTCCTGCATGGGATCTCGCTCATAGAAATACTCGTTGGCGTAAACCGTCACCTTGCAAAGTCCCGTAGTGGCGTTGAACACATAGTCGGGTTCGGTCATCAACCTGTAAAGGAACTCCTCCAGTGAGAGCAGGTACGCCCCCGTATCGGAATAATACTTCATCGTCTCGTCCCCGTTGTCAGAGAGCGTGCTCGGATGGATATAGAATGCAAGCCAGCCCGTATCGGCCTTCTTATCTCCGGAGGGAACGTAGCCGTTGTTCTTCAGCTGTTCCAGTTCCGCTTTCAACATCTTCACTTCATTCGCAGTCGGTTCGGGAAGGATAATATCATATCGTGAGTTACGACCGATATTCACCTGCTGTGGCGAACATATACCGACCAGTTCCACCAGTTCTGCCAGGTCAAATTGCATCAGGGGCTCACAGGTTACATAGGTGGGGATTCCATGACTAGCAATCTCTCGCATAGCAATTGCACGTTCCCGGGGCAGGGGAGCATTCCTCATTATATCCGGATAAAAACGGTTCGTCTCAATGGTGGTGCAAAGGACGGACTTTCTCATGACCGGATGATCCAGATATTCCAAAAAACGAGCGGGATTCTTGGATTGGAAGAGATACCTGTTATCAAAACCGTCACAATAGTCCAGTACCTGCTCAATCCACTCTGCCGGGACATTAGCCGCCCATTCATCCGTACTGCTGCCTACAAAGATAAAGTTGCCTTCCCCCAGGTTCACTTTCAGTTCCTTCAGCTCCAGACGCAAGGGAGGCAGGAGAAGTTTACATCTCATAAAACAATACGCACAGGAGTGTTCACATTCGCCTTTCATCGGGTTATATGTATGTGAAACGAAAGCATACATGTTCCCGATACTTTTATTCAGTGCCATAATTCTTTTTTTTAAGTTAGTTATTTTTTTTTCATTTTCTATTTCTGTACCGCATACGTTCACACCCGAATATATTATTGGCGTAAGCGTATTCGATTATTTCCGTTATATCAAAACCGGGAATAAGTTCCTCTATGAATGCCTTTGCCTTACCCGGCTCAACGCCAGCCTTACATAAGATACCCGCATAGGACATCGCCGTATTATTCCTGCCATTGCTCAAAGATTTCCCGTTCCATGCTTTTCTCAGTATCCGGATAATGCTGTCATCAGAAATGACTTGTTTGTTCAACTGGTTCAGAAAACCTTCGACCCAGGATTCGTCCTGTACCAGAACAGGTTCTCCTTGCACATCCCTGATAACTGTTTCTGTCATCGTATTGGGTATGACAGGTTCCGGTGTTCCCGGTACAAAGTGAAAGGGAACAGGAGATGGATTTTTCCATAAGTCCGGATCATAGGAGAGATAATTCCCTCTGGCCAGGTCGGTGGTGCTCTTGTCTATCCAGGGACAATCAAACAGCTTTACTAATTGTCCGTACAGGTCATAGTGATAAAGCGGTTCACAGTTATCATGCAGGATGATCGCTTTATACCCCGTTCCGCCTGGAGTGACAAAACAGGCATAGACACATGGAAATCCCTGCAGCCACCTGACAAAATCCGGCATATCATCCACCCCGATATGGTCAAAATCGAGAGCCGTATAGGAGGAGTAGACTGTGCATTCATTCTTATGTCTGGACCTGAAGGTTCCGTTCCAGGTGGCTACGGGGAGAAGGGCTTTCTTCCTGTTTTTCTCATCTTGGGTTCCAGCACTCCTGACGGCTTCTACTTTAGGTTTCAGATGATAGTAGGTGTCATCCCGGATAATTTCTAGCAGCTTGTCCACGTCATATTCCTGTGCTTGGGTTACATCGGTGATTCTAGGAAACAGGGAGACTTTTTCCCGTGCATGTGAGATAATTCTGAATATTGCTGTTTTTTTACCGTTTATCCTAATAGTCTTCTCTTCACAAGTCAGGTAACCAGTAATATCGGATGCGCTCGGTTTACCCTGTATTCCCAGGTCATGATAGATTCCCCGAAGGATTTCCTTTACTTCCGGTCTTGTAGATTCACCGCCTACTTTCAGTACATTCATCAGTCGACCGGCGATTTCATTCCTGGGTAATAACTTCATGGGAACCGGGGCAAGGGCTTGTTTTATATAGTCCTCCCGCCAGTATGAGCTCTCAAAGCCCTCCCTTCCCAGGGCATCGTAGTAATCTTTGTATTTCCTTTCGATAAAGTTGCATTCCTCCAGGAGCAGTGGGGCATTTTCATGCAGGTCACAATACATCCTGGCCTTTCTGTCGAACCGGTTGTCCATGTTCCATTTGGTGAAGATTCTTTGTATCTCCGGATTATTGCTGTCGGTAGCCTTTGTCACATTCACCCCGGCTTTCAATGCACGGTACATGGAGAAGTCGTTGTTATAGATTCGGTCGGATACTTCCCAGGCCCTCCTGTCTGCTATCTCCAGAATTTCATTCTTAACGACATGCACATGATTATCCGCATCTCTGACTATACAGCAATAATGCTTCTTGTGACCTTCCGTTCTTATGTTATCCTCCATCAGCCGCAATTGTTCGTCTTTGTTGGGTACGGCATTGTAGTTCTCTATCTGACGCAGAGTTCCCTCATTCTTCTCCCTGATGGAATTCTCCAGTTCATCCCTTGTCGCTTTGGCTTCTTTGGTATTGAAATAAAGAGTGGCTGAATTCCGGAAAGGGTTTTCCTCAAGTCTCTGGCGGCCTACTATTTGCTGGAGGTCCACCGAAACATCCACTGCCATGCAACTGACTTGCGGATTGGCAAAAATGTATGAATAGGCGTTGGTCGAATAGAAATCGGCACCTATATATACAGTTGAGGTACAGAAAGTGAACATTTTATGTGGCTCTCCTCTTTGTGGGATATCTCCGATCCTGAATTTCATGCCCGTTTCTCTGGAAAGATTATCCAGTTTCCGAAGATTATCAGTCTTGGCTGAACAGATAATGGCCGTTTCTTCCGGTGTGAGCCCGTTCTTTTTGATAATCTTCTTGATTTCAGAAACGCTGTTGATATAAAACACGGCCTCCCTGGCGGTAAAACCTTCTCCATTCACAACGGTTGACTTGCCGTTGCCTTCCCGGTATTTCCCGATCAGGTCAGAACACAGTTCCAGGACGGGTTTCTTAGATTTCACAACTTCGACATTGGGAGTCTGTGTCATATCCTCCGGCCAGAGAAGCTCATAAATGGTCATATTCCTGAACTGTTCCGTCATGTCCAGATAGGAGTCCAGATAGGGCGTAGCCGACAAATAGATGACAGTGGAGAATTTCCGGAGTACCTGGCATAGCTCATATTCCGTAGTGGCCTTGTACTGGCAATCGTAAAATATAGCCTGGAACTCGTCTATCACTACCACCCATTCGGATATATCCTCCCCCGAACTAATCAGGACTTCCATGATTTTCCTGAGTGAATCATACGTTGTCAGTATCTTGTTCCCTCCGGATCTGATATATCCGGTTAGGTTTTCATTGAAAGCAAGCGTGTCGGTCGGGGAAATAAGTCTGCTTTCAAAATACCTCTTCTTATCCCCCTGGTAACGGTACAGGTGCAGGTTGTCGGAGAGATGCTGGGAATACTTGTTATAGAGCAGATGCTTTCTGGGACTGGCTAATATGACTTTCCTGCCTGATCTTAGATAGGCTTCAGTAGCTCCGCATCCGCATATACGTTTGTTTAGAATGTAATGTTGTCCTTCCGGCAGCAGGGTATTCCATAAGTCATGCCAGTCTGAAAGGTATCTGATCCCCTCAGGGACATTTAATGTAATTTTATGCATTGTTTCACTTTTAAGATTAATGGGGTAAGTCGGAGACAGAGGGTATACGATAGTAGAGAGTATGTAATACATAACCGAAGGGTGGAATATTTTATTCTTCAAAACACACTCTTCTTTATACATTTTACCTCTTTTTGCAAACTTTTTTATTCCACCTTTATCTCCCTTCAGGGAGTTATGTATGTCACTTCACTACGTTCCTTTACTCTTTGCCTCCAGCCAACCCCGGTTATACAAAATTTATGGTTCATCTGTATTTTTATCGAAATCCCCCTTAGTCTTTTGTGAATGTATATTCAGGGTTACTCCGAAAGTGCGTAACAGGTATTTCTTTAATCCCAGGTAGGCTTCGATCTTTGGATAATCCCTTTCACATATGCCCCTGAATTCTTTGAGGGACACATTAATGACCAGCCCTTCATGCAGATCGTATTTTTCTTGTAATCTCTTGATATCCTCTTTGTATCTTCTGGGTATTCTCTGTGGAACTGTTTTTTCGCTGACATCAGGACAATCCCTTACCTGACGGTCTAGTATAGAGCTATCGTTCTTACTTGACAATATTATATATGTTTTCATACATATATCAAGCTTTCGAGGGATTTGAACGGCAAAACAGATATTTTTTTGAAGGAAAAGAAATGGTCGGGCTAACCCTGAATCTCTTTTTATCCGTCTGTCCCGGGAAGGTGTCCCAGAAAATATGTACATTTTGGAACTTTACCCATGTGATGTAAATAATACGAAATAGATGTTTGTGTGTAATCTATTGATAATGTTTGTAACTATACAAATACTTACTATATCATGTCTGTAATTATGCTTGTTTACGAATGATAAAAAACATAATTTTGGAGGGTATTTTATATAAATTTCATGCCTAAAATGCTGAAAAATGTGATATCCGGGACAGTGGGATCGTCAGTTCCGGGACAAAGGGACAGTGGATAACTCAAGGGGGCTTAAGAAGCTTCAGATAAACAAAAAGACTGAAACTCATTATTGAATTCCAGTCTTCATTGTATGATTACGTAAAAGTCTTACAGGATATGGTCTTTTTATCAGGCTGCGTTGTCGGGGAATTGTGCATCCTTAATAGCATCCGCGCTGGATTCTTCACTGTCCTTATGCTTTTGAACCACACGGTCAACAGCAGATTTTGACAGTTTCATATGATCTGCTATTTTCCTGACGGAGTATCCTTTTCCACGCAGGGTGAGAATCTCCTGTTCCACCTCTGGTGTAAGCTTGCTTTTACCCTGTGCCAGCAGATCCTCTTCCTCACATTCCCGAATGAATTCCAAATGGAGATAGCCGTCACTGCGAATCTCAAAATGCCGTACTTTGTCAGGAATGGCATTGCTGCGTGACTTGAGAACCTTGACATACACCTCAGTAGCATTACATTTGGCTATTGCAAGCACATTATCCGCCAAGTCAGTCAGTTTGGCGGAACCGGCCAGGTCCTGCATCTCAATAGGTTTGGATTTGTCCCGCTTTCTTGTATGCATCAGCGTTATCACTGTTACGTTATAGCGTCCACAGATTAATTTCAGCCTTTTCATCAGCTCCTTTGCAACTCTGGCCGTGACACTTCCTGTTGCCGCCACTGTGATACTGTCCAATATGAACAGCACCTTTTTTTATTCCATTTTTTTGCAATGGTTTCTATTTCGGAAAGAATCCTTTCAAGGTCTTAGGTGAAGTTCACTTTGATTTCTTATGACTTTATTTGTAATTATATAAATCTCAGTATTGCTAAGATACAAAATCTCGATTTCAAATCAAAGTTTAAAGAAAATCATATTATTGCATCTTTTACGCTTCTATATACGCTCTTGTAATCAGATATTTATAAATTCTTCAGGTTTTCGACGATGTCATCAATTGTGTGAATTGAAGTGTTTAGTGCAAGCTTATCAGCTAATGATGGACTAAATCTTAAAACTTCATCTTTCGTTATTTTATGCCAAATTGGTAAAATAACCTTGTGCCCATTCATTTCTCTGGCAACCATGCCATTCAATTCATATTCCGTCCAATTCTTCTTGACAAAGGAAGGGGAGATTATGACAATTCCATAATTAGCATTGGATAAACCATAATCTATTTTCTTTCGGAGACTATCTCCGATTTTTAGTTCAAACTCATCATACCAAACTTCAAAACCATTATTCCTTAATGCTTCGGCTAAATCTCTAACAATATCATCTTTATCTTCTGAAGCATGTGAGATGAAAAAGTCATATTGTTTAGTCGGCTCCGGAATATCCTCTGTCGAAACCAATTTATTATTTTGTGTTGAATAATTTTGGGCGATAAGAGTCTCCAAATGTCTTTTTTGAATTTCAATTTCACTTTGTAACTTCTTTTGGAACTTTAATTGGTCATCTTGTAGTTTCTTTTGTTCGCTTTGTTGTGCTTTTAGCAACTCTTGCCTTTTTTTCCCCAGTTCTGCTGACTTTGTTGCAATACTTTTTTGATAGCTCGCAATTTTGGTTCTGCAATTAAGAATATCCTTTTGATATCCATCTATTTGCCGTTGCTTTGAGTTAAGAGTAGAAATAGAAGTATTTTTATTGATAGTTCTATGCACCGAGTCTATCTGTTTATTCTTATCAATTTCTTTTTTGTTTTCATCAGCAATTTTCTTCTGCAAATCTGCAATATCTTTTTCTAACCGATTTATCTGATTTTGATAGTAAGATGAATTCATTTTTATATCCTTGTTTAAAAATTATGGTTTACAGTAAATAACTTATCAAAGATAGTGAAATTTTCCGATTGATGAACTCATAAAATAAAGTTTCTCTGGCGAAATTTTGCTTGCATTGATAAAGTAACTATTTTAGTACATGGAAAATATAAATTAAATCGTATATTATGGTAGAATATTTTATTATAATTTGAATTAGAGGAGGGATCCGGTGAAGCGAAATGATAAATATTCAATATATTTCAGGGTCTGAGTGAGGGATAGAGAAATTAAAGTTCCGACAGGAATTGATATTTAAAAAGAACGTTGGGAGGATACAAAGGAGGAGTCAACAGGTTTGATATGAAATCTGAAGATTTAGACTTTTACGTAAGTTTTACTTCAACAGTTATCGTTTTCGCCTTCATGAATTTACTCAGTTGCTCTCGGAATAAAAGCATTGTAAAAAGTAGATAAAGGCCTCAATCGGGGCATAGATATAGATATGAAGAAAGAAAATGTTATTGAAAAAGGAATGGTGGCGATTAAAGGCATCACAGCAATGATACCTGTACTAGGAGGTACTTTAACTTCTGTTTGGTCAGATATAGATGCAATTCAAGCTAAGCGAAAGCACGAACGGCTTGAAGAATTTTATCTTTCCTTAGAAATGGAAGTTCAAAAGATTAAAGAGCAAATTAATGAATCATACATCAATCAACCTGATTTTCTTGATGTGTTTGAACAAACTGCTAGGCATATTGTAAATGAACGTAAAGAAGAGAAAAGAATTTTGTTTAGAAATATTTTGCTTAGTAGCATTACTGCAAAAGAATACAGCTACGATAAAACGGAAAAATATTTAAGAATATTAGAACAAATGAATGGTTTGGAGTTACTAATTTTGCGAATTCTTCAAAATCCTTCAGAATTTAATCGGCAAAATGGAGAGAAAATAAAAGATCCCAATGCTCCAACACCTGGCTACAGAAACCTGATAATCTATACCAGAACTTATTTTTTCATAGAGATGTTGAGCGAATTATTAAATGCTGCCCAAGAAGATGTTGCCGAAAGTATATACTATCTTGAAAGTAATAGACTTATTGTTGATAATGTTTCATTATCAAAATTGCAAACCAACGGTCATCCCATTCGTACTTTAGAGGATAAATTGACTTCTAAAGGGAAAGATCTTATAGCATTCATTATTCGATAATTGCATAAGTAAAACAATTCGGGATTTTACGAAGGAATTAAAGGTGTAATAAAGTAATTTGACAAATTGATAATGTTGAGCTATATAGGTTACTCTTTGACTTAAGTGCTAATATCTTATCTCTCCATAGGAAAAGCATAGCTAAAAAAGCAGAGAGATATTGAGAAGCTGATCAAAAGGTTTAATGAATTATGTGACATTGAGCGGGAATCCACTAATGAAATAAAAAATGAAATGGCGGGGTAAGCTAGAGGCAAATACTCAGTGAGCGAAGCGAATGATGATAGCATAACTTCCCGAAGGGGAGGGCACTATAAAATATTTTGTGTAAATTGAAATACGGGATTCATATTAGAGTCTCGTATTTTTATTTTATACATTTGTAAAATGAAGAAGATTATGAAAGAAAAGAATCATGTAGTGCCAGATGAAGTATTAAGTAAGGAGTTCCTTAGCCAATTCAAAACAGAATCCAATGTGAGCAAGTTTCTTAAACAGTTACATGCCCAAGTACTGGAGAAAATGCTTGAAGGTGAAATGGACGCATATTTAGGCTATGAAAAGAATTCTATAGCCGGGAATAATACCAGTAATTCACGTAATGGCAGCTATCCGAAGAAAATCCAAACCGAACATGGGGAGGCTGTTATTTCCATTCCCCATGATCGTAACAGCCAGTTCGAACTGATTGCAATGCCCAAACACGAAAGCAGTGGACTTTCGATAGAAAAGCTTGTTATTTCCTTATATGCCAAAGGAATGAGTGTTTTCGATATAGAGGAAGAGATGTGTGAGATTTATGAAATAGAACTCTCTACATCAGCCATTTCCATCATTACAAACAAAGTAAACCAGGCCGTTCAGGAATGGCAGAACCGCCCTTTGGATCCGGTTTATCTGATAGTCTGGATGGACGGAATCGTCTTCAAAGTACGGGGATAACGGCAAGATCATAAACAAGACCGTTTATCTTTGTGTCGTCCTGAAGCAGAATGGCCTGAAAGAAGTTCTTGGCATGTGGGTTGGCAAATCGGACAGTTCTTCTTTCTGGATGGGTGTACTGACTGATTTAAAGGTACGTGGAGTGCAGGATATACTGATTACCTGTATCGACAACCTGAATGGATTTACGGATACCATTCGTACCGTATTCCCTCAGTCGTCCACTCAAATCTATGTGGTACATCAGATCAGAAACTCCTGTAAATATGTCGTTTATAAGGACAAGAAA
>ERZ772851.2762-NODE-2762-length-12521-cov-2.585833_pt1 | contig 12521 bp, 9 predicted proteins | sample MGYA00512137_ERZ772851 | MGnify/ENA primary metagenome ERZ772851 (study PRJEB29015, sample SAMEA2737663) | human gut metagenome | biome: human gut; feature: human-associated habitat; material: faeces | place: China | collected 2012 ... | reverse complement strand
TGCTTTCAATCCCGACAAAATTCTGCGAGGTGGTCCCCGGAAGACGGACCCGGTCCGGCAGCGTCTCTGAAAACCACCCGCCGCACTGATTCGTCCCCTTTTCATTTGGGTCCATGGCGAACCGCCATTCCCCCGATAAATCCATGATTGTTCTATTCAATACGGTAACCTCCCTGTATATAGCGGCCCTTTATTCCTTGACAGAACCTTCTGACAGTCCGCTGATAAAATATTTGGAACCCAATGCAAAAATAATCAGGATTGGAATGGTCCCGATCGCCAAGGCCATAATCCGTCCGGCATATTCGGCGTAGAACATGGAACCAATGGAGCTGATCGCAATGGGCATGGTGTATAATTCCTGCTTATTGATGACAACCAACGGAATCAAATAGCTGTTCCATGAGGCAACAAAGCTTAAAATCGCCAAGGTAATCACCGCAGGCTTACACATTGGGATAATAATTCTGAAAAACGTCTGAAATTCCCCGCATCCGTCAATCCGCGCGCTTTCCATAATGGCGGTGGGAATAAAGGAACGGGCGTACTGGCGCATCCAATAAACGCCGAACGCATTGGCCGCCGGGGGAACGATCAGAGGAAGATGGCTGCCCAGCCATCCAATTTGTTTCATCTCCGTCACAAATCCCACAAGCCCGATCTGAGGCGGGATCATCATGGTAATCATGATGAAGACAAAGAAGGCCTCCCTGCCTTTGAAGCTGTATTTTGCAAGGGCATAGCCGCAGGCCATACTCACCAAAACGGAAAAGGCCGTTACCAAAACCGCTACATATAAGCTGTTAAAATAATACTGGAGAAAGCCCGCCTCCAGCACGATCTGGGCGTTATACAGCCCCCGGGTGCCTGGCAGCAGATGAATGCCCGTATACAACTCATTGGTTGCGTGGGTAGCCATCATAACCATCATGTAAAACGGAAAGAAAAAGATGACTGATACGCACAGCATGATACCGGTAAACAAAATTTTCCTCAGGTGAAAGAAACCCAGCTTTTTTCGCTTACTCGCCATCTTTTCCCCTCCTATCCAAAAGCATATTGATGATAAACGCGAAAATGGCGATGATGATAAAGGTGGCATAGGCAATAGAAGCCGCGTACCCATAATTCATGTTCGTTCCAAAGCCCGTATCATACATATACCACATCATGGTCAGGCTGCTTCTGTCCGGGCCGCCCGCTACCGCCGACTGCCCTCCGCTGATCCAGCCTGTTAACAGGGTCATCGGGTCCTCTACCAGCTGCAGGCTTCCGATCATGCCCTGGATGATGACAAAGGTCAGGGTGTTTTTCATCAGCGGCAGGGTGATCCGGAAAAAAGTGGTCACCATTCCCGCGCCGTCAATTCTGGCGGCTTCATAGATATCCGAGGAAATACTGGTAATTCCCGCCAGAAGCAGCACCATATAGTACCCCATATATTTCCAGGTGCACATAATCATCACGACAATCCGCGCGAGATATCCATCCTTCAGCCAGTACAGGCCCTCATTTAACAGGCCCATAGACTTCAGCGCTTCGTTGACCACGCCGTTCTGCTGGTCAAACATCAGCCCGAACAGGATTCCCACCGCGACGGGAGCCGTCAGGTACGGCAGGAAATTGATCGTCTGAAAAAGCCGTTTGCCTCTGACAAATTTGCTGTTGATTAGGGACGCCAGCATGGTTCCGCCGATTACCAGCACCGGCAGTGGGACGGACATAATCAGGAAGGTATTCCCAACCGATTTAAAGAACAGGTTATCCTTGGTAAAAAGAGTCATGTAATTTTGAAAGCCAATGTAAGCCTTTTCCCCAATTCCGTCCCACTGGTACAAGCTGATGACAAACGAATAAAGCACCGGGAATAAACTAAAGGCGATATAAATGATGAAAAACGGAGCGATAAATACATAGGGCTGCCACCGCGGCACCACACTTTTCTTTTTTATTTTTCTAGATAACAAGACATCACTTTCTTCCTCGTTTCGTTTATTTCCCAGTGGGTTTATTTATTCTGTCAGGCCCGGGATGGTCATTTCCAGATCATTTTTAATCTGTTTCATGGCAGACTCGTAGGTAACGGAGGTATTGGTCAGCATATCGGTGCGCACCAGCGCAACAGCCGACTCAACGGCCGCGTCATTGGAGGTGCAGGCGCGGTTTTTAATGGTTGGGGGGATGGTTCTTACGAAAAAGTCCACAATATCCTGGCCGCCTAAGTAATCCAGCTTAAAGCTCTTCAGTTCCGGCGTATCGTATGCTTCTTTATAGATGGAGAACCATGTCAGCTCATTCATATATGCAATCGCGCAATCGGTAGACAATCCGGCTTCTCTTAAAACAATCCACGCGGCCTCTTTGTTTTTGCTGTCCTTGGTGATGCAGCCGGCGCCGCCGCCCCAGTTAAAGCCGCCCTCCGGCGGGGTCATCAGCCTCCAGTTTCTGGCGCCGTCAGGATCATTTTCCTGGAGCCGCCAACGAATAGACCAGGTAGCGCAGGGATAAAACAGAACCGTGCCGTTGTTATAGGAAGCATTATGGGAGGAACTTTCGCTGGAAAGATTCGCAAGGATCCCAGCGTCGCGCATTTCAATCATTCGTTTCAGCGCCGGCCCGATGCTTTCTTCCAGGTTTAATTTATTGTCCACAATGTAAGGCGCGTCGTTTTGATAGCCGATAATTTGATAAAGCTCATCATATCCGGACAGCATTTTCACTTCGCCGTTTGATTTGTCCAGAACTTCTTTTCCCACTTCAATAAAGGAATCCCAATCTGGAAGCATTTTTTCCAGTTCGTCCGGATCGCTGGTCCCGAGATACTTTTCCGTCAGGTCCGCGCTGTACGCCATTCCCGCCGGGGAACCAGGTTTTACAATTCCGACCACTTCGTCCTGTTCAGTTACCATATACGGCACGGCATAGTCAAATACCGTGGAACGGTCAAAATTATACGGCTCCGCATCCAGGCGTTCCAGAATGCCCATATTGTAAAGCTTCCCGCGCCAGAACCCATCCGCGTTTACAATATCCGGCAATTCACTGCCAGAGGCGACGGTGGTCTGGATCTTTTTCAAATAATCCTCGCCGGCGACCACGGTATACTCCATATTAATACCAGGATATTTTTTCTGGATCACGCTCATTTCCAGGTCAACGCCGCCGGTATCCCAGGTCCAGGTAGTCAGGTTGGCCTCGATCTCGGTATTATACCCAAACGCAGCCTCGTTGGAAGCGCTTGAGGCGCTGGGTAAACTGCTGGCGGGTTCCTCCGTGGAAGAACAGCCGGCTATGGAAACAACCAATAATGCCGCCAAACTCATGCTTAAAAACTTTTTCATATAGATCCCTTCCTTTTCATGATAACGAAAATAATGTTTCAAACAAACACCATTTCCAGCCTTCTTTTTTCACCCCTTTGCTGTTTATTTCGATCAGTTTTCCCATTACCATTATACCTATATAACAAACAGTAATTTAACATAACATATCTATAACTTTGTATATATTTTTTAATTTTCTGTATATGGAATCTGTATCTCTACACTGAATCCAACGCCTGGCTGGGTATGGATAACGATCTGGGCCTTTTCACCGTAAATGATCTCCAGGCGTTCTTTCAGATTTTTTAATCCAATAGAGCCTTTCACCGTGAGCTGGAGTTTTTCATCAGAAGGGTTATCCAGGGCGGATACGATATTTTCCTCTTCCATCCCAATGCCGTCGTCGTCCACCAGCAGAACAAAATGCTCTTCTGTAATCGCCGCCGAAATCCAGATTGTGCCTTGCCCGGCTTTGGGAGTTATTCCATGGAAGATAGAATTTTCTACAATGGGCTGCAATATAAACCGGGGAACCGGATAGGAAAGTAAATCATCCGAGATATCAATATCGACGGAAAATTTATCTTGATAGCGGTACTGCTGAATGGTGGTATATTCCTTCAGCATTTCTATTTCCTCGCCCAGTGTGCAGACCATTTCCTGGTCTTCATAAACAATGGATTTCTGCAGCAACGTGATCAGGCTTTGTGTGATATCTTCAATATTTTTCGCGTTTTTCTGCCTAGCCATAATTGAAATGGAATTTAGCGTATTATAAAGGAAATGAGGCTTTACCTGAGATAAAATCATCTCTGTACGGAGTTGCTGCATCTTTTTTTCATACTCTACCCGGCGTTCCGTCTGTTCATGCAACTCCTGAAGCAGATTGGAAAAGGTTTGGTTGAGCACGATAATTTCTTTCGCCGTATGTTTTTTAGAAACAGGGGGAACTACAATTTGGCTCAGCGGATTATAATTCGCCTTGGTATCGTCCATAAAATCCGATAAGGTTTTTAACGGCTCAACAATGTATTTGATGGTGGGTACCATAATTAAAAGCCCGGCAACCAGCAAAGCCAGGATAACCAAAAATTCCGCCATAAGGGAAGGGTTAATAATCGAGATGGAAGAATTTTTGGCGTATGCGCAGAGATCTGTCTCCTTATATTTCTGCTCGATGAAATTACTGTTGTTTTCGGCGTTTTTCGTAAAGCGTTCTGTTAAGATCGTCCTACCGCCCTGGCTCCATGTGATCTGGTGGTAAGACGGCTCCAATACCTGAAGTAGATTTTCAAATTTATCCGGAAACAGGTTAATGATAATATAGCCCTTTGCCTTTTGATATTGTTGCATATTATACACGGGTACGATATAGCTGAGGGTTTTGGAACGATCCCCGTTTGCGTCTGCAACCTCGTGAAGCGTACTGAACTGCGCGTGGGAGGTTTTCCCGATTTCCTGATACCACTCCTGTCTCATCAGTTCTTTGAAATAATCGCCATCACTCAATTTGGTTTCCCACACAATCTGGTTATCCTTGGTGACCAACGCGATACTGTGGATATCGTCTCTCAGCGCCTTAAAATTCTTCAGCTGTTCGACCGCCAGATAAAAAGCTTCTCCCTGGGACATCTGCTTTCCAGAAGAACCAAACAGCGCCCGCTGCACACTAGGGTCAATTATCATGTTATTGGCGAAAACCTGTATTTCATTAATCATACTGTCAATCTGCTGGGCCGCCTGCAGCACCTGAGTGTTTTGCTCTTCTAAAACATTCTCCTCCCCCTGCTTGATGAAGATTATCGTTACCACCATAGAGACGATCAGCAAACAGCTAACAAGGATCGCTCCTACTCTGGTTAAAATCTGCCACTTAATATTCATCCGATTTTCCTCCGCGTTCACGGTATTCCGCCGGCGTCATCCCTGTCTGCTGTTTAAAAATTTTACTAAAATATTGGCTGGTCATATAACCAACATGGCCTGCAATCTCATAGATTTTTTTATTGGTATGGACCAGGTAGTACTTGGCTTTATCAATCCTGCATTTTGTCACATATTCCAGAAATGACAACTGCATCTCCTTACGGAAAAGCAGCCCCAGATAAACGCTGCTGAATCCAAGCGCTTCCGCTACCTGCTGCTGGGTGATGCTTTCGGTAAAATGGTCCTGGATATAGGCCAGCGCCTCCTTCAGTTTTTTGGAAGTAACATGAATCAGCCCTTCTGTTTCAGAGATGGTAAACTCCACCGCTTCCCGGAACCAATCAACCGCTTCGCTGATACAATATGCGTCTGGCTTTTTTAAAACAGTATATTCCACCGGGGGCAAGTTTTGACGCTTACGGAATCCCTGCAAAGCCTCATATAATTCTTTTAAAACCCTTTCCAGTCCGCTTCTGCTGTATTTTCCTGCCGTTAACGATTCCTGTATTCGGTTTAAGCGGCTGCTTACCTGCTCTAGCTTTCTTTCTTCCAGGCAATGAATCAGAATTTCCTTGACCGGCATACGCGAACCGGCCTGCTTTTGCGGGTTATCTTCTTTTAAATTTAAAATCTGAAAGGAATCCCTTTTTAAGACTGACAGCTTGTCAAGTTCCCTGTACGCTGCCTGGACAATTGGAGAGAGTTCATCCAGGGTGATTTCACGCATCACCGCAACCACACTAAGGCTACCTTGGACAGACGGCTTGAGAAACGCTATGATCTCATCGGCATATTGCTGCAAAAAACCCATCCGAAGCAGATAGCTTTCAAAGGGCTTATGGAAGAGGAGAACATGGGCTCCATGATAGGGAAGAACCGCTATGAGATGGAGTTCCTCCTTTTTTCGAATCAGGATTTCCTCAACATTCACAGGTGACGGCTGCTCCAAAAAAGAGCCGCTGTTGGCAAAGTGAATCGGAGCATTTCTCTGTACCATCAGGATAGAAAAGGTCTTTAGCTCCTCCTTGGCTTTTATGAAATGTTCTTTGATCTGCGACTGGACATAAGCGCCGTTGACGATCGCACCCAAAATACTTTGCACGGAAAAGGTGGTGGTGATTTGCTCGGTATTCCATTTATTCCACAGCTGCTCCAGCAGCTTACTTAGGGAAGCGCTCCCCACCTCATGCTTGAGGATATACTGGCAGATACCCAGTTCGATCCCTTGTTTGGCGTATTCGAACTCCTGATAGGCCGAAACCAGCACTACTTCTGTCTTCATATGTTCATCTTTGATTTTCTTTGCCAGTTCCAACCCGGTCAGAACTGGCATTTTAATGTCGATAAACGCCACATCTGGCTTGACTTTTTGTAGCAATTCCCAAGCCTGCACGCCATTTCGGGCGGTTCCAACAATTCGATAGGGGCCATTGATTGCTTCGATTTGTTCCTCCAAATTCTGGATTGCTAATTCCTCATCATCAACAATAACCAACCTTAATTCTTTCATTACCTCTTCCCTCCCACCGGTCCCGTCGCGGCATGACTTTTCCCGCAGCAATGTGCTTTACCGCCTATTTATTTTGATAACAATATGATTTCCTCCCACGATACCCTGTTTTCGTTTGATAGAGATAACCGGAGCCCTCCTCCCCGGGGGATGTGGCCGTTGTAATATAAAGGCAGTCTAAGTCTCTCCCTCCAAAGCAGCAAGATGAAACGTTAGACGCGGGAAGGACTATCTCGGCAATCTTTCTGCCGGATTCAGCCGCATAGCAGCACACCTTTCCGCCACCCCATTGCGCAACCCATAGGTTGCCTTCCGCGTCCAGCGTCATACCATCGGGAACGCCCTCTTCTATCACGGCGGCAGTGTGGGAATGGGAAACATGGGCTGACTCCCCGTCATACTCGTAGGCTTCCACTGTTCCAGTGGGCGTATCAATCATATAAAAAAGTCCTCTGTCGTCATCCCAATCCATCCCATTAGGTAGCACCATACCCTCTAAAACCGTGCTGATGGCACCATTCTCCAAACAGTAAAGCCTGCCCTTTTTTCCCTCGTCACCATAAAGCCCGATGATTCCAGCAAAAAGCCGGCCCTTCCGATCGCATTTGGCATCATTAAACCGGCATCGCAGCGGCATATCCAATGGGCTGCCGATTTTATCAATCAAACCGGTTTTATCCATTAGATAGAAGCCAGTGGTAAGCGCTGCCAGATACTGCCCATCCGAAGCGACAGGAACGGCAGCCCCGATATATTGACCGGTTTCAATACTAAGCACCCGGTCGCCCTGCAATATATGGAGTGTTCCCGAGAGGATATCTACCCAGCTTAGCGTGTTGGTATCCGCCTGCCATACTGGCCCTTCCCCTAACCTCATTTTGAGGCCAATCTCCACTTTTTCCGCTACATATCTTTCCATTTACCATCTTTCCTTCCTTTTATCTTTCTACTGCATATTCCAAAAGCTTCTCTTCGATCAGATCCGTGCCAAGTCCCGGTCGCTCAGGTACCAGTAAATATCCGTTTTCAATTTGTATTTTCTCTGTGATCAATTCATCCAGCCACGGCACATCATCGTAATCTATTTCCAGAATATCGAAATTTTTGACGGAAGCACAGAATTGCGCAGCCACAAAGGTCGTTAACGGGCTATGGCAGTTATGGGGAGAGACCGCCGTATCAAATGTCAAAGCCAAGTCCGCGATCTTTTTCCCCATTGTCAGTCCGTTCCAGGCCAAATCGACCATAATGGTTTTTTGGGCATGTCGTTGCAGATAGGGTAGATAACCATGTAAATCGTAAAGGCTTTCTCCATGGACTATTGGGGTAGTTGTCAAATGAGTCAATCTTTCCTGGGCATTAACGTCAAAGGTTTCTGTTTCCAGCCACATCATATCATAGGGTTCCAACGCCCTAGCTAATTTTAAGGCGCCATCCAACCTGTAATCAAACGCCGTATCCAACGCAATTCCAAATTTATTTCCAAGTTCTTTCCGGAAAACTTCTATTTCCATACACGCTGTTTCTACCTCTTCATTAGAAATTTTTCCCGTGAAAATTTCTTCGCGTGGAACCCCGTAAAGCGGCGTTCCATTCATCGCCATAATATTTGTCTTTAAAGCAGTCAGTCCGCTCTGGGCAACCCGTTCACAGAATTTCTTTAAGTCCTCGATAGAACGAAGCCGCGGGCTATTTAAGTATTGGTGATGGGCAAACTGGGCAGATCCACAGTGGGTCCAGTACAGCCGAAGGCGATCCCTGATTTTTCCACCTAAAAGCTGCCATACGGGAACCCCCAACGCCTTGCCTTTAATATCCCATAGCGCCGTATCAATTCCGCTCATGGCCTTCCACGCAATCCCGCCCCACATTCGTTTGAAAATCTGTGTGTTATTCCACCAAATTTTTTCCACATCAAAGGGGTCTTTCCCAATCAGGAAAGGCTCCAGATAACGCACTGCCTCAGTAATTGAAAACGGCGCATCCCAATCGCTGGCATCGCCCCATCCAATAAGTCCAGTATCTGTTTCCACCTTCACAAATACCCAGTACCGAAATCCTCCTTTTACTGCAAAAGGTTTGATTGCTGATATTTTCATCGTACCCCTCCATGATTTATATTTTTTAATGATACAATTTCATTTTCTTATGTATTTTAACAAAAATCAACTTACTATTTTCATAATTTTGTATTAATTTTGATAATCCAAAATAAATCATATCATAAATCATTTACAAAACCCACAAGAAATTCATGGAATCAGTATTGAATTCCATATATCGAAAAAACACTCTATCCGCAAAAAGGTGGGACTTCCAACCCGAATTTTCAGACGAAAGCTCTTTGTTATTTGCTTTTCATTCCGGTTGTTATTGAAAACATCACAGCAATACTTGGTACCAAATTCAAGGCGGTTATCGTCATACATCTTCCCTTGTTCTGTCCCGTTTAATCCACATGGTTCTACGGTACATAGCACCACATCCCCCGCAAGCGGTGTTCTCCGATAACGAGTATGTGCTGGTATATTTTCCTCGCCCTGACTTTGCCCTTCGGCAAGAAACCTTTCTTTTTCTGTGTTCCTCGTTCTGCAGGTTGGGACGGAATGAAAAACGGGGCCTGCTCATTTCTTGCTCACACCGCCCGAAAGCTGGAGTGCGGGACTCCAAATCCGAACCGAAAGCCGCAGAAACGTCCGCAAGCGTCACTGTCTGCGTCCCGTCTTTGTAATTATATGTAAAAACCAGCCGGTCGTCAAATACATAGATGCTGTTAAGGAAAATATCGATGATCTGTCGCTGGTATTCCTTGTTGTTCGGATCTCCGTATTTGAACCGGCTGATCCACTCGATGATATCCTCCCGGCTGTATTTTGGACTTTCCAATTCCGCCTGTAAAATACCGGTCTTTAATTCTTCCCGCAGCTTTTCCAGTTCCTCCAAACGTTCTTTGGTACTACTGGTCAGGATGCCCTGCTGAATGGCGTTGAGCATATTTTCAATCCCACGGTTGGTATCTGCAAGCTGTTTGCGCAGCAGAGGGAGAGTATTGTCCTCTGTGTTCTGCAGTTCCACCAGCTCGTCCGCAATTTGGGCGATCAATTCATCCTGAAAGACCCGCTGTATGGTATACTGCACAGCAATGCGTTCGATCCAGTCTTTCTTCACCGCCTTTTTATGACAGCCCAGCCTTCTTTTAGCCCCGCTGCATTTGTAATAACGATGGATAGCACCTGTGTGGGATTTTCCGCTCTCGCCAATCATCATCCGCCCGCAGTGACCGCAAAACAGTTTGGTGGTCAGCAGGTATTCTTCCTCAGCTTTTGTCCTTGCCGGAGTCCGCTTGTTCTTTTCCACCCTCATCTGCACCCTTTCAAACAAATCCTTTGGGATAATACTCGGCACACCGTCTGGGATCACGATGTCTTTGTACCGATATTCCCCGATGTATTTCCGGTTACACAACACGCTGTGAAGGCTGTTGGGACGGAATGGTTTCTGTTTTTGCGTCAGGATATGCCGTTCATTCAGAGAAGTGATAATGCTGCGAACCGTTTCGCCCTCTGCATATCTCTGGTAAATTTCCCGCACAACCGGGGCGGTCAACGGGTCAATTCTGAGATGCTGATCGTCGGTCAGCTGATAGCCGAGCGGAATCCCACCGCCGTTGTTTTTTCCCTTCAACGCATTTTCCGTAAGGCCCCGGTTGATTTTCTGCGCCAGCTCCGCTGAATAGTATTCCGCTATCCCTTCCAACATGGATTCCAGAATAATGCCCTCCGGCCCATCGGATATGTTTTCCGTGGCAGATACCACCTTGACGCCATTTCTCCTAAGTATCGCCTTGTAGTGGGCGCTGTCGTAACGGTTACGGGCAAACCGATCCAGCTTCCACACCAGCACAGTGTTGAACAGTCCCTTTGCGCTGTCCTGCACCATGTTCTGAAATTCCGGGCGGTTGTCTGTTTTGGCCGACAGCGCCCGGTCAATGTAGCTGCACAGAATCGTGATCCCGTTTTTATCGGCGTATTCTTTGCATTCCCGAAGCTGCCCTTCGATGCTTTCCTCCCGCTGATTGTCGCTGCTGTATCTGGCGTAAATCACCGCCTTCATCCTCATCACCTCCATTTGTCTGTTTTAAGGGGATTGGGTTCTCCCAAGGTGCGTTTGGTGGATATCCAAACGCTATGCTTGCAAAACCAGTCACCGGCTGGGAAAACCGTTTTCCTAGCACCACACACTACCACAACTGCTGCCGGAAAGCTATCACCAACCTGTACAAATTCCGGCCTCAAATCTATCAAAAAAGTACCGGCTGGGAAAGAAAAACTCTCCCAGCCCGGCGGGAGCTTTCAACTGTGCCGCTCCCTTTCTTCACGCCATTTTTCTAGCGCCTGTTTGCCTTGTTTGCTTTCAAAAAATGCCTGTATCTGGGGAAGCAAAACGCGAGCAAGACTTTCAACCGCTGACTGTGGTATTGGTTCTGTCTTGTTTTCTAAAACTACTCGATTGTCTGACACCCCTCCTTTTCTGTAATGCTCTTTTTCTTTCCCAGCTGGTAAGAGATTTGGGGTGGCCTGCCCCCCTATAGTCCCCCTCCAAGCAGGAAAGATTGTATGCCACAGTCTAACACGGTAAGCTTGCCATTTCAAGGCTTTTGCGGTATGATATAAGAAATCATAACTCGTAAAATTATAATTCTCATAAAAAGAGGTGAATGCATGGAAGAATATCGCTTTGAACATAAAGAACCTTTGACACAGCGGGTGGTTTTAGCGTTAAGAGTCAATACCAAACAGCTGAAGGAACAGTTGTGGCTGGGAACAGAATACGAGGCAGAAGCTGCTTTGCGTGGTTTGGATAAGCCCTTGTATCTGTCCCAAACTCGCCCACTGGGAGCGTTTTGGAACGAGTTCGGAAAAAGCTCCGCCGATGGCTGGACGGAGGCTGTGTGGGCCCTTTGTGGGGCATTACCGGCGCGAAAGGCAAAACGAGAAGCACAAGAGCAGAAAGCGGCTGAACTTCTTTCCCAGCTAACAGTGGGAAATTCCGCTGCTCTGTATGCGGCCATTCAGATTTGGGAGATGTACCTGCGCTGCTGTCGAGGAAGGGATAAACACAAAGCAGAAACTGTCCTGCGGGATCATACGCAGCTACTGATCCTGCCCTTTGGGGAATACTCGTCGGAGATGGCAAATTGGAAACGAGAAAAGCCGGTTGTACCTGTATGGAATCATCGGGAAGATGCCAAACTGGAGTTATGGTATCCCCATGGAGAAGTTCCCTTTGAATGTGCGGTAGTGAGCGGTTCCCTGCGACCGGCTCTTATCTATTACCGTCAGCGGATACTGGATGCTGGCATGGTCATGCGTACCTGCAGCCAATGCGGGAGGGTATTCTTCGCTCCGGATGCCCGCAGCAATCTATGCAGCGAACGGTGCCGTAAAGCCAGTAAAAAGGCAGCAAAAAAGAGTTTTGACAGCAAATCCAGAGAGGAAGAGTACGAGCAGGCTTACAAGCGAGAGTATATGTTTTGGTACAACCGCATCAAGAAGCTGGAAAAGAATCACGCCTCACAGGAACAGATCCAAAGGGCGAAAACCGCTCTCCGGCAGTTCCGAAAAGAAGCCGTGGAACGTAAAAAGCAGATTCAGAACGGTGCGTTATCTACGACGCAATTTATCAACTGGATGATTAGACAGGAGTCTATTATTCAGGAAATCTGTGGTGAGTAAAGGGGCAGGCTATCCGTTTGGATAGCC
>ERZ772851.2759-NODE-2759-length-12540-cov-5.105006_pt1 | contig 12540 bp, 10 predicted proteins | sample MGYA00512137_ERZ772851 | MGnify/ENA primary metagenome ERZ772851 (study PRJEB29015, sample SAMEA2737663) | human gut metagenome | biome: human gut; feature: human-associated habitat; material: faeces | place: China | collected 2012 ... | reverse complement strand
GGCGTTCAGCTACTCCATCTCCTACGGCATCGCCGGCGGCTTCATCACCTACTGCATCGTCAAGACCTGCAAGAAGCAGGCCAAGGACGTGCATCCGGTGATCTGGGTCGTGGCCGTGCTGTTCATTCTGGACTTCATCATCACCGCAGTGCTGTAACAGTCCTTTTCATACAGAAAATGGGCGGTTCCTTCAGTGGAATCGCCCTTTTTTATCGACTTTCGTATCGGTTTGACGCAGATCCGCATTAGATGGCTTGGGAGAACGCGTCGACGAGCGCGGCCATCCAGTCCGTCAGGGAATCGTACTGCTCCGGCATCTGCTCGGTCAGCTCCACGATCGGAATATTGGACGATTTGGCGGCGGTGACGATCTTGCCGGTCAGCTCGGTCTCCTCCTGAATGTTGACCACCAGCAGGCCGACCTTGCCGGCCTCCAGCATGTCGGTGAACTGTTTGATGTCGGTCGGCGTTGGCTCGCTTTCGTTGGCCGTGGCACGCATGTAGCCGGTCGGCGTCGCGTCTTTGAGGCCCAGGTCCCCGGCCAGATATTCGGCGACCGATTCCGTGGCGGCATAGGCTTCGCCATCCGCCTTGCGTTTGGTCTCCGTGATTTTTCGGGCGACCTCGTCTTCCTTGGAACGCCATTGCTGGTTCAGCTTGTCGAAATCGGCCTTGCCGTCGGGCCTTGTGCCCTCGTATGCCCTGGTGATGGCCTGTGCGACCGCTTTGCGCACCGCCGCCGAGAACCAGACGTGCGGGTTGCCGCCATCCTTGACGCCACCGATCTCCGCCGCGTTGATGACTTGCGATTTGGCGGATTGCGCGGCTTTGACGGCCCATGAGTCGTACCCGGCGCCGTTGACGATGACGATTCGTGCCTTCTGCAGTTTGGCGATGTCGGACGTGGTCGGCTCATAGTCGTGCGCGTCCACGTTGGTGGAGTTGATGATGCTGGTCACCTGCACGCCGCTTCCGCCGAGCTGCTCGGCGAGGGTGCCCCATTGGTTGATGGAGGAGACGACGGAAATCGCGCCATGCGCGGAACCGGCACCGTTCTGCGACGTTCCGCAGGCAGACGCGGAAGTGAGAAGGCCGACGGAAGCGAGTACGGCAATCGCAATTCTTGCATAACGGTTCACGATGGTTCCTCCATTTTCATACGCTTCATGCTTCGGTGAATCCATCATAACCGTAACTGAGAATGATTCTCAACAGCGCGTGTCGCTTCCACAAGAAAAACAACAAACCGACGCCGAGAGCAATCTCAACGTCGGTTTGCGGGGAAAAGGAGCTGCCGATCAGCCGAAACGTACAATTACAGAGTTTCGCACAGCGAAGCGCTATTAACTGGCCAGCTGAAGCTGACTCGCACCAACCCACCGGGTTGGCACTACGTTTTGGCGAATCGGCCTTATCGATCAGCCAAAACGTCCGGAGACGTAGCGTTCGGCTTCTTCGTTCTGCGGGTTGTTGAACATCGTGGTGGTGTCGGTGAAGTACTCGAGGTGACCCGGCTGGCCGACGGCCTTCAGGTTGAAGAAGGCGGTGTAGTCGGCGATACGAGCGGCCTGCTGCATGTTGTGCGTCACGATCACGATGGTGTACTCGTTCTTCAGCTCGTTGATCAGATCCTCCACGGCCAGGGTGGAGATCGGGTCGAGGGCGGAGCACGGTTCGTCCATGAGCAGCACCTGCGGGTGCACGGCCACGGCGCGTGCGATGCACAGACGCTGCTGCTGGCCGCCGGACAGGCCGATGCCCGGATTGTCCAGACGATCCTTGACCTCGTTCCACAGGTTGGCGCCACGCAGGGCCCACTCGACCAGATCATCCGCGTCGGACTTGGAGATCTTGCGGTTGTTGAGCTTCACACCGGCCAGCACGTTCTCGCGGATGGACATGGTCGGGAACGGGTTCGGACGCTGGAACACCATGCCGACGTCACGACGGACGGCGACCGGATCCACATCCTTGTCGTACAGGTTCTTACCTTCCAGCAGCACCTCGCCTTCGCAGTGGGCGCCCGGAATGATCTCGTGCATGCGATCGAGGGTGCGCAGCACGGTGGACTTGCCACAGCCGGAAGGTCCGATGAACGCGGTGACCTTGTTGGCCTCGATGTTGATGTTCACGTCTTCCACGGCCAGGAAGTCGCCGTAGAAGATGTTCAGATGGTTGACATCAATACGTTGTCCCATTTGTTTTCCTTATTGTTCTTATGTTTTCGACTATTCGACCGCGCTCAGCGTTCCGACTTGACGGCGAAGATCTTCGCCACGAGACGGCCGATGAGGTTGAGGATCAGCACGATGAGAATCAGCACAAGGGCTGCGGCCCAGGCGCGTTCCATCGGGATGGTGGTGACGCAGGCCGCGGAAGCGTTGGCCGGGCAGTTCGCGTTGAGCTTGGAATACTCCTGGTAGACGTACACCGGAAGCGTGGTCATCTGGCCGGAGAAGAGGTTGACGTTCGTGGAGGCGATGTAGCCTGCGGTCATCAGCAACGGAGCGGTTTCACCGATCACGCGGGCGACGGCGAGAATCGCACCCGAAACGATGCCCGGCAGGGCGGTGCGCAGCACGATCTTCGTGATCGTGCGCTGCTTCGTGACGCCCAGGGCGTACGAGGCCTCGCGCAAATCGTGCGGCACGATCTTGAGCATTTCCTCGGACGACTTGACCACGGTCGGCAGCATCAGCAGGGAAAGTGCGACGGAGCCTTCGAAACCGTTGATGGTGCCGGGGCCGATCAGAATCGTGAACATCGAGAAGGCGAACAGGCCTGCGACGATGGACGGGATGCCGCTCATCACGTCGACCAGCAGGGTGATGACCTGCGCCAGCTTGCCACGGTTGGAATATTCCACCAGGTACACGGCGCACATCAGGCCGATCGGGATGGAGATGAGCATGGCGCCGAAGGTGATTTCCAGCGTGCCGATGATGGCGTGCAGGATGCCGCCGTAGCCGCCGGACGGGGTCGGGTTGCCGCCGACCACGCCGGTCATGTTGTAGCTCAGGAAGTTGAGGTTCAGCCTCTTGACGCCGTTGATGATGGTGGTGAGCAGCACCGAGAACAGCGGGATCAACGCCACGATGAACGCGCACGAGATGAGCGCCTTCATGGCGAAGTCCTTGCGCTTGCGCGCTGAGGTGAAGGAACGGGTCGGCTTGAACTTGTCGAAGTCGATGACGGGAGCGCCGTCCATCGGCGAAGCGTCGTTATTTGCGGCGGTCATCACACACTCGCTTTCTCGGTGAGCTTACGAGCGATGAAGTTCACCACGAAGGTAATCAGGAACAGGACCAGGCCGGTGCCGATCAGCACGGAAACACCCAGATCGTTGGCTTCCGGATACTGCGCGGCGATGTTCGCGGCGATGGTCTGGTTCTGCGAGGCCTGCAGCAGCTTGACGGAGTAGTTGAGGCCCGGGGACAGGATCATGAGCACGGCCATCGTCTCGCCGAGCGCACGGCCGAGGCCGAGCATGGAGGCGGACACGACGCCGGACTTGCCGAACGGCAGGACCGCGAGCTTGACCATTTCCCACTTCGTGGCGCCGAGGGCCAGAGCCGCCTCTTCCTGAAGGCGAGGGGTCTGCAGGAAGATGTCGCGGGACATGGAGGTGATGATCGGCAGGATCATGACGGCCAGCACCACGGACACGGTGGCCACGGTACGGGAGGGATTGGCGGCGGGACCGGCGAAAATCGGAATCCAGCCAAGGTATTTGGCCACCCAATTCCAGAACGGGTAGATGGCGGGCACCAGCACCAGACCGCCCCACAGACCGTAGATAACGGACGGGATGGCGGCGAGCAGATCGACCACATAGCTCAGGGCGGTGGCGAGCTTCTTCGGCGCGTAATGCGAGATGAACAGTGCGATGCCGACCGACACGAAGAAGGAAATCAGCAGTGCCAGGGCGGAAATCAGCACGGTACCGAACAGCAGCGGTCCGACGTAGCCCCAGAAGCTGGAAGCCTTGCCGCCGGTGAAGTTGCTGATGGTCGCGCTGTTGGCCTTCTGGTCACCGCCGATCAACGGCCACGCGCGGAACAGCAGGAACAGCGCGACCGCGGCGAGCACGACGAGGATCAGGATGCCGCAGGCGTAGGCCACGCCCTTGAACACCTTATCCGCGTTCTTGCCGCTCACCGGCTGCTGTGCCGTTTTGCTTTGCGAACTCACGGGTTCTCCTTTTGGTTTGCTTGCGATTGCTTTCGATTTTTCTGGTTTTGCGTATCGTCCGTAGGTATCGTTTCAGGCCGCAGCCGTTTTTTACGCGGCTGCGGCCTGAAACCTACGGTCAGTCACCGATCACCGAAAGCGATCGCCCCACTGTGATGGGCTCACTTGGTTGTGATGGCGTCGATGGACTTGACGACCTTCTGACGCAGGGTGTTGGACATCGGAGCGGAGCCGGCTGCGGAAGCGGCGGTCTGCTGGCCTTCGTCGCTGGTCACGTAGGTGAGCCAGGACTTGACGAACTTGGCGGTGTTGGCGTCCTTGTATGCCGGGCAGGCGACGTCGTAGGAGACCAGCACGATCGGGTAGGCGCCCTTCTCGGTGGTGTTGTGGTCGAGCTTGACGACCACGCGGTTGTCACCCTTGGCGGAATCGTCGAGCGGGGAGGCGTCCACGACCTTGGCGGCGGCTTCAGCGGAGAACGGGACGTAATCGTCGCCGACCTTCACGGCCACGGTGCCCAGATCGCCGGCCTGGGAGGCATCGGCGTAACCGATGGTGCCGTCAGCCTGCTGCACGGTGGAGATCACGCCGGAAGTGCCCTTGGCGCCCTGGCCGATCTCGTTCGGCCAGTTCTCGCCGAGGTCGTAGCTCCATGCGTCGCCAGCGGCGTCCTTGACGTAGCTCAGGAAGTTCTTGGTGGTGCCGGACTTGTCGGAACGGTGCACCACGGTGATGTCGAGGTCAGGCAGATCGACCTTCGGGTTCTGCTTCTTGATGGCGTCATCGTTCCACTTGGTGATCTTGCCGTCGAAGATCTTGGCGATGGTCTCGGCGTCCATGTTCAGGGTCTTGCCCTTGCCGGACACGCCCTGCAGGTTGAAGACGACGGCGATCGGGGAAATGTAGACCGGGATGTCGAAGGCGGTGCCGGAAGCGCACACGCTCTTGGACTGCTCGACCTCGTTATCGGCGAGGGAGGCGTCGGAGCCGGCCCATGCGGTTGCACCGGTCAGGAAGGTGGACACGCCAGCGCCGGAACCGGACGGGTTGTAAGCGACCTTGGCGTCCGGGTTGGTGCCCTGGAAGCCGGCGATCCAAGCTTCGACGGCGGCCTGCTGGGAAGAAGCGCCAGCGCCGGAGAAGTTGCCGGAAACGGTTTCGGTCTTGGTATCGGACTTGGCCGAAGAATCGGTGGAAGCGGTGGTGTTGTCACCGCAAGCCGCGACGGAAGCCAGCATCACAATGCCGGACACAGCGGCGATGGAGCGTACGAGAATGGAGTTACGCATTATTCTTTTCCCTCTGTCAACGTTCAGATGGCGTGTGTTTCTGATTTTTCGATTTTCTGTTGTCGCCATCGTTCTTCATGACAATCTCCAGCCTATTGGGCGTTTCACTCGCCCCAAACCAAAAACGGTGAACGGAAGATGAACAGTCTACGACACCTTCGCCGTTCGACGTTCCTTCCGTTCACCGTTCTTTGCAAGCACGATGCGAATGCGCGCTATACCAAGCCTTTCATCATCATTCGCTTGGCGTATCGATCTTGTATCCGAGGCCGCGCACGGTGGTCAGATACTTGGGATGGCCCGGGTCCTCCTCGATTTTGGCGCGCACGCGCTTGACATGCACGTCCAGCGTCTTGGTGTCGCCGACATAGTCGGAGCCCCAGATGCGGTCGATCAGCTGGTGGCGGGTCATCACGCGGCCCTTGTTCTGCATGAGGTATTCCAGCAGTTCGAATTCCTTCAGCGGGAAGAACACGTTCTCGCCGCGGACCGTCACCTCATGCTGGCCGATTCTCATGGAAATGTCACCGCATACGAGCGGAATATCGTCGTCGGCGGCTTCTCCGGATTCGGCGACCATCTGGTTGCGGCGCAGCACCGCGCGGATGCGTGCCAGCAGCTCACGGAAGGAATACGGTTTGGTGATGTAGTCGTCCGCGCCGATTTCAAGGCCGACGACCTTGTCGATTTCCGCGCTTTTCGCGGTCAGCATGATGATCGGCACACGGCTTTGCTCGCGGATCCGACGGCACAGCGCGGTGCCGTCAAGACCGGGCAGCATCAGATCGAGCAGCACCAGATCGATACCACCCTTGGTGAACAGTTCCAATCCTTCTTCACCGGTGGCCGCGGCGGACACGTCGTACCCTTCACGGGTGAGCTGGTAGACCAGCGGCTCACGGTACGACTCTTCGTCCTCGACGATCAGAATTCGCGTCATCAGTGGTTCTCCTCATTCTCTGTTGTGGTGGAGTGGCCGGACTGTTTCTTTTCACGGGTGTTATCATTCGCCGAATCCGCCGGATGGTCGGGTTCCGCAGCGCCCGAAGCCTGCGGCATCGTGATGGTGAAGGTGGATCCCTCCCCCTCACGCGACCATACGGAGATGGTGCCGCCGCAATCCTCGACGCAATGCTTGGTGATGGCCAATCCCAGGCCGGTGCCGCCGGTTTCACGGGAGCGCGCCGGATCGACGCGGTAGAATCGCTCGAAAATTCTGCTGAGCGACGCCGCGGGGATGCCGATGCCCTGGTCCACGACGCGAATCGCCACCTTGCCGGATTCGATGCCGATGCCGACGGCCACCGTGGTATGTTCCGGCGAATAGTTGATGGCGTTCTCCACCAGGTTCTTCACCGCAGTTTTGATGGTCTCATGGTCAGCGACCACGAACACGTCCAGGTTCTGTTCGGCTTCCTTGGCCAGTTCCTCGGCGTTCGCATGCACCAGCACCTGCCGGCCGTTCACGGACAGGACCAGGCTGATGTGCTTCGATTCGGCCTTGACCTGGTTTTCGGCGAGCGCCTCGCGTGCCACGGACAGCACGGACAGCCGTTCCGCGTTGAGCATCGCTGCCGCGCTTTGCGCTTTCTGCAGGTCGATCAGACGGTGGACCAGTTCCGTCAATCGTTCGGATTCCTTGGAGATTCGGCCGGAGAAGTATTTCACCGCGTCCGGATCGTCGGCCGCGTCGCCGATCGTTTCGGCGAGCAGAGAAATCGCGCCTGCCGGGGTTTTCAGTTCGTGCGAGACGTTGGTGACGAAATCGCGCCGCATGATTTCGAAACAGCGTTGCTCGCTCATGTCGGAAATGAAAATCGCAAATAGGTTGTCGGCGATCTGTCCGACGCGCACGTGCAGGTAGAGCGTGTCTTCGGGCAGCGGCTTGCCGGCTTCGACGCCTTTGCCGTTCGTGTTCACCACGCCCGTTCGCGTGCGGCCGTGCAGGGGGATGGTCAGTTCGCGTTCGCGCACCACGCTGTCTGTGGAGACCAGTTTCACGATGTCGCGGATTTCCGCGAGCGCCATCGCCTGGTCGTGGATGATGCCGAAGCGCCGCGCGGCCGGGGATGCGTATTGGACCGTGGCCAGCGAGTCTACGACCACCAAAGCTTCGGGCATGACGGCCACCAGCTGGCGTTCCGTGGACTGCACGGGAACGCGGGGGCCGAACAGGGACGTGTTCTTCGCAGCTCCGAACAGGCTCGGATCATTGGGGTCGACGCCGTCCTGCACATCCTGGAAGCCTCGTCTGCGGCCAAGCAGGAACGCCACGACGAACACGACCACGGCCACGACCACCAATGCCGCAACCACCGACGGCGTTGCCAGCATCTGCTCCAACGTCATGCGTTCACCTTCCGATAATCCTCAGTTCTTCCTTAAGACTAGCGGTTTCGGAGAGGCTTTCGCGTATGCGATTCTCTCACGCCACCGGAAGTTTTCCTGCCGTTCATCTTCCGAAACGCAGCATATCGGAATATGAGACGTCCCGTTTGCCGATATGACGATGCATGATGACGGGTCATGCGGCAAACGGGATGTGGAAACGGGATGTGGAAACGGCTTTTCGCAACGTTAGGCGTTTCGCAACGCCACATGAACGCTACATGCGTTTGGCGATGTTCACCGTCAGTTTCGCGGCGGTGTCCGCGTATTCGGAAATGTCGAACGTTTTGAAATCCTCGTAGTCGGTGTCCGCGTTGTCGCTCAGCGCGCGAATCACCAATGCGGGAACGTCGTTGCGGGCGGCGACATGCGCGACGGCGGCGCCTTCCATTTCCACCGCGTCCGCGCCGGTCTCACGGATCACCTGCTCGACCTTCTGCGGATCATCGACGAAATAGTTGCCGGTGGCGATGATGCCGACGATATGGTGAATGTTCAAGTCGTTCAGCGCCTGGTCGGCCAGTTCGAGCAGACGGTCGTCGCTATGGTATTCCTCGATGGGCCGGTCGGCGGTGCCGGGCTTGAACTGGCCCACCAATCGCATGTCGGTGTCGAGATAGCGCAGGGTGCCGCCGAGCACCACGTCGTTGATGTGCAGATTCGTGTTGAGATTGCCCGCGATACCGGAGAAGATCACGGCGTCCGGCTGGTCAGCGTCGATCAGATGCTGCGTGGTGGCGGCGATGTTGACGGTGCCCATGCCGCCGACGGTCGCGGCGACGTTGACGGCGGTGCCCTTGTTGGTTTCGAGGGTGCCGCGCGTCACCTTGACGCCGGCTTCCTCGGTGACGGTGACGTTGCTCAGTGCCGTTGCGATATTGGCGACTTCCTCATCCATGGCGCCGATGATGGCGATTGCGGTCATTGCACCCTCCCTGTCTTACGTGCTGTCTTGAGTGTTGTTTTACGCGATTGCGATTCGCGTTTCCCGAATTTTCTGCAATCGCGCGGATAGTGAATCGAATCGGTCACTTCCAGCGGCGCACGGCCACCGCATGGGCAAGCTCGCGTAGCAGCTGTTCCGTGGTGTTCCAGCTCAGACATTTGTCGGTGATGGACTTGCCGTAGACGAGCTGGTCGAGCGGCGCGGCCTTCTGGTTGCCGCCTTCGATGAAGCTTTCCATCATGATGCCGGTGATGCCCTGCTCGCCTTTGGCGATACGGCCCGCGATGTCACGCACCACCTGCGCCTGACGATGCTCGTCCTTGCCGGAGTTGCCATGCGAGCAGTCGACGATCAGCCCATGTGCCGCAGCGGAATCGGCCGGCATTTCGGCGCGGATGGTGTCCATGGCCTTGGCCACCGAAGCGGCATCGTAATTCGGGCCGTGCGAGGAACCACGCAACACCACATGGCAGTCGGGATTGCCGAGCGTTTTGACCACGGCGGCGCGGCCGAGATGGTCGATGCCGAAGAACGTGTGCTGTTGTGCGGAAGCGAAGCAGGAATCGGCCGGAGCCTTGATGGAACCGTCCGTGGCGTTCTTGAAGCCGATCGGCATGGACAGGCCGGACGCCAACTGCCGGTGCACCTGGCTTTCCGTATTGCGCGCGCCGATCGCACCCCAGCTAATCGCGTCGGAAATATACTGCGGACTGGTCGGCTCCAAAAACTCCGTGGCCGCCGCCAAACCCTCATCAAGCACGCCAAGCAGCGTGCGGCGGGCCAACAGCAAGCCCTTCCTGATATTGCAGCTGCCGTCGATATCCGGATCGTTGATCAGACCCTTCCAACCGATCGTGGTGCGCGGCTTCTCGAAATACACGCGCATGACGATCAGCAGCTCGCCATCCAACTCGCCTTTCAACGCGGACAGGCGACGCGCGTAATCGAGCGCGGCCTTCGGATCGTGAACGGAACACGGACCGACAACCACCAGCAGGCGATCGTCCTGACCGTACAGGCAGGCACGAATCTCATCACGCGAATAGGCGACGATCTCCTGCGCCTGCTCGCTCAACGGCAAGTCGCCCAACACCTGCGCCGGCGTGGGCAACACTTCGAATTCCAGCACGCGGCGGTTCACGATGCGGCTGATGCCCACCTGGTCCTCCCAGCGCGGCACGTCGGTCTCCACCAGCGGATTCTTGCCCTCATCCATGGCCTGCCTAATGGCACGTAAATCCTCAGGCGTGTTCAGCTGCTGCTGCATGATCTCGCTCTCCTTGTCGCTTCCTTTCCCAAGGATAGCAACGATGGTGCAGAAACATCAGCCAAGCTTGCGACGCGCGTCGACCGCGTCGGCAAGCGTGTGCAGCAGCTGCTCGGTACGATCCCACGGCACGCATGCGTCGGTGATCGACTTGCCGTATTCCAGCTGGTCGAGCGGCGCGGGCTTCTGATTGCCCGCCTTGAGGAAGCTTTCCATCATGATGCCGAGAATGCCCTGTTCGCCGGCCGCGACGCGTGCGGCGATTTCTTCGACCACTTCGGCCTCGCGCACCTCGTTCTTGCCGCAGTTGCCGTGCGCGGCATCGATGATCAGACCATGCTCGCTTGGTCCGGAAGCCTTGGAAGCCTTGAGATCCGCCAACGCCTGTGCCACGGAAGCGGCATCGTAGTTCGGACCATGCGAGGAACCACGCAGCACCAGATGGCAGTCGGGATTGCCCTTGGTCTCCGCGGAAATCACACGACCATCCAGATTGATGGAGAGGAAATGATGCTCGAAAGCGGCCGCGAAACACGAATCGGCCGCCGGTTTGATGGAACCATCCGTAGCGTTCTTGAAACCGATCGGCATGGACATGCCGGACGCCAGCTCGCGGTGCACCTGGCTTTCCGTATTACGCGCGCCAATAGCGCCCCAGCTGATCAGATCGCAAATATACTGCGGGGTAATCGGATCAAGCCATTCCGTAGCGGCGGGCAAGCCGAGCCCCAGCACGTCGGTAAGCACCTTGCGAGCCATGAACATGCCCTTGCGAATATTGAACTGGCCGTCAAGATCAGGATCGTTGATCAGACCCTTCCAACCGATCGTGGTGCGCGGCTTCTCGAAATACACGCGCATGACGATGACCAGACGATCATCAAGCTCCTTCTTGACGGCGGCAAGCCTCTCCGCATACTCGTGCGCAGCCTTCGGATCATGAATCGAACACGGGCCGACGATGGCCAGCAGACGATCGTCACGGCCATGCAGCACGTCACGAATCTCCTGACGGGACTTCAACACCAGATCGCTCATCTCGTTCGTGAGCGGAAGTTCCTTCAGAAAATATCGGGGAGCGGGAATCGGGTCAAGCTGACGAATATTGACATCCACGGTCTCCGGAAACACGGCGCGCTCATCCAACAGCTGTGCATCCTTCGAACTATCCGGACCGCGAAGACCTGCCATCGCTTCTGTTCCTCCCCTGCATCATTATGCTTGCGTAGCGCGATAGCGCCACCGTCGTTACCTTAACGGATGGGGACGGAATATGGGGATGGGCGACTGCATGGTGGAATGGGTGGGGGGCGACGTGGGACGAAGAAAGCGATATAGGAAAGACCCAACGCGGACGGAGAGTCCGGGTTGGGTCTTTTTTTGGGGGAAACGTGCGTCATGGGGCCTGCCGGGCTGAGGCGATGAGGCCTGCAGCCTCGAAAACGCCTGTCGGCGTTTCCCCTCGCGGCGGAAGCCCACCGGGCTTCCGCTATTCGCTCGGCGCGTATTGGCCAGCGCGCGCTCCGCGCGCTATTTGGCCAATGCGCCCATCGGATCCCACGCGGGGAGCATGGTGGCGGGTTCTTCTAGGGCCTTGAGGTATTCAGCGGGAAGGAGGGCCTTGGGGACGGCGACCTCGTAGACGTATTCGGTGAACCAGTCGTCGCTCATGGTGAAGTAGCCCTTGTCGGCAATCTTGTCTCCCCACGAGTTCTCCACACGCCAACGGCGGGTGGTGTGGCCATCCTCATCCACATCCACACCGACGAACGCCATCGCGTGATTCATCGCGGAATCGCCGAAACGGACACGCTGTTCCTTGTCCAGATCGAAATCGACGCCATACACGCGGCCATACTCGAACAGGTCGGTGGCCCACGCGCCGTTCTCACGGTCCATCATCGGATGGCAATCAGCGCCGAACCATACCGGAATGCCCTGTTCCTGAAGAATCTGACGCACGCAGTCCTTCATGAACTGGTTCGGCACGTTGAGGTACTCGGTCGGGTCTCCCCCGGCCACGTTGCCCAGATGCTCGATGCCGATCTTCTTGCCCTTGACGTGCTCCTGACGCGGATCGTCCACCAGGCAGACATAGCTTTCCAAATCGGCGGAACCCACATACTTCTTCCAGAACTCGACAGGCGTGATCTCGCCATCGCGGTGGAACTCGCCATCCTTGTCGGTCCACTCCCAATCGAAGCTCTTCGGCGGCTCGCCCAAGTGAATCGTCAGAATACGGTGACCGGCGGCGACCGCATCGGCGATGATCGCATCGATCGCGGACGAATCAGCGTACATATGCGCAACCGCGGTGTGCAGCATGCGGCGCAGCTGCACGTTCATCTCACCGGTGTTCTTGGAGGATTCAGTCTCCGGGAACAGGTCCTTCGGCACCGCGCCATACTTCTTGTACACGTTCATGGCCATGGTCCACTGGCCGCCGTCGCCCATCACGT
>ERZ772851.2749-NODE-2749-length-12570-cov-18.402557_pt1 | contig 12570 bp, 8 predicted proteins | sample MGYA00512137_ERZ772851 | MGnify/ENA primary metagenome ERZ772851 (study PRJEB29015, sample SAMEA2737663) | human gut metagenome | biome: human gut; feature: human-associated habitat; material: faeces | place: China | collected 2012 ... | reverse complement strand
GTTAAAATCTCATGTGTTTGAGCCAAATTGTTCATGTTCATCATAAGCGTCACCTCACCTTCGTGCTTATATTGTATTCTAAATAAGCACGAAAGTCAACACAAATTTTCTTTTGTGCTTATTTCATTTGCAATATTAGCACATTCGTCCACTCAGCCTTACTTGATGCTCCCTATTCAACGTGCTATACTTAAACCATGAAAATCAATCAAAGGAAGTGCATTTGTCATGAGCAAACGACTTGTTGCTTACTTCTCCGCCAGCGGCGTTACCGCAAAGGTTGCTGAAAATCTTGCCGATGCTATCGGTGCAGACATTTTTGAGATTCAGCCGGAAGTTCCGTACACCAAGGCCGATCTGAACTGGATGGACAAGAAATCCCGCAGCACCATCGAAATGAGCGATCCTACCTCTCGCCCTGCCATCGCTGCCAAGCGTGATAACATGGACGAATACGACACCATCTTTGTCGGATTCCCTATCTGGTGGTATATTGCTCCTACGATCATCAATACATTTCTGGAAAGCTATGATTTGAAGGGTAAAACAATCATCCCCTTTGCCACATCTGGCGGCAGCGACATGGGCAAGACCAATGAAAAGCTTGCTCCTAGCTGCCCCGGTACAAAGCTGCTGCATGGCAAGGTGTTCAATTCCTATTCCAGCAAAGCCGATTTGTCCGCATGGGTAGAAACCCTCAGCCTCTAATAGACACATTCCTGCGGAATGAAATACCCGCCTGGTCGAGAAGATGATTATATCAATCCTCTCACCCAGACGGGTATTCTTTTTCTTATACCACTTCTTCCATCCAATTATGCGCCATACTTTTCCAACGCTCTCCGAATCACATCCTCACAGTTGAACTCTATTTTCATCGTTTGGTCGTCATACAGATAAACCATGCTGACAAAAGCATCCACACACTCTTTTGTCAGCCCACCGATGTACGTTTTCTCGCTGGCCTGCTTTGTCAGAGCGCGGATTTCTTCATCCAGTTCATCGGCACACTCCTGTTCTTCCTTTTCTGTCCGTATGCTATCCTGCAATGCAGCCAGTTTTTCCGAAAGGGTCTTTTTCTTTTCTATGTACACATCTCGCCGTAGCACACCGTCTGCATACGATTCATATAGTTTGATTTGCTCTACCCGAATGGCTTCTGCTTGCTTTTCCAAGTCCTCAATGTCCACGCAGCGCACCGTGATAGACTGCTTTTCCTGCATTCCCTGATTTACCACATCCAGCGCATAGAATACTGTTTTTATCGCACGAGCCACTTTTGCGTTCACCGAATATTCTCTGTAATAGCCGCCGTAGCATTTAGAGAACTTTCCGGCTGACCTTTTGTGACCACAACAGAATACCATTTCCCCATATTGCCTTTCGTGGCGAAGCTGCCGATTACAGTTTCCGCAGCAGATTTTTCCTTTTAACGCAAAATCATCACCCACCTTATATTGAATTGGAGTTACGTTACGGATTCAGATACCCATATTCGTGCATTTCCGAAAGACCGATCATGCCATCCGGCAGACTTTCGATCTTCTCCTCTGCTTCCCACATCAGGCGATTGATTTCTTCCGTGTTTTCAGCCGCAACCGCAGCCGCCAGATTGTTGGCAAGTTCTTCCGTTGCCGCCCGGTCATCCAGCTTGTAAGCAAAGTTTACAATGAGATTTCGCTGGCTGTTGTCAAAAACGGTTTTGTCCCGTTCCTTGTCCGCAATCAGCTTTTCAGCATATTCCATCGCCGTCATGCGCTCCACACTCCTTTCTGCCACCGCCGTTTCCAGTTTTTCAAGAAAATCAGCAGCGGTCAATCGAATCGTATCCATCGAATCTTTCAATTCTTTCAGTTCCTTGCCGCTTGCCCAGCTTGCTACATACGGGAACGAGTAGTCCGAAGTATCAATGCCAAGTGCCGAGCAAACCGTAAATGCAATGCTTTCCGCTTCTGTTTCTTTGGTAAGCTGGTCTTTTTCCTCGCCGCGCTGTTTCATCTGGTCGCTGTCATGCAGCATGGCATGAGCAACCTCATGGATCATCGTCTTGATGGTCTGGCTCTCACCCATATCGGCACGAACACAGATTTCTTTGTCCACGTGGCTGTAATAACCTTTTGCGTTGCCCTCGATCTCTCCAAAACGAATTGGCACAGGGGATACCTGTTCGATTGCCTCTTTCAGCAGGGTATAATCCTTGACACGGGCAGTCAGTTCATTCACTTCCAGCGTAGGCAGCGGTTCTCCGTCTGTCTGGGCATAATCGAAAACCGTTGTTACCCGGAACCGGGGAATCACCCTCTCCACCACTTCGATTTCCGGCTCCCCGCTCTCATTCAGCACCGTAAGCCCGGTGTCCTTGTCGATTTTCTCCCTCTCTTCCCGTTCCTTTACCGGGGCAGGCGCGATGATCTGGATGCCCTTTTCACCCTTTTTCACATAGCGGTTAAACTTATTTTTCCAGGCATTGTACCCAGCCACCAACGTAGCATCTGGACGCTGCATTGCGATCAGCAGCGTATTATTGAAGCTGTAATTGTGGAATTTCGACATTGTAAGCAGGTACTTCGTATACATTTCCGAAGTAAAAATATCCTTTACGCCCTGCTCCAACCGTTCCGTGATTTCTTTGAGCTGGTCTGCCCGCTTATCTGCCATTCATGCCCTCCTTTTCGATTTTTTTGACCCATCTAGTTTTCATCTGATACGGATACTGGTTCGCCATCTTCGGCTTTCTCTCGCCGTTCCATTCCAATCCTCCAGCACGGCCCTCACAAACATATCCGGCAGCTTTGAGCGATACGCCGCTTTCGGTGTCCAGAATATAAGTGACAACCTTTGTATAGCCCATTGCCCTTGCCGCCCGGTATGCGGCAGCATAGAGGATACTGCAAGTATTCGGTGTACCATCCGTACAAAGGCGGTTGATTTCCAGCGTATAGCCATCATCCAGCCGCCGCGCAACAGGTCTGCCGCATATTGCCACACCCACCAGTGAACCACTGTCTGAAACTCCGATGGAAAACTTGTGTCCTCTTGTCGGCTTATGATGGCGGTGATACTGCTGCACAAATGCGTTTGCAGTTTTCAGATTGATCGGTGTTAATGTCAGCAAATGCCCTCCTTTATAAAATCTGCCCCATCATATTCCATTTCGGAGATCTGACGGGGCATTCTCAGTTATAGTTCCATATCGTGACTTTTCTTTTTCTGCGGTTTCGGCTCTGCCATGCGTTCTGCCTGCTTTTCGTGAAGCTGTGCAAGGATCGACGGACGTTTTACGCTGTCTGCACTCCGCTCAATCTCACGTTTCGGCGCAGGAAGTTCGCTATCCGTTACTTCCTCATCCATGCCAAGAGCCGCATCATCCCCCTTTTCGTCCATATCCAGCAGGGCATTCAATTCTGCAAGCCGTGCAGATTTTTCGTTTAATTCCGCCTCCTGCGGGAACGGACGCTGCACTTCTTCCTTTGCTTCTGCCAACTGCTGCTGTAAGGTTTCCAATCTGCGCTCCACCTGCGGCAGTGTCTTTTCGATAGATGCCAGCGCATTGAGAATACGCTGGATATTGCCAGCCGGATCACTGCCAAGTTCAATCGTATAACTGCTCTGCCACTTGATGGTCAGCTTGAATGTCTGGGCGAACGCATCAAACCGGGAACTGATTGCAAACCCTCCCAAATCTGCGATTTTCCCCTCTGTCTTAGCGATCTTCATTGCGGCACAGGCTGCCTTGATCCAGTTTGCACCAAGCCGCACTTCAATCTCCGAAGCATTCAAATCTTTCGGCTGTACCCGCTTGAGATACTCGACATTGACCTGATACTCCGGGTGGTTTGCAGCAAAGGTTTCTGCCGTTTCCAGCTTTTCCCGGACATTGCCGGACAGATATTCGTCTGCCGTCACCCACGCCTGTGTGACAGGATTGCGGAAGATAACGCCCGCCAGTTCTTCGGTCACTTCCTGCTCTGTCTTTCCGCAAAGTTCAGCCATAAACGGCACATCGACCTTTGCTTTTTCTCCGATGGAGAGTGCCAGGGCTTCACTCGGCGTATCCACAGAGGTCACAGGTTCCGGCTTGCGAATGGTGCGCTTGGTAAAAATATCTGCCAGCCGCTTGAGGTTTTTATCCTCGTCCAGAATCTCAAGAGATGCCAGCAGACAATAGCTGCTATCCTGCCGGAATGCCCGTTTGTTAACGGTGCTGTTGATCAGACCATACTGCGCTGTGAACCGCTTATACTGGTCTTTCAGCTTTCCTTGCAGCAGTTCCACTTCGGCATCCGTACCATCGTGCAACTGGCAGTCCAGCAATTTCTGTGTGGTTTCCCGCAGGGCAATCATCCCCAGCACACGCTCTGCCGTGACCGCAGGCAGGTCAACCTTGTTCATATAGGAGTTTTCACGGTAATAGACCTGTCCGTCCACATTGGTGTAACTGAAATTCTTCACGTTTGGGTCTGCCGGAAGTGGTTCTGCGTTCTGGTCAAGTTCATCGTCCGTGATTTCCGGCTCAGTGATTTCCGCATGGATGTTCTCAACGGCTGCTTTCAACTGTTGTGTAAGGTCTGCGCCCTCGATGGGCTTGACCGTGGTTTCCTGTTTGCCGTACTGTGTACTTTCAGTCGTGATCTCACCCAGCACCATTTCAGGATGCTGCGCAAAATACTGGTTGATGGGGTATCCCTCCGGCGTTGTGCCAAGGTCTACCCACTCTGTCCGCTCCACTGCCGCCCGGTCACGCTTTTGCAGGAACAAAATGTCAGCTACAACACTTGTGTTCGCATTGCGCTGGAACGCATTGTTTGGCAGGCGAATTGCACCGACCAGATCGGCACGGTTGGCAAGATACTCTCGGACAGAGGAATCCTTTTTATCCATCGTACCGCTGGAAGTGACTACCGCCACCACGCCGCCCGGACGAACAAGGTCAAGACTTTTTGCAATAAAGTAATCATGGATGAGGAAGTTGTGGCGGTCATACCGCTTATCCGGCACTTTGTAATTGCCGAACGGCACATTACCCACCACACAATCAAAGAAACTGTCCGGGAACTGCATTGTTTCAAAGCCCTGCACTGCAATTTTGTTCTTCTGATAAAGCTGCTGTGCAATGCGTCCTGATACGTTGTCCAGCTCCACACCATACATCTTGATGTTCTCCATGCTTTCAGGCACAAGACCCATGAAGTTACCGACACCGCAGGACGGTTCCAGTACATTGCCTTTGCTCAGACCCATGTTGGAAAGGGCTTCATACATTGTCTTGATAACCGTAGGCGAAGTGTAGAAAGCATTCAGCGTAGATGCCCGCGCTTCGCTGTACTCATCTGCCGGGAGCAGAGATTTCAGTTCCGCATACTCCTTTGCCCAGTCCGCATTCTTCTCGTCGAACGCCTGCGGAATGCCGCCCCAGCCGACATACCGGGAGAGAACTTCCTGTTCTTCTGCGGTTGCCTGCCGCTGTTCTGCATCCAGCGTTTGCAGCAGCCGGATGGCTTCGATGTTTGCTTTGAATTTTGTCTTGGCTCCTCCTGCGCCGAGATCATCGTCCGTAATACGGAAGTTCATAGGCTCCTGTTTGGGCTGTACAGGCTGTTCCGTTTCGGCTCCACTGTCCAGCGGAAGGTTGTGCTGCCGCCGTGCATGGTTGACCTCTTCCGGGGTCATAGGCTTGCTGGTAAGAGGCTTCACAGCATCATCTGCCGCTGAACGATGGATGGCATCTGTCCGGGTCTGCACATCCGCGATCAGCTGCATCTGTTCCGGCGAGAAGTCGGGATTCAGCAGTTCTTCTAACTCGCCGCCCGATTCTGCCACCGAATAGATCACATCCATCTGCTCCGGGGAAAAATCCTCGTAGGCCACGCCTGCATTGTGCAGGGCCGCAAAGACGGTAGCTTCTACCGCTTCTTCCAGCGGCATATCTGCCTGTTCATATAAATGCCGAATGTACTCCAGCGGTTCCGTTCGGAAGATCGGATACCGGGCTTCTTTCGCAAGGGTCATGTCCTGCAAGCTGACCGTCCCCTGCTCAAAGTTGACCGAATCCACACGGAACTCTCTATCGTCCAGTTCAATGATGGTATTGACTGGCAGATATTCCTCTCTGCGGAAATACTTTGTCTGCGCATGGGTTCCATCTTCCTGCTGGCCGGACAGATAGACGCTCTCCCCCTGCTTCCAGAGCTTCATTGCCTGAGAAGCCCACTGTTCACGTGGAAAACCAGACACCTCAACCTTGCCGAGTGCGGTTTCCTTTTCCAACAGCTTGCTGCCAAGAAGTTCTGAAACGCGCTTTGCATCCTCGCCGTAGAACTCAAAGTTGCTGTACTGCTCATAGCCGACCAGAGCATCCGGGTAACGCTCTTTCAGCGCGTTATATTCGTTTACGGCATCCAGCGGCAGGGGCTGCAAGGTCGGCTCAACGGCCTTTTCTTCCGCTGCATACGGAACCATAATGCCGCGCACCCACTGCGGTGCGTCCTTGCTATCCTGATACAGTGCAACGGCATCCCGTCTGTCCGTAATAACGTCCTGATAGGTGCGCTGGAAAATATCTTCTACCAACCAGTCTTTGAAGTTTTCCCAGTTCTGGCTTGCTTCCAGATACAGCGGAGCAGTTTTCGCATTCTGCTCTAACAGCTCGTCAATCTTGTTCCGAAGTTCCTTTTCCGCTTCGTCTGCATCCACATCGCGGTCGCGGAGATACGGATAGATTTCACTCTGCTGCACCGCATCCAGCATGGAATACAGACATTCTTTGTAAACACAGCGACTATCTTTCAATGCAGATTCCTGCCCTGCCAGAAGATAATCATTCAGCGGATTCTTTGCCAGTTCTGCATCATACTGGTTCGGTCGAAGCACCCGCGCCGCCCATGCAGGACGCTCCATATCTTTCAGATAGATCAGAGAATCCGTAACACGTTCGATTTTATAAAGGCGGTCATCTTCCAGATAGAGATAATCCCCGACATTTCTGCTGTACTTTGCCGCCTGCTTCTGGGGTTCTTCAACCACTGCGGTGGTTGAATGCTCTTTCGATTCCTGTTCCTGCGCCCAAATATCGAAAAGCGATATTTGTCCTGTCTCAGAAACAGAAATCTCAACAGCCTTTTTCTTTTCCGGGAAGATCGTGTACGTTCCCTCAACATACTGGTGCAGTTCAGCAAGCGTCTTTGATTTTTCCGCATATTCCGGGGAATCCAGCGGCACGGAAAGAAGTGCTGCATCCATCTTTTCCAGAAGCTCTACCGCCTGTTCCGGGTCAGCCAGCATGGTGGGCAGTTTCTTTCTGGCATCCTCATTCAGCAATTCCCGCTTAAATGGACGCTCTACTTCATCGGGCAGACGATGGTAGAAACCGATTACCCGATTTGTCATCTGCTCACGCTCGTAACTCGGCATCCGGCTGTAATCCGCAGGCTTCAGATACAAACTCTGGTCAATGAGCTTTGCAACTCGTTCAGCCGCCTGGTTCCAGTTCAGCTTTACCAGCGCATCCGGCTTTCCATAGATGCCCCGTGCCAGTTCAAGACCTCTGCCGTCATAGCTGGCATGGGAATTATCTGCACGGGAAAGTGCATGACTGCTGCCGCCCACACCGTATCGGTCTTTCAGAAATGCCGCGCGTTCTGCTTTCTCTGTATGGGTAAGGAAGAAACTGTACGTTGCCAGCCTGCCATCCGAATACGGCCCGCCGCCTGCAAGGAAAGCATTGATCTCATCTTCCGTGATAAAGACTTCCTGCTCATTCCACTGAAAGCCCTCTCTTGCCTGATACGGCTGGAACGGGAGGGCAAACTTCTGAAACTGTTGCTTCGATTGCTTCCCGTCCGCAGGATTTCATCCACAACTTCTGCCGGAATCGTGATCTCATCGGCATACTGGGCCTGCATCGGGGCTTCGATTGCCCGAATCTGCTGTTCCACGGTCGGCAGACTGGGCAGAGAAAAAGCAGAGGCAATTTCTTCCTCTGCTTCGCTCAAATCCTGTTCGGTTGTGTCAGCGGTTAGTTGTACACCAATTCCTTCAGCACGATCTCTTCCGCCATCGCGGTCAGATTGTTCTGATGTGCCACCCATGCCATCTGTTCGGTTTCCTTGTTCGGAGCCGGATACTTCTCGTTCAGGCTCTCGATCAGTTCTTCCATCCGGTTCTCCGCCTGCTCGTCGATCTGCGCCAGATGCTGATTCAGCCTGCCGCTCATCAGCATACTCTGATACCAGTTCTTCTTGTTTTCCCTCAGATAAGTCCTGCGCAGCATCCCGTACTTCCCAATGCTCATCGGCTCGTCCTGTACGGTCAGGTTCGGAAGCAGGTAGTCCCCCTTGCGGTGATAAGTCAGTTCCATACGGTTTTCCTCCTTCAGTGATGTTCGTTTCAGTTTCACGCTTTAATGCGCTAAAGTCCGTACTGGTATTATACAAGCTGTCGGCAGTTTTTGCAAGATGTTCTGTGACTTCTTTTCGGTAAATTTTCTGCATTTCCCGTCCGATGTCACGGAGAACCGCTTCACATTGTTCCGAAACAGCATTGCCCAGGAACGTCAAAACCGGAAGCTGGTTGAAATCCACAATACGGATAAAATCCTCATCTTCCAAAACTTCCAGCGGTTCCTGTTCGCAGCGTCGGGAAAGGGTATAGAAAATACTGTTGGTCATTAACTCCCGGAAACGGACACGGAGGTTATCTTCATCCAGTCCTTCCAGAAAAGTGTCTGCCACCTCATATTCCAGACCATCCATCGCTTCTTCCAGATTTTCAGCGGTCAACTGCTGTGCCAGTTCCATCAGCGCAGCATTCATGCTGTCCGTCTGCGTCAGAGCATAAGTATCTGCCAGATGGTCGAGGATCATCTGCTGGTGTTCCGAATCATCAATGCGCCAGAGGATCGGCGTTCTGCCGCCCTGCACCAGATGCGTGTCCGCAATGTCAAACACATAGCGCAGCTTTGCCCGTGGGCTGGCATCGTCCAAAAGTGCAATGCCTTTTGCGCCACGGTTTACCCAGCGGTTCATTTTCTTGTTCCAGACTTCCAGCTCTGCACAGGCGGTCGCATCAGGGCGCTGGGCATGGATCAGCAGAGTATCTTTGAACGAATAGCGGTACAGCCGTGCCGCCACATCCAGATAGTTCATCCAGTCTTTCGGAGAATTGCTTACCCACCGTGCGTTCTGCTGGGCAAGTTCCCGAATATCGTTAAATTTCGCCAATCGTTCCCTCCTTACTTCTTAGCTGGTGTTTTCGGAAATTCAAGACTGTACTGCGCCCTGCCATTTTCTATTGCCATAACAAGGTCTGCGGCAAAGGTCTTGTCCTTTTTGGCAGAGTAGAAGTCTTTTGCATAGGTACGTCCTTTCTTCAAAAGGTCAGTTGCCATCTTCTTTGTGAGCGTCTTTTTCATGCCGGAAAGGTATTTACTTTCTTTCCAGAGGGCAAATTTACAGTCCCGGTCAGAGCAATAGAAATTCAGCTTGCCTTCACAGACTGGCTTTCCACATACCGGGCAGTTCCCGATAGATACCTTATTATAAATAGGTGATTCCTGTACGGTCGGAATTTGCCGGAGGTCTGCCAGCATTCGTTCCAGCAATCCACCGATGCCCTGCATGAAGTCGGCGGGCTTTGTTTCGCCCCGTTCCATCCGCAGCAGTTCATTTTCCCACTCAGCGGTCATGCTTGCCGATTTCAGGTAATCCGGGATATTTGCGATTGCTGTAACCCCCTCTGCACTGGGAAGAATCTGCTTGCCTTTGCGTTCCACATAGCCGGAAGATACCAGCTTTTCCAGAATCGCTGCACGGGTCGCAGGTGTTCCCAGTCCTTTCTTTTCCGTGTCTTTTTCAAACTCCTTGTTGCCTGCGCTTTCCATTGCAGAAAGCAGGGTGTCTTCGGTAAATGCTTTCGGCGAGGATGTAAAGCCCTGCTTTTTCTCCGCGCTTACCACAGGAATCACCTCGCCCTGTTCCAGTTTCTTGGGGAATGCCATATCCTTGCTTTTTTCCTGTTCTGCAAACGGAACAGGCATTGCGGTATGTCCCGCCTGCAAGACATTTTTGTATTTTGCAGTGAATTTCCTGTCCTGACAGCATACTGTTACCAGGACATCTTCATAGATGTATGGCGGCTGTACTGCCTGTTGCATCTTCCAGACGATGAGAGCAAAGACCTTTTCCTTATCCCCGGACAGGCTGTTTGACCCACGCTTGCAGCTTTCCAGTGTCGGCAGAATCGCATGGTGGTCAGTGACCTTTTTGTTATTGACCACCTGCTTTACTCCATCTGCTTCGCCGCCATAGTGTTTGAGCAAATCTGCCATGGTCTGCTGCATATCTTCCGTGATGTACTGGCTGTCCGTCCGCGGGTATGTCACCAGCTTTTCTTCGTACAATTCCTGTACGATCTTCAAAGTCTGACTGGCGGTAAAACCATAATAGCGGTTAGCTTCTCGCTGCAAGGTCGTTAAGTCATACAGCTTCGGCGCAGACTGTTCTTTCCGTTTGCGCTCGATGCTGCCAACTACGGCACACTGACCATCACAAGCTGCCTGCATGGTATCCGCATCCTGCTCCTGTGCCATCCGTTCCGATTCTGCCACGATGCCATTTCCTGTGATTTCTACTTTGTAATACGGCTCTTTCACAAAGTTCTGGATTTTGTTCTGCCGTTCCGTCAGCATTGCCAGTGTCGGAGTCTGCACCCGTCCAATGGTCTGCCGCCTGCCGTATTTCTTGGTAAAAGCCCGTGTGCCGTTCATACCAATCAGCCAGTCTGCCTTTGCCCTGCACTCCGAAGCGGCAAACAGGTTGTCATACTCTGCGCCATCCTTTAAGGAATCAAAGCCCTGCTGGATAGCGGAATCTTCCATGCTGCTAATCCACAGCCGTTTGACCGGGAGTTTGCTGCCTGCCAGACCGTACACACGGCGAAAGATTGCTTCGCCCTCACGCCCTGCGTCGCAGGCATTTACCACATAATCAAAATCTTTGCTTCGGAGGAGCTTTCGCAGGATATTGAAATGCGCTTCCTTATCTTCCGAAACCAGCAGCTTCCATTCTTCCGGGAGAATCGGAAGATCATCAAACCGCCAGCTTTTATAGCGTTCATCGTAATACTCCGGGGCTGCATACTCTGCCAGATGCCCCAGACACCAGCTCACCACGCAATCCCCACCCTCCAGATACCCGTCCTCATGTTTGTATGCACCGATCACTTTCGAGATGGAACGTGCCACACTCGGCTTTTCTGCTATCACAAGATATTTCATGTATCCTCCTGCTTGTTTGAAAAAAGCAGGGACAGTCCGAATCAGACCATCCCTGCACCACTAGATTATACGGTTTTTCTATTATTCTTCGGTTTCTGCGTCCTGCCCTGCTTCCTCATCCTCATTCTTTGTCGGCAGAGCTTCATATTCCAGATTTTCTTTCGATACTTCCGGCTCACTCTGCTTCGGCTTATAAATGTAGAAATAGAAGAATGCGCCTGCACCGCCCACACCCAGGACAAATACGATTGCCAGAATCTTAGTCAGCTTTCCATCGTCCTGCCCCGGCTCTTCGATCTCAACCTCCGGTTCCGGCTCAGGTTTGGTTTCCGGCAGCACAACTGCCGGCTTCTCTTCCTCCTTGCCGTTGCGTTCCTCATCGGTCAAGAACTCCTGCAAATCGTACTCGTCGATCATGGAAAGCATGGCTGTAAAGGGTGTCATAATCAATCCGGTGCTGGGTGCAGTGGTTCTTTCCAAAGGCATTGTAGGTCTTGCAGGAATAAATCTGCTGGGGATGTTTTGCGTTTGTGTAGCGTATCGTCAGCGACTTCCCACACTCGCCGCATTTTATCAGTCCGGCAAACAGGCTGATTTCATTGGTCTGCCCCGGACGCTGGCGGGATTTCAGCTTGTTCTGCACAATGTCAAAGCTCATGCGGTCAATCAGCGGTTCATGCTGTCCCTCCACCACAATCCAGTCCTCCGGCTTCTTTTCCCCAATCGTGCCGATTTTGAAACGGTAGTCCTTTTTCTGGGAAGCAATCGCCCCGGTGTAGACGGGATTCATCAAAAGGTCTTTGATAACGGAGAAGTCCCACATATACCGCCCGTTTTCCGGGTCTTTCTTTTCCCATTTGGTGCGGGTATTGCGAAGCCCCCGTTCCCGGTTCCACCATGTGGGGCAGGGGATTTTTTCTTCCTCCAGCCGTCTGCGGATATAGTTCGGACCATGACCGTTCAGGGCATATCCGAAAATCAGCCGCACAATCGGGGCGGTTTCCTCGTCAATGAGCAGATGGTTTTTGTCCTCCGGGTCTTTCCGATACCCAAACGGGGCAAGACACCCGGTAAACTGTCCTTTCTGCGCTTTCAGAAGATAAGAGGAATGGACTTTCTTGGAAATATCCTTGCTGTACATCTCGTTCAGGATATTCTTGAACGGGGCAATATCGTTGTTATCCCGCAGGGTGTCGATACCGTCATTCATGGCGATATAGCGGACACCGTTTCTTGGGAAAAAGTCCTCAATCAAATGCCCGGTTTGCAGATAGTTACGCCCCAGTCGGCTGAGGTCT
>ERZ772851.2727-NODE-2727-length-12660-cov-4.098691_pt1 | contig 12660 bp, 8 predicted proteins | sample MGYA00512137_ERZ772851 | MGnify/ENA primary metagenome ERZ772851 (study PRJEB29015, sample SAMEA2737663) | human gut metagenome | biome: human gut; feature: human-associated habitat; material: faeces | place: China | collected 2012 ... | reverse complement strand
AATCCAGCCAGCTACAGGGTCGTTCGCACGAAATCTTATTTATTCAACAAAGCCGCTTAAACCCTACCGTAACGGGAAGGTCAAGCAGAAGAGTAAGAATAAAGATCGGCGCTGTGTAAAGAAGTATGCTAATTTGAAGCGTCGGTGATCTAATGGTAGAAAAAATGAAGACGCTTTTCAGAACAATGGTACTCGGCAGCCTGCTTGCTCTCTCCGCCAACAGCTACGCGCTCAGCGAATCCGAAGCGGAAGATATGGCTGATTTAACCGCGGTTTTTGTGTTTCTGAAAAACGACTGTGGCTACCAGAACCTGCCCAACACGCAGATCCGTCGCGCGCTGGTGTTCTTTGCCCAACAGAACCAGTGGGACCTGAGCAACTATGACAGCTACAACATGAAAGCGCTAGGCGAAGACAGCTATCGCGATCTTAGCGGCATTAACATTCCGACGGCGAAAAAATGTAAAGCGCTGGCCCGCGATTCGCTCAGCCTGCTGGCTTACGTTAAATAATTCCCTGCGCGGGCGGCAACGCTCCGCGCCTTTAGCATTTCAACTTCCCCCTTTAAATATTTATATTTATTATTGTATATAAACAAACCTTATTTAATTGCGAACCTATCAATTTGCCAAATAAAGTAAACCCATAATAATGAAGAATGACTAAAAAACTAATAAAATATCATTATTCATATATTGCAAAATAAAAAGCACCCTTCTAGAATCCGGTAAAAATATACCTACTTCATGGACTGAAATTGTGAATATCTCGCTGACTCTTCGTGTTATCCCACTCGCCGCGCTGTTAGTAGCCGGCTGTAGCAATACCTCTTCCCGCCAGCCGGTTAAACCGATCGCCACGCCGCTGACGTCACAGCAGCAGGCAGAGCAGGAGCGGGCGGCCAGCGAACAAGCGCGCATTGAATCCTGTCGCCAGGCGCTGGATTCGCTAAAAGAGGTTAACCCACAGCAAGCCACTAAACTCAGCAATGACTTTAACGCTTTAGTGCGCGCGGCGTCACAATACAATAGCGTGCGCGAGAAAGTGGCGGATCCTACCCGGCTTGGCATTGACTCCATGTATCAGTTTAAATCCATCAAACTGTGCGCCGATATCCAGAAAACGCTGATCGATAGCCTGGTACAGCGTGGTGAAAGCAAACAGCCATGAACAGAGCCGCCACGCTGACCCTCAACGCGCCCCTGCTGATGCTCGTCGCTGCGCTGGCGCTTTCAACCCCCTTCACCGCCGGCGCCGCGCCGGCCTTTCTTGATTACGCCCAACAGCAAACCCAGCAATCTCAGGCGCAAGAAAAAAACGATGCCGCAAGCGCAAAACAAACACAAGAAAGCCGCCAGAGCGCAGATAATAAAAAAACCGGTACCAACACCTCACAATTACAAAAAAGAATCACCAGCCAGCAGGCGGCGATTGCACAAAAAGATAAGCTTATACAGCAATTAAAAAAACAGCTTGCCGCTACGCCGCAAACGGATACTGCCGGAGCGAATGAGCAAGCGGCGTTGAATAAGAGAATTAATGAATTACAGGTCGCCTTAAGCGCCGCTACTGCAGAAAAAGAGGCATTAATAAAAAAAGCAGGCGTTGTGCAGAATAATAATCTACAGCAAAGCCAGGCCGCGGCGCGTCAGCAGATCCAGCAATTAACGACGCAGATTCAGCAAGCCGAAGCTGAAAATAAACGCCTCAGCGCCAGCTTTACCACGCTTAATAAAGATAAACACGCGCTAATGACCCAACTGGCCGCTGCGGAAAAAGAGAAACAGGCCGCTCTTGAGCAGGTCAAAGCGCTTAACGCTGACAAACAGCCGCTGACGACCCGGCTGGCCGCCGCGGAAAAAGAGAAACAGGCCGTCCTCGAGCAGGTTAAGGCCCTTAACGCCGATAAGCAGTCGCTGACTATTCGCCTCGCCGCTGCGGAAAAGACGCAGCAGGCTGCCCTCGATCAGGTCAAAGCCCTTAACGCCGATAAACAATCTCTGTCCACCCGGCTGGCCGCCGCGGATAAAGCGCCGCATGGCCCCGCTAACGACGCCGCTGCGCCAAAAAATGAGCCACCAGAGATGGCGGCCATAGTGGCAGCCTATCGCCTGCAGGCGGATAAAGACAACGCCCAGCTACGGATGAAAGAAGATGAAATCGAACTGCTGAGAACGCAGCTTTCTGTACAGTCCAAAACGCGCAGCGGCGAGAGCGCCGCCGCCAAACTCAGCGCATCGGGAGAACAGCAGGCTTATGCGATCGGCGCCTCGATGGGAAGCGAGGCGCTCAACGTCCTTACCACCCGTCGCACTCAGGGAGTTACCGTCGACGCAGGCCTGGTGCTGCAGGGCATCGAAGATGCCTTTCGCGGCCAGCTTCGTCTCGGAGAGCAGGAACGTAACAAGGCGCTGTTTGATGTGTCACAGCAGGTTTTTCAGAACCTGAATAAAATAGAGCAGAAAAACATCAGTGCCGGCAAGAAATATCAGCAGGCCTTTGCGCGCAAAAAAGATGTGGTTTTTAAAGAGGGCGTCTACAGCCGCGTCGATTACCCGGGTAAAGGAAAAATAAGCGGTAACGACCTGGTTACCGTGGTGATCAAAGAGATGCTGACGGACGGGACGGTGATCAACGATATGGAAGCGAAAGATCAGGCGCTTACGCAAAAGCTGGATGCCTATCCCCCGGTGTTTCGCGAACCGCTGAAGCGTCTACAGAACCACGGCTCCGTGACGCTCGTCGTCCCGCCTGAAAAGGCCTATGGCAGTAAAGGATTACCGCCAAAAATCCCGCCAGGCGCCACCATGGTTTATTCCGTGCGGATAGTAGATAGCCAACCCGAGCCGGCAAAATAGCCTCATCCTCTCCACCGCCCTTCCGGGGCGGTGGCTGTTATTCCTGCCTCATTGCTGCAATAACCGCCGTGCATCCTCATCTATAGTTGTCTATGATGTTGCACTCGTTTTACGGGTGTAACAGATGTTAACGAAGGAGGAGCCTTATCGTGGCCGATAATCCACTGTGGCATGAAACGCTGCATGACCATTTTGGTCAGTATTTTAGCGTTGATAACGTGCTGTACCACGAAAAAACCGATCATCAGGATCTGATCATCTTTGATAACCGCGCTTTTGGCCGGGTGATGGCGCTGGATGGCGTCGTACAAACCACCGAACGCGACGAGTTCATCTATCACGAAATGATGACCCATGTGCCGCTGCTGGCTCACGGCAACGCGAAGCATGTGTTAATCATTGGCGGCGGCGATGGCGCGATGCTGCGCGAAGTCTCTCGTCACCGTAGCATCGAAACCATCACCATGGTGGAAATCGACGCCGGGGTAGTTTCATTCTGCCGCCAGTACCTGCCGAACCATAACGCCGGCGCCTATGACGATCCGCGCTTTACGCTGGTGATTGATGATGGCGTCAATTTTGTTAACCAGACGACGCAAACGTTTGACGTGATCATTTCGGACTGTACCGACCCTATCGGCCCGGGAGAAAGCCTGTTCACCTCGGCTTTTTATGAAGGCTGCAAACGCTGCCTGAACCCGGGTGGGATCTTTGTTGCCCAGAATGGCGTCTGCTTCCTGCAACAGGATGAAGCGGTAGGCAGCCATCGCAAGCTAAGCCACTATTTTCGCGACGTCAGCTTCTACCAGGCGGCAATTCCAACCTATTACGGCGGGATCATGACCTTTGCCTGGGCGAGCGACAATGAGGCGCTGCGCCATCTCTCCAGCGAAATCATTCAGGCGCGCTTTCACAAAGCCAACCTGACCTGCCGTTACTACAATCCGGCAATCCATACGGCGGCCTTCGCCTTACCACAATATCTGCATGATGCTCTGTCCGCACCGTGACGCGAAATAAGGGGGTGAACTAAATTGAAAAAATTGAAGCTGCACGGCTTTAACAACCTGACCAAAAGCCTGAGTTTTTGTATCTACGATATCTGTTACGCCAAAACGGCAGAAGAGCGCGACGGCTACATCGCCTATATCGACGAACTCTATAATGCCAATCGCCTGACGGAGATCCTGACAGAAACCTGTTCTATTATTGGCGCCAATATCCTGAATATCGCCCGTCAGGATTATGAACCCCAGGGCGCCAGCGTGACCATTCTGGTCAGCGAAGAGCCTGTCGATCCCAAGCTGATTGACCAGACCGAACATCCTGGCCCGCTACCGGAAACCGTGGTCGCCCATCTCGATAAGAGCCATATCTGCGTGCATACCTACCCGGAGAGCCATCCGGAGGGCGGCCTGTGCACCTTCCGCGCCGATATCGAAGTTTCAACGTGCGGCGTCATTTCCCCGCTTAAAGCGCTGAACTATCTGATTCACCAGCTGGAATCGGACATTGTGACCATTGACTACCGCGTGCGCGGCTTTACCCGCGATATCAATGGGATGAAGCATTTTATCGATCATGAAATCAATTCGATTCAGAACTTTATGTCCGACGATATGAAGTCGTTGTATGACATGGTCGACGTCAACGTTTATCAGGAAAATATCTTCCATACCAAAATGTTGCTCAAGGAGTTTGACCTTAAGCACTACATGTTCCATACCCGACCGGAAGAGTTGACTGCCGAAGAGCGCAAGGTCATTACCGACCTGCTATGGAAAGAGATGCGCGAGATTTACTACGGCCGCAATATTCCTGCCGTGTAATCTATGAAATGCCCGGCGGCGCTTTTGCTTGCCGGGCCTGTAGTTCTGCGCCGCCCGACATAAAAGGCGTCATTAACGCTGCTGCATAAACTCACGATAGGCGGCGACCACCTGCAGGAAATCCTCAACACCGCACAGAGAGAGACTTTCTTCGTCGTAGTAGCTCATCCCCTCCTCGATTTCGTCGCCGGAAAACTCCAGCTGATTAGCGAGGATCATCACCTCTTCGCCATCCAGCCACAGCGTATATTCATGCCCGGCACGCTGCCAGGAACGCTCGCTGCCCTTCACGGTGCGCGCAGCCTGCTCCACTTCGTCCAGCAGAGCAAGATTGCCTTTCACCTCCTCGTTGAACCAGTGGCCAATCGCCTCGTGATCCATCGACATTCGCACCTTTACCACTCCGGTAATATCGCGCAGAAATTCGTAATCCATAGTCTTTTCCTCTGCAAGGGCAATGCGTCACCGCTGCACTGTACCCATGCAGTAATTATCGCAGCAGACAGAAAGAAAAAAAGCGTAGCGGGCGGGAGGTTTGGAAATAAAAATGCCCGGTGATGCAATGTTCACCGGGCATTGGAGAGTTTATCGCCAAACGGTCAGCCGGGCTGACCGAATGGTTTACACCGCGGTCTGGAAGATCACGCCGTCAGCTTTTTCAGTGTACTGATCCAGCTGGTTGAAATTCAGATAACGGTAGGTATCTTCCGCCGTCTTATCCACCTGCGCCACGAAGGTCTGGTACTCTTCCGGCGTCGGCAGTTTGCCGAGCAGCGAAGCCACCGCTGCCAGTTCGGCAGAGGCCAGATAGACGTTAGCGCCGGTACCTAAACGGTTCGGGAAGTTACGGGTAGAGGTGGAAACCACCGTCGCGCCGTCGGCCACGCGCGCCTGGTTACCCATACACAGAGAACAGCCAGGGATTTCGATACGCGCCCCGCTCTTACCAAACACGCTATAGTAGCCTTCTTCGGTCAGCTGCGCGGCATCCATACGGGTTGGCGGCGCCACCCACAGGCGAGTCGGCAGTTGGCCTTTGTGGCTGTCCAGCAGCTTACCGGCGGCACGGAAGTGGCCGATGTTGGTCATGCAGGAGCCGATGAACACTTCGTCGATCTTCTCGCCCTGCACATCAGACAGCAGGCGGGCATCGTCCGGATCGTTCGGCGCGCACAGAATCGGCTCTTTAATATCCGCCAGATCGATGTCGATCACTGCCGCGTATTCCGCGTCAGCATCGGCTTCCAGCAGCTGCGGATCCGCCAGCCATTTTTCCATGCCCTGGATACGACGCTCCAGGGTACGGCGGTCGCCGTAGCCTTCGGCGATCATCCACTTCAGCAGAACGATGTTGGAGTTCAGATACTCAACGATCGGCTCTTTATTCAGTTTGATGGTGCAGCCGGCGGCAGAACGCTCAGCCGAGGCATCGGTCAACTCGAACGCCTGCTCGACTTTCAGATCCGGCAGACCTTCGATCTCGAGGATGCGACCAGAGAAGATGTTTTTCTTACCTTTCTTCTCCACGGTCAGCAGGCCCTGCTTGATGGCGTACAGCGGGATGGCGTGGACCAGGTCACGCAGGGTGATCCCCGGCTGCATTTTACCTTTGAAACGCACCAGCACCGATTCCGGCATATCCAGCGGCATCACGCCGGTCGCGGCGGCGAAGGCCACCAGACCAGAGCCCGCCGGGAAGGAGATGCCGATTGGGAAACGGGTGTGGGAGTCACCGCCGGTACCCACGGTATCCGGCAGCAGCATGCGGTTCAGCCAGGAGTGAATCACGCCATCGCCCGGACGCAGAGAAACACCGCCGCGGTTCATGATGAAGTCCGGCAGAGTGTGGTGCGTGGTAACGTCAACCGGCTTCGGGTAGGCCGCGGTGTGGCAGAAGGACTGCATCACCAGGTCTGCAGAGAAGCCCAGGCACGCCAGGTCTTTCAGCTCATCACGGGTCATTGGACCGGTGGTGTCCTGAGAACCGACGGAGGTCATTTTCGGTTCGCAATAAGCGCCCGGACGGATACCGGCAACGCCGCAGGCGCGGCCAACCATTTTCTGCGCCAGCGAGAAGCCGCGGGTGCTTTCCGCCACGTCTTTCGCCTGACGGAAGACATCGCTGTGCGGCAGGCCCAGCGCTTCACGCGCTTTGGTGGTCAGACCGCGACCGATGATCAGCGGAATACGGCCGCCGGCGCGCACTTCGTCGATCAGCACATCGGTTTTCAGCTCGAAGCTGGCCAGCAGTTCGTTGGTCTCGTGGTTACGCACTTCGCCTTTGAACGGGTAAACGTCGATTACGTCGCCCATGTTCAGGTTAGATACATCAACTTCGATAGGCAGCGCGCCCGCATCTTCCATGGTGTTGAAGAAAATTGGCGCGATTTTACCGCCCAGACACAGGCCGCCGCCGCGCTTGTTCGGCACGTTCGGGATATCGTCGCCCATAAACCACAGCACCGAGTTGGTGGCGGATTTACGTGAAGAACCGGTCCCGACCACGTCGCCGACGTAGGCCAGCGGGTAGCCTTTCTGCTGCAGGGCTTCGATCTGTTTGATTGGGCCAACCACGCCCGGCTGATCCGGCTCAATGCCTTCGCGGGGGTTTTTGAGCATTGCCAGCGCATGCAGTGGGATATCCGGGCGCGACCACGCATCCGGCGCCGGAGAGAGATCATCGGTGTTCGTTTCGCCGGTGACCTTGAAGACGGTAACAGTGATTTTCTCTGCCAGCTGCGGACGGTTCAGGAACCATTCGGCGTCAGCCCAGGATTGCATAACCTGTTTAGCATGCTCGTTACCCGCTTTGGCTTTCTCTTCCACGTCGTAGAAGTTATCGAACATTAGCAGGGTATGGGAGAGCGCTTTCGCGGCAATCGGCGCCAGTTTCGCGTCGTCCAGCGCATCGATCAGCGGATGGATATTGTAACCGCCCTGCATGGTGCCCAGCAGTTCAACGGCTTTTTCAGGGGTAACCAGGGGGGAGGTCGCTTCGCCTTTGGCGATCGCGGCAAGGAATCCAGCTTTAACATAGGCGGCTTCATCGACGCCCGGCGGTACACGGTTAATCAGCAGGTCTAACAGGAATTCTTCTTCGCCCGCAGGCGGGTTTTTCAGCAGTTCTACCAGCGCGGCCATTTGGGTTGCATCTAAGGGTTTGGCAACAATCCCCATGGCGGCACGCTCAGCTACGTGCTTACGGTATTCTTCTAGCACGACGGTTCTCCTCGCTCTCATTGTCATAATGCGGCCTACACGTCTTCAATCAATCTGCCTCTGTCCTGGCTTAGCTTGCCGCGTGACGCATCTTGAAGGATTTAGTGGCTGGGCGATTTTCTTCACGCTCCTGTGAGACAGCAGTTTGTAGGGTAAATGCCCGATACCGCGTCGGCAGCATAGCAGGATTTTTGAAAGGTGTTAATCTGTTTACAAAAAAGCAACATTAAAATTTAGCTGAATCGTTAAGGGCAGGATATTGCAGGCTTTCTGTTCAAATCCCACGACAAAAATTCCTTTCTGTGTACAACGCCACGGGCCGATCCCAACAATAATCAATAAAAAGCCATACCGCTTACTTATACTCAGCAAACGCGCCGTTTTCGCAGATACTTTAGCGAGATGGGTTACTTTTTGGGTCAGGAGTTTCCATGTCACTGCCGTTCAAACCCCATATTATCGCCCTGCTCTGTAGCGCTGGCTTACTCGCGGCGGCAGGAACACTCTATGTGCAAAGCCGAACCCCAGCGACGATCGCTGAACCGCCTGCGCAGCAAGCGCCAGCGCCCGCAGCGTCGACGACACAGCCGGTGGCCGCCACTACACCCAGGCGCAAATTGATCAGTGGGTCGCCCCTATCGCGCTCTACCCGGACAGTCTGCTGTCGCAGGTGTTGATGGCCTCCACTTATCCCGACAACGTCCTGCAGGCGGTCCAGTGGTCCCAGGATAACCCCGCGATGAAAGGGGATGCGGCCGTGCAGGCGGTTGCCAGCCAGCCGTGGGACCCTAGCGTCAAATCTCTTGTCGCTTTCCCTGCCCTGCTGGCGATGATGGGCGAGAATCCGCCCTGGGTGGAAAATCTTGGCAATGCGTTTTTGGCCCAGCCGCATGATGTGATGGATTCAGTGCAGCGCCTGCGCGCCATTGCCCAACAGACCGGGACGCTGAAATCCACACCGCAGCAGAAAGTGATTGTCACCCCTGCCGCACCGGTTTCAGCCAGCAGCAGCACGGCAGCAACCGCAACCGCCCACACAGCGGCGCCTGCGCCCACGCAGGTCATTAAAATAGAGCCGACCAATCCACAGGTGGTCTATGTTCCCAGCTATAACCCCTCCACCGTCTATGGTACCTGGCCGAACAGCGCCTATCCGCCGGTCTATCTGCCGCCCCCTCCCGGGGAGCAGTTTACCGATAGCTTCGTCAAAGGCTTCGGGTACAGCCTCGGCGTGGCCACCACCTGGGCGCTGTTCAGCAGTATCGACTGGGATGATGATGACCATCACCATCACGATGACGACTACCACCACGGCGATTACTCGCATAATGGCGATAACATCAATATTAATGTAAATAATTTCAATCATATAACAGGAGAAAACCTGCCGGGAAACCACGTTAACTGGCAGCACAATCCTGCCTATCGCGGACACACACCGTATCCCGATAATACGGTAGCTCAGCGCTTCCATCAGACCAACGTTTCCGGCGGACTGAGCGCGACCCAACATGCGCCAGTCGATCGCGAAGCGCAGCGCCAGGCAGCGATGACCCAGCTGCAGCATAACGTACCGACGGCCACAGCGGGCAATCTGGCGGCAAACAACGCCTCACGCGACGCCCAGCGTCAGGCGGCCTCGGCGCAGCTGAAGCAAGCCACCCAACGCAGTAATTACCGCGGTTACGACAGTACGCCGACCCAACAGCAGCGTCGCGAGGCGGCAAAAACGCAGCTGAAAAACCCCACGCCGCAGCAACAGCAGCGTCGAGAAGCCGCCAGGAGCCACGAGCAGAACCGCACACCTCAGCAGCAGCAGCGCCGGCAGCAGTTCCAGTCCGCCACGCCAGCCCAGCGTCAGCAGACGCTCAGCCATCTGCGCGCCAACGCCCTTAGCGGCAACGAAAGCCGCGCCCCCTCCTGGCAAGCGCAGCAGGAACGAGGACTGCAGAGCCGCCAGTTTTCCGGCGTAAACCGCGAGTTACGCGAGGGCGCCAGAGAACGTCTTTCCGAACACCATGAACTGCGTCGCCGCTAAGGATGAGCAGAATGAGAAACTCATTATCCGTTGCCCTGTTTACGTTAATGCTGTCGCCGCTTGCCGCCTTCGCCCAACAGCAGTTTGCCACGCCGGAACAGGCCGCAACTGCGCTGGCCGAAGCGATCAGCCAGCCTAATGAAGCCGCGCTGAGCGAAGTACTCGGCGATAACTGGCAGCAGTTTTTACCCACGGACGGGATCGACCCTGCCGCCGTCGATCGCTTTCAACGCGACTGGCAGGTGAAACATGTCATCATCCAGCAGGGTGGCAAAGCCTGGCTCGATGTCGGTAGCGAGGCATGGCGTCTGCCCGTGCCTATCGTAAAAACGTCTGAGGGATGGCGCTTTGATATGGCCGCTGGCGAAGAGGAGATCCTCACCCGCGCCATCGGCCGCAATGAGCTGTCGGCGATCGCCGCCATGCATGCCTATGTTGATGCCCAGCAGGACTATTATCATCTGAACCACCGCTGGGCGCAGAAAATCATCAGTAGCGAAGGCAAAAAAGATGGCTTGTACTGGCCAACTTCGCCGGGCGAAGCGCCAAGCCCGCTCGGTCCGGCCTTTAGCCCGACGGTGCCCGGTAGCGGCTACCATGGCTATCGCTTTCGAATTATCGCCGGTCGCGATGACCAGAGCGTCGCCTTGCTGGCCTGGCCGATAGCCTGGGGTGAAACCGGCGTGATGAGCTTTATGATCGATCAACAGGATAGGGTCTATCAGGCCAATCTCGGTGAAGAGAGCGCCGCAAAGGCACAGGAGATAACGCGCTTTACCCCCGACGCTGACGCCGGCTGGCAGGTGGCAGAACCTTAAAAAAAACGCCCGGTTGCACTCACGCAACCGGGCGTTTTCATTCACTTAGCCCTGGTGAGGCATCAGAGAAGGATCGCCGGCAAAGGCTGGTTTTGTACTGGATAATGCCGCTTCGTCAGCGCTGATGCTACCGGAATTCGCCGCCCATACCCCTTCATTGGTCTTCGTCACCTGCTGATGCTGGGCATTCAGATCCTGGCCCATCGCCGCAATGTGGGTCGTTTCCGTACCGCCGCTGTTGTCCGCCCAGGGAATGTTGGCGTCAGCGGCGTAAGCCACACCGGTAAAAAACGTTGCAGTGACAAGCGCTGTGGTTAAAAAGCGTTTCATCTCACACCTCATCGATATCGTTAACTACCTATAAGTTTACTGAGTGACTATTTTCAAAGTATGTATGAGGTGTAGCGGTTTATGAACAGTGACATAGTTCTAAACATCAGGCATAAAAAAAGCGGCTCCCGGAGCCGCTTATGCTTTTTTCCTGAAAGAAAAAGTTACTTTTTCTTCGCTTTGGCGTTTGGCAGGTCGGTGATGCTGCCTTCGAACACTTCCGCCGCCAGGCCAACGGACTCGTGCAGAGTCGGGTGAGCGTGGATGGTCAGAGCGATGTCTTCAGCGTCACAGCCCATCTCGATAGCCAGGCCGATCTCACCCAGCAGCTCGCCGCCGTTGGTGCCGACAATCGCGCCGCCGATAACACGGTGGGTCTCTTTGTCGAAGATCAGTTTGGTCATACCATCTGCGCAGTCAGAAGCGATAGCACGGCCGGAAGCAGCCCACGGGAAGGTGGCGGTTTCGTAGCTGATGCCTTTCTCTTTCGCTTCTTTCTCGGTCAGACCGACCCATGCCACTTCTGGTTCAGTGTAGGCGATGGATGGGATCACTTTCGGATCGAAGTAGTGTTTCAGACCGGAGATAACTTCTGCGGCAACGTGGCCTTCATGGACACCTTTGTGCGCCAGCATCGGCTGACCGACGATATCGCCGATAGCAAAGATGTGCGGCACGTTGGTGCGCATTTGTTTGTCAACGCGGATGAAGCCGCGATCGTCAACTTCCACGCCAGCTTTACCTGCATCGAGGTTTTTACCATTCGGTACGCGGCCGATAGCGACCAGCACTGCGTCGTAACGCTGCGCTTCCGCCGGTGCTTTTTTACCTTCCATGGAAACGTAAATACCGTCTTCTTTCGCTTCAACGGCAGTCACTTTGGTTTCCAGCATCAGGTTAAATTTCTTGCTGATGCGTTTGGTGAAGACTTTCACCACGTCTTTGTCGGCAGCCGGGATAACCTGGTCGAACATTTCCACCACGTCAATCTCTGAACCCAGCGCATGGTATACGGTACCCATTTCCAGACCGATGATACCGCCGCCCATCACCAGCATGCGTTTCGGTACAGATTTCAGTTCCAGCGCGTCGGTGGAGTCCCATACGCGCGGATCTTCATGCGGGATAAACGGCAGCTGAATCGGACGGGAACCCGCCGCGATGATAGCGTTGTCGAAGTTGATCACGGTTTTGCCGTTTTCGCCTTCCACTTCCAGGGTGTTAGCGCCGGTAAATTTACCCAGACCGTTAACCACCTTCACTTTACGACCTTTGGCCATGCCAGCCAGACCACCGGTCAGCTGAGTGATGACTTTTTCTTTCCAGGTGCGGATCTTGTCAATGTCAGTTTTCGGTTCGCCGAAAACGATGCCGTGTTCGGCCAGCGCTTTCGCTTCTTCGATAACTTTTGCCACGTGCAGCAGCGCTTTAGAAGGGATACAACCCACGTTCAGACAAACACCACCGAGGGTGCTGTAACGTTCTACGATGACGGTTTCCAGACCTAAATCAGCGCAACGGAAGGCTGCAGAGTAACCTGCGGGGCCTGCCCCAAGTACCACGACCTG
>ERZ772851.2725-NODE-2725-length-12675-cov-4.706815_pt1 | contig 12675 bp, 10 predicted proteins | sample MGYA00512137_ERZ772851 | MGnify/ENA primary metagenome ERZ772851 (study PRJEB29015, sample SAMEA2737663) | human gut metagenome | biome: human gut; feature: human-associated habitat; material: faeces | place: China | collected 2012 ... | reverse complement strand
TTTAAATACGTTGCTAATTTTTCTTTTCCACGCGACAGATGGCTTTTCACCGTTCCTGTCGGTATTCCTGTAATTCCCGCAATCTTTTCGATACTTAAATCTTCCATATAAAAAAGTGTGATGCAGGTTCTTTCTATTTCTTTAAGCGTCTTGAGCGATCGGTAGATATCCATCTTTTGACCGATGTTTTCCTGTTCGGCACTGTTGGCGGCGTCTATTTCTCTGGCGTCAAGGTCTGCTGTTTCTTTGCGGCTGCGAATATAATCATAAAATATATTGTAAGCAATTCGATACAGCCACGTGGAGAAGCTGGACAAATTTCTGAAAGAAGCAATATTTGTATACGCTTTGATAAACGTGTCTTGTGCCAGGTCGTCACTCAATTCGCTGTCTCCGCAAGTCAGATTCAGGAAGAACCGCCGGACCGGTGATTGGTACTTCTTCACCAACTGGTCGAAGGCCTTAGTGTTTCTGAACACCACGACCTGCGCGACTAGCGATATATCATTGAGTTGATTCATCTTTGACTGTCATTCTCTTGATTTTCATCTTTCTTTCTACCGATGATCCACTTTCCGATTCCCATGAAAGTGATTAGCAGACCGATAGTGCCGATTGAAAATTCACCGGTAATAGCCCAGAGGAAGATGAAAAGTCCGATTCCCGTAAAGATGTTTTTGATGCCTTGCGTACGCGGATCATTCGGCTTGTCCTCCTTGAGGAAATCTTCCGGAAGCGGTTGTCCGGCAGCAAGAGCCTGTTCGACAAGGCGATAGCGGGCTTTCCGGTTCTTGTAGCGGAAGAAGAAAATGATGAATAGGATAAACACCGGAAAACCGAAGACTGCAATGATTGCGATGATAGGAATCAGAACATCCTCCATCGCATTGGATAGGCTGTACAGAACGCTATGATTACTTGTGTCCGTAGCAGTAACATTCTCTTTGGCGATAGAGTCGGTTGTGTCTGTGTCAACTACCAGAGTCGGTTCCGCCTGACTGATGGAGTCGTGGGCAACAGGATTCTGATTTTGAGCGACAGCCAGTGTGCAAGTGGTCAATACAACCATCAAAGCAAGTAGAAAATTTTTCATATAGATCGTTTTTTAATTTGTTTCTTTGTTTGTTAGACGTAGTTAATGACTTAGAAAGTTGCAAAGAGACGAAATATTTTTGATATTTGCGGAAATTAATAAATGAAAAATGGAATTACCCGCTTCTTTTGTAGACTATACCCGCTCTTTATTAGGTGAAGAAGAATATGAAAAACTGGCCGTTGCCCTGCAGCAAGAACCACCTGTCAGTATCCGCTTTAACAATGAAAAATGGAAAGTGCAGGATGAAGGGTTATCTGCTGTCCATTCTCCTTTCGACCGAGTTCCTTGGTCGTCCGAAGGGGTTTATCTGGACGAACGCCTGACTTTTACATTCGATCCGTTGTTTCATGCCGGTTGTTTCTATGTTCAGGAGGCCTCCTCGATGTTTGTAGAGCAGGCATTACGCCAATACATCAAAGAACCGGCAATAATGTTGGATCTTTGCGCCGCTCCCGGTGGAAAGTCTACCCATGCCCGTAGCGTGCTGCCCGAAGGAAGCCTGCTGGTGGCTAATGAAGTCATACGAAACCGTTCACAGGTTTTGGCGGAAAATCTTGCGAAGTGGGGACATCCGGATGTGGTGGTTACTAATAATGATCCGGCGGATTTCTCGGCTTTACCGTCTTTTTTTGATGTAATTCTCACCGACGTTCCTTGTTCCGGTGAAGGAATGTTCCGCAAAGACCCTGTGGCGATAGAAGAATGGACCCCGGAGAATGTAGAGATTTGCTGGCAGAGACAGCGGAGGATTATTGCTGATATTTGGCCTTGTCTGAAGCCCGGAGGCATTCTTATATATAGTACCTGTACCTTTAATACAAAAGAAGATGAAGAAAACGTACGCTGGATTCAGCAAGAGTTCGGGGCGGAACTGCTGCCGTTGGAAGTTCGGGAAGAATGGAATATAACAGGAAATCTGTTGAAAGATGAATCGACCGGGACCGTTCATTTGGAGGGCATTCCCGTCTATCACTTCTTCCCCCATAAAACGAAAGGAGAGGGATTCTTTCTGGCTGTTCTTCGGAAACCGTGCATAGAAACAGATGACAACGAAACGAAGAAGGCATGGGAAACCATCAATTCACAGAAGTCTGCAATCTCAAAATCTACGATAGCGCGAGCTGCAAAGAAAAAAGGGAAACACGCTGGGAAAGGAGTCCCGCCTGTCGCTAAAGAATTGATGGACGTAGCCCGGAGTTGGGTGAGGGACATCGGCAACTATTCTCTTCTGACCGATGCGGAAACCGTTTACGCCTTTCCCAATGCTCGTCTGGAAGAGTTGGAAGCACTTCGACAGAATTTGAAAGTGATCCAGTCCGGTGTGTCGGTGGGTGAAGTGAAAGGGCGAGATTTGGTTCCCGCTCATGCGCTGGCACTGTGCCCTGTGCTGTTGCGTGACGGCGCTTTTGCCGTTGAGGACATTAGCTATGAGCAGGCGATAGCTTATTTGCGCAAAGAAGCTATTGTACTTCCTGCTGCGGTGGCTCGCGGGTTCGTGTTGCTTACTTATAGAGGCGTCCCGTTGGGCTTCGTGAAAAATATCGGCAACCGGGCTAACAATCTTTATCCGCAGGAATGGCGCATTCGTAGCGGCTATCTGCCGGAGGAACTTCGGATACTGTAAATTTCTCGGCACAATTAAAAAAAACAGGATAAGATCAGCTCGATAAATCTTATCCTGTTTACTTTCATAAGTAGATAAATACCTTTTATATTTATAATTTGCTCTTGTAGATCCGCGCCATTGCCTTCTGGTATTGATTTTCCAGTTGCAGATAATTCTGGTGGCTCTGATAGAGCACGGACACCTCCACAAAGTACTCAATCATGCTGATTTGTCCTCCGGTCAAGGCCTGTTTGAGCAAGGCAAGATCTTGTTGCGACCGGAAAGTCCTCGTGTACTCCTCCATAGAAGCATGAAGCGTTTTGGCTTCCCGGTAAAGCTGTGCCAGTTCGGATTCTACCTGCAAGGCGGCATTATCCCTTTGCAGATCGATGTTCAGAGCCTGTGCTTTGGCAATCTTCACCTTGTTCCGGTTTTCAAAAAGAGGGAAAGAGAATCCCACCACTAGGCCGTTGAAAGGAGTACCCGATTCCGTGTTCCGGCGGTAGCCCAGTTCCAGTTTCGGCAACCATTGCGACTTGTTGACAGCAATTTGTTTGCGGGCGACGAGGCTCTCGTTGCCAAGCGCCATCAACGTGCGGTCCGTCGATAACACCTCCGATTTCAGTATCTGATAATCAGTCGGGAAAGGCACGGCCGGGTATTGGCTCTCCTCGAAAACAACTGGAAGATTTCCGTTCAACGTACTCAATTCCTGCAATTTATTGCGCAGCGCCGTTTCGTTCAGAGACACTTCCGTCTTGACATTCAGCAACTCCAGATTGATCTTGTTCGTTTCGAGCGCATTGGCATCTCCTGTCTGCAGGCGTTTGGCGTACATTTTAGCAAGTTCTTCCGCATTGCGCAGGCGTTCTTCTAAAATCTGCTTCTGCTGGCGAAGCATAATGATGTCCAGGCAAAGTTCCTTTGCCTGCAATAACTTCTCCTGCCGGAAGACATCCGCCTGGCTGTCGTAAGCTCCGATTTTCAGACGGTTCAGCTTGTTGCGCGTGGCGTATAAGCTGGGGAAGTCGAAGCTCTGCGAAACCACCAGCTCACCGATTGTTTCACTTTTATCTTTCGAGCCCCAGAGGTGTGCATAGGAAAGCGTAGGATCGGGCAGATTGTTGTCCGTTCTAGCCTCCAGCTTTTGCGACTGAATCAGCTGCTTGTTAGCCTGCAGCTCCTTGTTGTTCGTTTCGATATTTCTCAAAACCTGCTCAATGCTGTTCTGGGCTTGTGCACTGCCTGCGTTCAGGAGCAGAAGTGCCGCGCCGATAGTTATGATTTGTTTCATTTTCATCTTCTTTATTGGTTGTAAATTGCAATTACAGACTTGCTGAAGCCTTCTTGCGGTGCATCATCAGATAAACAATCGGGACGATGAATCCGTTCAGGAAAGTAGAAGTTAACAAGCCTCCCAGAATCACTTTTGCCATCGGACTCTGAATCTCGTTGCCCGGAAGATCACCTCCCAGAGCCAGAGGAATCAATGCCAGAGCAGAAGACAAAGCCGTCATCAGGATCGGGTTCAGACGGTCGAGCGAGCCTTGCATCACGCTGTCGTACACGTTCAGCCCCTCCACTTGTTGGAGATGATTGTAATGGCTGATGAGCAGCATACCGTTACGGGTAGCAATTCCGAACAGAGAGATGAATCCGATGATAGCGGGTATACTAACTTCCCCCGTTGTAAGTACCAATGCGAAAACGCCACCGATCAACGCGAGCGGCAGGTTCAGCAGGATAACTCCCGACTCCTTGACGCTGCGGAACTCATGATAAAGCAATAGAAAAATCACAACGATACTGATAAATGAAGTCAGCGCTAATGTCCTGCTCGCCGCCTGCTCGCTCTCAAACTGCCCGCCGTATTCGATGTGGTAGCCTTCGGGCAATTGCACGGATGCGTCGATCTGCTTCCGGATGTCGTTTACCACACTGCGCAAGTCGCGGTCGGCAACGTTGGCGGAAATCACGATTTTCCGTTTCACGTTCTCACGGTTGATGGTGTTAGGTCCCATAGCCGATGTCACTTCCGCCACATAGCTTAGGGGGACTTTGCGTCCGTCGTTCGTGTCCACCATCAAGTTGCGGATTTTCTCCATCTCGTCACGGGCGTCGTTCTTCACCTTCACAATCAGGTCGAAACTCTTGCCTTGTTCGTACACCTGCGAGATCACTTTTCCCGCCAGAGCGACATTCACGTACTCGGAAAACTCCGGCAGTGTGATTCCGAACTTGGCCAGCATTTCGCGTTTGGGCTGTATTTTTAACTGCGGACGTTCGATCTGCTGTTCCACATTCAGGTCGGCGATGCCGGGAATTGCGCCGATCGCCTCTTTGATCTGATTGCCGATGGAAAACATCTTGTTCAGGTCGTCGCCGAATAGCTTGATGGCAATATTTGCTTTCGTACCGGACAACATGGCGTCAATCCGGTGGCTGATCGGCTGTCCGATTTCAATGTTTGCTCCTGTAATTGTGCCCAGCTTTTCACGTACATCCGCCACCAGTTCGCTGCGCGAGCGGTCGCCCAGTTCAAACGGAGCCTCAATTTCGGACACGTTCACACCCAATGCGTGCTCATCCAGTTCGGCACGTCCCGTTTTGCGGGCAACGGTTTGTATCTCCGGAATGGTCAGCAGCAACTCTTCCGCGCGCTGTCCCATTTTGTTGCTCTCTTCCAGCGAGATACCCGGCAGAGAACTGATATTGATTGTGAACGAACCTTCGTTGAAAGAAGGGAGGAAGCTACGTCCCAGCGTGAAGAACACACCGAGCGCCACGATGAAGAGAGCGATAGTTCCACCCAGTGTCACCCGTTTGTGCGCCAGCACCCAAGACAGTGCCTTTTCATAAATCCCTTTCATCCAACGGGCTACGAAAGACTCTTTCAGTTCCTTGTTCGTCTTGTTGCTTCCCAACAGATAAGAGCAGAGCACCGGAGTCAGTGTCAATGCTACCACCGTCGAGGCGAATAACGCCACGATGAAAGCAATACCCAGTGGGACCAGCATTCGACCTTCCATGCCACTCAGGAAAAATAAGGGAACGAAACTGACTACAATAATTAAAGTTGAGTTCAAAATCGGCATACGAACCTCCTTCGAGGCGTTGAACACCACTTCGAGCGTGCTCAATCTTTCCGCTTCCGCTTTCAGCCGGTTTTCACGCAAGCGCTTGTATACGTTCTCCACATCAACGATGGCATCGTCCACCAGCGAACCGATGGCGATTGCCATACCTCCGAGACTCATAGTGTTGATAGTCAGTCCCATATAATGCAGTGTCAGGACCGAAACGAGCAGTGAGAGAGGCAGTGTTACCAGCGAAATAAGCGTAGTGCGCACATTTGCCAGAAACAAGAACAGAACGATAACGACAAAGATACCTCCCTCAAAGAGCGATTTCTTCACGTTGCCGATAGAACTTTCGATGAAGCGGCTTTGGCGGAAAATGTCCGTAGAAACCTTTACATCCGGTGGCAGGTTCTTCTGAAGGTCTTTTAGCGAAGCCTCCAGCTTGTCCGTCAGTTCCAGTGTACTGGTGGCGGGCTGCTTGGTCACAGTCAGCAGGACGGCAGGTTTTCCCCGTTCCGAAGCCGTACCCAATTTGGGTGCTTTGGGGCCTATTGCCACGTCTGCTATATCTTCCAGAGTGACAGGAAAGTTGTTCACCGTCTTTACCACCGCCTTGCCGAGCTGTTCCGTCTGAGTGGTGGAAAGCACGCCTCGCACTATATATTCATTTCCGAATTCGTAAAGCACTCCGCCGTTGGCGTTCAGGTTCATGTCTTGCGTCACCGCCATCACCTCACCCATCGAAACGCCGTAGTGACGCATCCGCTCGGGATCAAGCTGAATCTGGTACTCTTTGATGTCTCCTCCGAGCACCGCTACTTGCGCCACTCCTCCGGTAGACAGCAGACGCGGACGGATAGTCCAGTCGGCAATCGTACGGAGGTCGAGCATGGAGGTAGAGTCGGCCGTCAGCCCGACAATGAGCATTTCGCCCAGAATAGAAGATTGCGGGCCGAGTGTCGGTTTTCCAACGTTGACCGGAAGCGATTCACTGACTACAGCGAGCTTTTCACTCACAATCTGCCGGGCAAGATAAATATCTGTTCCCCAGTCGAATTCCACCCAGACAACAGAAAAACCATTGGTGGAAGAAGAACGGACACGGCGTACGCCGGTAGCTCCGTTTACGGCAGTTTCCACAGGGAAAGTCACGAGTTGTTCAACCTCTTCGGCGGCCATACCATTGGCTTCGGTCATGATGACAACCGTAGGCGCGTTGAGGTCGGGAAACACGTCTACTTCCGTGTGCATGGCAGTATAGCTCCCCGCAATGAGCAGAAGAATGGAAGCGCAGAGCACCAGCAACCGGTTGTGCAGGGAATAATGTATGATTTTATTAAGCATCTTTTTAAATTAAGAATTATGAATGAGGAATTAAGGATGAAGATTCATTCTTCATTTAATCAGTGTTCATGGCTGTGTGCGGGGATGGCATTGCTTGCACTGGCCAGTCTTACCTGGTACGCTCCTTCGGTCACAACGCGGTCGCCCGCTTTCACGCCGGACAGGATCTGGACATTTTTTCCGTTGTCGGCTCCTACGGTCACTTCCTGTTTCTTGTACCCTTCCTCATCCAGTTGCAGATATACAAAGTAGCTTCCTTGTTCCTCCGTCAATGCGGTGCGTGGAAGGGAAATTACGTTTTCCATTGGCGACGAGAGCAGGAAAACCTCTACGAATGAGCCGGGAATCACTTCACCTTTGTTATCGAACTCGAAGGTGACAGGCACGTAGAAAGAATTGTCTCCGGCAGTTTTCCCGAAAGAGAGGAGTTTGCCGTTGAGCGCTTGCAGTTCGTATACCTTATTATTATAAGGAGTCTGGAAATTGGCGGAGCTGATTGTGCGGAGGTACGGGTAGTACTTTTCCGACACTTCGGCGCGGAGGAACAGACGGCGGTTCTGCGTCACGCTAACCAGTGGTTGTCCGATGGTCACGTAGTCCCCCTCTTTCACCAGTATACTTTTCACATAGCCTGCGATGGGAGCTGTGATATTTTGTCCGATAGCCGAATGGTTCTTCGAAAGGGCCTCGTAGCTGATGCGGGCGTTCTCGTAATTCTGCTCCGCCTGTGCAAACTCCTTGTCGGATACGATTTTGTTTTTGACAAGGGCTTTCATCCGTTCGTACTCTTTTTTCGACACCTCGTAGGCGATGCGGGCACGTTGCACCGGGTCACCGTCGGCTATATTGTTTGAAGAAATGGTGACCAACGGTGTGCCGCTGCCGACGCTCATTCCTTCCGTCACTTTTCCACGAAAAGAAACAACGCCAGCTACGGTAGCTACGGCAACCGATTCGTCCCCCTGAGCAGCAAGTACTTGTCCACTGGTTTTAATGACCTGTTGGAAAGGAGCGGGCTCGATGATACTAGCCTTTACTCCGGCTGCTTCGGCTTTCACTTTCGGAAGGATGATCTCGTCACTATGTGCTTCGGTCGTTTCGAGGTGGCTGCCTGCTGTTTCGTGACTGTGCCCTTCACCGGATTCATCCCCGTGGGCGCTGTGGTCGTGATCTTCTGTGGCATGATTATGTCCTTCCGCCTCATGATCATGCTCGTTGTGTGTATGTGTGACGGTACTATTACAAGAGGCAAGGATAAATAAACCCAGCACTCCGAAAAAAATAAGTTTCTTCATAAATGATATTTCCTACTTAAGTTTTTTGTTTTCTTTTTGTTGTTGCAGATTCATACTGCAAAAATACGGCAAGGTTCTTGCAACTGGCTTGCAAAGATTAGCTACAACGCCTTTGCAACTGACTTGCAAGAGCGTTTTTAAGCGAAAACAGAGTAGGGAGGTGCGCGAAGCGAGGTGGCACGGTAGAAATCCGTGCTATGCAGAGAGTCTCGGAAGACGTAATAGTTCTTTACCCGTTTCTCCTGCGGGCGTAGTAAATGTTCGATAATGACATCGGTGAACAGCGTAGCGATAAATACATAATCCGGACTGCTATAGCTGTGTATGGATGGGATGGACGACTGAAAGCGTGTCAGACACTCGCTGTTGCAACAGGCGTCGCTCTCCGGATGATGATGGTGCTTGGGGCATTGTTGCTCTACGGGCAAGTCCTGCTTCATGCAAATCATTCCGTTAGGGTGGTGATGATGGGGAATAACGGCTGCCACCAACATGATAATGTTGATAAAAAACAGCAGAGTTACTATGATTCTTTTTTTCCCTTTCATCCTGCGCAAAGATACAAATTCTTTATCTTCTCCCGGAATCCGCCCCCTTCTTTTTATTATTTATTATTTCTTTTCCAGCTCTTGCAACGAATCCATCTTTTTCTTTTCGAGGAATTCATAGATACCGCATAGGTGTTCCGTCACCTTCTGATTGCCAAACTCATAAACCTTTGATACCAGTCCGTCGAGGAAATCACGGTCGTGCGAAACGACAATCAGCGTGCCGTCAAAATCGAGCAACGCCTGTTTCAGGATGTCCTTTGTTTTCATGTCGAGGTGATTCGTCGGCTCGTCCAGGATGAGAAGGTTGACCGGCTCCAGCAATAGCTTGATCATTGCCAGGCGGGTACGTTCTCCACCCGAAAGCACTTTCACTTTCTTCATCGACTCCTCCGGACCGCCAAACATGAAAGCACCCAGCAAGTCGCGGATCTTGTTCCGGATTTCCCCTTTCGCTACGTCGTCAATCGTCTGGAACACAGTTAGATTCTCGTCCATCAGTGAAGCCTGATTCTGTGCAAAATACCCGATTTGTACATTATGTCCCAGCGTCAGCGTGCCATCGTGCTCTATTTCCCGCATGATACATTTGACAAGCGTAGACTTACCCTCGCCGTTCTTGCCGACGAACGCCACCTTGTCTCCGCGCTCAATCGTCAGATTGGCGCCCTTGAACACCACCTTCTCTCCATACGTTTTCCCAACATTCTCCATGATGACCGGATAACTGCCCGAACGGGGGGAAGGCGGAAATTTCAGACGCAAAGCGGAAGTGTCCTCTTCGTCCACCTCCAGCAGTTCCAGTTTCTCCAGCATTTTCACACGGCTCTGTACCTGCAAGGTCTTCGAGTACGTCCCCTTGAAACGTTCGATGAACTCCTTCGTCTCGGCGATGAACTTCTGCTGCTCATCGTACGCCTTCTGTTGCTGTTCGCGGCGTTCCTTGCGCAGTTGGAGGTATTGTGAGTAGTTTACTTTGTAGTCGTAGATGCGCCCCATCGTCACTTCGATGGTGCGGGTCGTGATGTTGTCGACAAACTTGCGGTCGTGGCTGATGACAATCACCGCCTTGCCGTTATTGATCAGGAAATCTTCCAGCCATTGGATAGACTCGATGTCGAGATGGTTCGTCGGCTCGTCAAGCAGCAGCACGTCCGGTTTCTGCAACAGTAACTTCGCCAACTCGATGCGCATCCGCCATCCGCCACTGAAATCACTCGTCTGACGTCCGAAGTCTTCCCGGCGGAAACCGAGTCCGAGCAACGCTTTCTCTACATCCTCCTCGTAGTTCGTGGCGTCGATTGAATAATACTTCTCGCTCAGGGAGGATACTTCCTCGATCAGAGCCATATAACTGTCGCTTTCGTAGTCCGTCCGTGTCTCCAACTCCTTGTTCAGTTTCTCGATTTGCGCTTCCATCTCGTGCAGATGCGCGAAAGCCTGTGCCGTTTCGTCGAACACCGTGCGTCCGTCCTCCGTCATCAAGTGTTGGGGCAGATAGGCCACCACGCACTCTTTCGGTGCAGAGACCTTGCCGCGTGTAGGTTGCCTCACGCCTGCCAGAATCTTGAGCAGTGTACTTTTTCCCGCCCCGTTTTTCCCCATCAGGGCGATGCGGTCTTTTTCATTAATAACGAAAGAGATATCACTAAATAAAGTCGTGCCGCCAAATTCTACGGCCAGTCCGTCTACAGAAATCATATTATTCTTTTAAATTGAGGCGCAAAGATAGCGAAATATATGAATATTTTTTATATCTTGCGGGCTGAAATAGGATATTAACTTGTTGAAATAAGATATTAACTTGTTGAGACAGGATATTAACTTAAGTATATAGAAGGATGTAGATGGAAAATAATATACTAAATAATATGGAAAGTACGCAAACATCTGAATTCAGACCGCTTATACTTGTGGCTGAAGACGACGACAGCAACTTTAAACTGATTAAAGCGATCATAGGTAAAAAATGTGATATCCTGTGGGCGCGGAACGGAGAAGAAATGGTAAATTTATTTCAAACACACGGCGAAAATGCCAAAGCGATGTTGATGGACATTAAAATGCCGTTGATGAATGGGTTGGAAGCGACGAAAATTATTCGTGAGTCCAACACTACGATTCCCATTATCATGCAGACTGCCTACGCTTTCAGTTCGGATAAGGAAAATGCGATGAAGGCGGGAGCTACGGAAGTGCTGGTGAAGCCGATTACGCTAGGGGTTCTTCGTGGTACACTAAGTAAATATCTGCCCGACTTGCAGTGGTAAATGAATAATAAAACGCAGATTAACGCAAATTATCATAGAAAAGATTCTATAAGTCGTTGATTAATATATCAATTGAAATGAATTAGTCAAGACTTGGAGCCTGTTTGAATAATCTATGCTAACTTGCGTTAATCTGCGTTTTGATATATCCCCCCCCCTTTTTTGAGGAGGGGAGAAAGAGGAGGGGAGAAATTAGTTCTTATGGCTGAGAGCCGGATGTATCGTCGGGAGTAGTAATAGGCTCAACCCACGTTTCATCGTCATCCCATCCGGTGCGGCGGAAGCCTTTGATGGTGTACGTTTTGCCTTCCAGCGTATATTTCACTTCGATGCCGTCCGCTTTCCCGTTTGTCGGAGTCGTAACGCTTTCTAAAGTGACTTTTCCGGAAGTGACTGTAAATTCCCCTACGGGAGTCGTTCCATCGGCAACCATATTGCCTGCTGTTCCGTTAAAGGTGAGTTCTTCCACATTACAACTGATTTTGCCTAGAATACCTTGTTTGAAAAGGCTTGTATTCGGCAACTTGATCCACAACTTGTCCTTATCATTATCTGCTGTATTGTACAGATACAGATAAGTTCCGTAGACGTTGTATGATTCGTCATCGTCCTTTGTTGTGCTTATAACCAGTTCCTCATTGTTCTCGTCCAGCACTTTGACGTAATATTGTCCGCTTAGCGGGTATATAGGGGCAAACTCCTGCTCATAGTCTCCATAAGTGTCGCATGACACGAAAGTGACCATTGCGAACATCAGGACTAATAAATAATTAATAGGTTTCATGTATATATCCTTTCTTTCTATTGTTCAATATCCTTATTATTTTTTATGCCACCACAGAGGTTCGGTAATTGCCGGAACTTTCGTAGGCGCATTCGTATTATAGTCCAACGACTCTTTTGAGTAGATGAAGCGGTGAGCAAACTGACCCTTAGCTAACGAACTGTTGGGGTTATATGCCAGCGTACCCAAAACGTAATCATCCGGATCACCGTCTGTTGTATACTCGCTGACTTCCGGAATACCGGTGCGGTTGATATCGAACCATGCATCCCAAGCCTGGCAACGGGTGCTGGCAATCCATTTCTGGGTAAGGATACATTTCAGCATACTTTCTTCGTCGGTGTCTTGGAATTCGTAAGGTTTTCCAACTGCAATAAATTCAGCAGCTTTGTCGCCATGGTTCCATCTGGCGAAAGAAAATTCAACGGCTTTGTCATAATGAGTCTTGGCGCTGCCTTTGTCTCCCAGTCGTGCGTAGCATTCCGCCAACAGGTATTCGGCTTCGGCCGCTGACATATAATAAACAGGATCGGTAGCACCGATTACGGCACGCGAAGTTGTTGAAATGCTATATGCGCTGGAAGTTCTGTTTCCATAAGGAATCGAACCTTTTGCTTCGGTTTATTCTAACTCCTTGAGTGACTGTACCTTT
>ERZ772851.2714-NODE-2714-length-12721-cov-6.271988_pt1 | contig 12721 bp, 10 predicted proteins | sample MGYA00512137_ERZ772851 | MGnify/ENA primary metagenome ERZ772851 (study PRJEB29015, sample SAMEA2737663) | human gut metagenome | biome: human gut; feature: human-associated habitat; material: faeces | place: China | collected 2012 ... | reverse complement strand
CCCTCTTTTTTCTCATAGCCCTGTTCATCGGGCTGTGCAATCTGCCCTTTGCCGCTATCCAGCGCTACAACCGTTACCGCCTGCTCCGTCTGCTCCGGCGGGTGGAAGCACATGAAAGGACTTGACTCTATGGACCTCATCGCCGCCATTGCCACCGGCAGCACCGCCACCGCCATCGGCATCGTCCGGGTCTCCGGGGATGGCTGCTTTGCCGCCTGCGACCGGATCTTTCGTCCCCGGAACGGAGTCCCCTTCGCCCAGCAGCCCTCTCACAAGATGGTGTTCGGAGAAATGCTGGACGATTCCGGCGCCGTCATCGATCAGGGATTAGCCGTCCGCTTCGGCGGCGGACACAGCTCCGGCGGCAGCTTCGGCGGCGGCTCCTTTGGCGGCATGGGCGGCGGCTCCAGCCATGGCGGCGGCGGCGGACGCGGCCGTTGATGCCAACAACATAACCGCATAAAAAACAAGGCAGAGAACTGCTGTGGACGAAACGTCTGCGGCAGTTCTCTTTTTATGTGCTTCTATCATGAACGGAATTCATTTGACAAAACAATTTTGGTAACATATACTGGATGCCATCACGGAAACGAAAAGGAAAGGAATCGTCATGTTGACTCTGGATAAAATCTACCACGCCGCCTTTGTGCTCAAGGACGTTGCCCGCAAGACCGACCTCATCGAGGCCCCCAAGCTGTCCAAGGACTGCCAGCTCTACCTGAAAACCGAGAACCTGCAGGCCACCGGCAGCTTCAAGGTGCGCGGTGCTTACTATAAGATCAGCCAGCTTTCGCCCGAAGAAAGCGCCAAGGGCGTCATTGCCTGCTCGGCCGGCAACCATGCGCAGGGTGTGGCGCTGGCCGCCACCCGCCGTGGCATCAAGAGCATCGTTTGCATGCCGGACGGTGCCCCCATCATGAAGGTGGAAAATACCAAGAACCTGGGCGCAGAGGTCTGCCTGGTGCCCGGCACCTACGATGACGCCCACGACAAGGCCGTGGAGCTGCAGGAAGAGACCGGCATGACCTTCATCCACCCCTATGATGACGAGCAGGTCATTGCAGGCCAGGGCACCATCGGTCTGGAGATTCTGGACCAGCTGCCGGATCTGGATGCAGTCATCGTGCCGGTGGGCGGCGGCGGCCTGATCTCCGGCGTGGCCTTTGCCATCAAGAGCCTGCGTCCGGAAGTGAAGGTGTACGGCGTACAGGCCGAGGGCGCCCCCAGCATGTACCGCAGCCTGCACGAGCACAAGTACCAGACCCTGAAGGCTGTTTCCACCTTTGCCGATGGCATTCAGGTCAAGACCCCCGGCGAGCTGACCTACCAGCTCTGCGAGCAGTATGTGGACGACGTCGTGACGGTGAGCGAGGACGAGACCGCCGCCGCCATCCTCTCCCTGATGGAGAACCAGAAGCTGGTGGCCGAGGGTGCCGGTGCGGTGCCCGTGGCGGCTGCCCTGTTCCACAAGCTGCCCATCGAGGGCAAGAAGGTGGTGTGTGTCATCTCCGGCGGCAACATCGACGTGAACATCCTCAGCCGCGTGATCACCCGCGGCCTGGTCATGAGCGGCCGCAAGGCCAACCTGACCATTGCTCTGGAGGACAAGCCCGGCCAGCTCCAGCGTGTGGCCGAGATCGTCTCCCGCTGCGGCAGCAACGTGGTGTCGGTGCTGCACGACGGTTCCGACCCCAACATGCCCATTTCCAGCTGCTTCCTCAAGTTGACGCTGGAGACCCGCGACGCGGTCCAGATCGAACAGATCCGTGCCGAACTGACCAAAGAGGGCTTCCAGCTCGTGAGTGAGCGTGTGTGAGCCGATAAAAAATGGCCTGCGTGAAAACGCGGGCCATTTTTTCATGGGAAGTTTGAACGGTTACAGCTCGATTTCCCCGGTAAACTGAAACCATCCATCGGCATAGTCCATAATAAAGTCTGCTGCGTATTTGTTCAGAATGAGTTTGATGTTGGAGAGACCAAAACCGTGGAGAGCGGGATTGGATTTTGTCGTTCGGATGTTCCCGTCATGGATCTTTACCGGAGCGGATGTGTTCCGGACGGAAAAAAAGAAGCTCTGTCTCAGTACGGCGGAAACATGAATCGTCTTTTCGCTCTCGAGTTTTTCACAGGCTTCCGTTGCATTGTCCAGCAGATTGGCAAAGAGCACGACCATATCCGATACATCCAATGGCAATGCGGAAAGATCGTTCACCTCAAAGTCGATGCTGATCCCTTTTTTGATCGCTTCGGTCGCTTTGGTGTTGAAGAGCGCGTCGAGGATCGCGTGGTGCGAGTTGACCAGAAACAGCCGGTCGGTCTGCATAGTGGTTACGGAACGCAAATATTGCTCGGCAGCTTTGTATTCCTGGTTCAGCAAAAGGCTTTGAACTGTGTTGAGGTGTGCTCTGAAATCGTGGACCTTGTGACGCTGTTCTGCATAAAGTCTGCTCGCCGCTTCCATATTTTTGGCCTGCAGTTGAATCTGCTGCCCCAGTGCCAAAAGATTTTCCTTGGTTTCGATGGCTCGTTCCATCCGATCCAAGAGGTACAGGAGAGCAGCATTTGCCGCAAGGATCAAGCCACATGTAAAGGCAATTACACCTTCGCCTACCGGTTTCCCGGTTGTGATATACAGCAGGATCCCCAGCATGAAAAAGGATGTGCATGGGAACAAAAAGTAAAACCCCAATTGCGATTCATTCAGTCGGTTCCGCGCTCCCGGAAATGCTTTTTGCTTCATGAGCTTTCGGAATAGATAGGCCAGAAACAATTCTGTGGAATAGTTGATGATCCCGTAGACGATCATGAGCGGAAAACTCGACCGGAACGATTCACCGTCCATCCCACAGACAAAAGCACCCAGCATGCCCAGCCCGAAAGACAGGGAATAAGTGATAAGATATTCTACACCTACAAGAAGCAAAAGCAGTGTATTGGAAATTTTGGTGTACAACACCCGTGCACTGAACGTGTAGGATAAAAGGATCATCCCGATTTTTATGGCCTGATTGCGGTGAAAGAAGATCAGCGGAACCTTCAGAATCCAGAAGTTCAGCGCAACGAAGCAGCCGACGCCGATGGTGAATTTCCGGTCACTCCAGCGTCGTTCAGCAAATGCATCCAAAAAGAGGATCAGAGAAAGGGAATCGACCACGGTATAAAGAAAACTCAAGAAATCGCCCATCGGTTTTTCCCCCGCCACAGCAGATAGTGCTGCTTCAGTTCCTTGTGATTCTTAGCGCTTGAAGGTAAAACGATCCCTCCGGTTAGGCTCACCTTTTCGTATTGCAGCTGCACGATGTACTCCATGTTTACCAAAAATGAGCGTTGAACGCGCAGGAAACCGAGGTCCTCCAACTTTTTTGACAGATCCGACAGATTGCTGTAGAAATGATACTCCGTTCGCTCGTCATGGATCAGGTGCACGATGATGACCCGCAGATTTGCCTCCAGATAGAGAATGTGATTTACAGGAATGTCGATCGGTTCGGAATGGACCGAAATGGTGAGAATCCTCTTTCGTTGAACGACTTCTTTGCTTGCGGCTTCAAAATAAGGAATCAGCTTTTCGTTCATATCACGTTTCAAAAGATACCGGAATGCCTGTACCTCAAACCCTTCCGGAGCGTATTGGATAAAGTTTGTGAGAAAGATGATCACGACTCCGGGGTTTTCCCTGCGAAGAGTCCGTGCGAGGTCAATGCCGCTGGAATCGCCCATGTCGATGTCCAGGAATGCAAGATCATAGGAAGAAAGGTCTTTGATCGCGCCGGGATCGCTGAAAGGATAAAAGTGCGCAGAGATGCCGCTTTTTTCGCAATGGTCTCGGAGCAATGCAGAAACCTGCTCCACGACAGCGGGCTCATCATCACAAATCAGTAAATTCAATCGGCAACCTCCTTCCGGATAACACAGACCGGTTTTGTTACTCATAATAACGCAGTGCTCCCTTCAAGTCAATGCAATTTCAGCAGAGGGCTGCTGATAATAGGGCTGCGCTGAACTTGCAGTCTGTGGCGTGAAAGCTGCAATTGCCGGTTTCATGACAAGAAAACCCGTGTTCATTCCCGGAATGTGGACAATCCGATCCCCCTGCGTAAAAATAATGACACGACGTTTTGTGGATTCTCTTTTTACGGGAGGGGTTATTTTGCGCAGGAAATTTCTCGCTTTTGCATTGTCGCTCGTCATCCTTTGTGCCCTTGTCTTTGAACTTTATCCGAGAAGCTCTCAGGAGATCGACCTCTCCACCGGTGCGGGTATTTCTAAAATGCTCCGCTATGAGAACGCGCAGGTCTATCTCTTTGGAGAAACCCATCGCTGCACAGAATATCAGCAATTCCGCAATGCTCTGTTCAAGTACCTTGTAGAGAAAAAGGGCGTGCGTGTTCTTTTGATGGAGCACGGCTATGCAAGCGGCTTTCTCGAAAATGAAACGGTACAGAACCGGTTGTCCTTTGCCGACGAATACGGATACGATCAGTTTGTCGTATCCAAAGAGGACTATGAGCTGTTCCAGTGGATGTCAGAATTCAATCAGAATAGACCGGATAGGGATAAGATCTCCATTGTCGGTATCGATATCACCGATTCGATCGGGATGGTCTATGCCTTCTGCCGGTATTTGCTGAGAGACTGTGATTTTTCTGCGGCAGATACAAAGACGCAGATGCTTTTGATCAGCACCCAGAAATGCCAGTTTCAGCAGCGCTTTGAGAACAGTTTGTTGCCGCAGCTGATCGAACTGTACCAGACAAACCCGGAACAGATTGAACTGGCGCTGGGAGATCAGGCAATCCATCTGGAACGCGTGCTTCAGGGTTGGCAGCAGGGACAGGAGTGCTACAAGCTGAACGACTATCAGCCGGATCTCCAGCTGGATGGCCCCGCCGTGGCGTATCGGGAGGATGCCCTGTATGCAAACCTCCGGAGGGTCTATGAGGAAAACCCGACCGCAAAGTATTTTGGTTCGTTCGGCGCAGCACACGTTCAGATGGAAAACTATGTGCAAAAAGAAGGATCGTCCCGAATCAACAATAGCTTTGTGTCCCGGATGGCTGGGAAAAACAGCTTTCTTGATGGCAGGCTGACCGTGATCGACGGTGCAATCACCCATGAGATCGGGGAGTTGGGGGAGGCTGATACCAATCACCTTACCTTATACAATACCGCCCTTGCAAAGAACCCTGGTTCCGAAAGCGGAAAGTTCTATGCCGAAGCTCCCGACACCCCGGATGAAAAAATCGCACAGTATGCGTTGCTGTTCGAGCATCCGTCTCAGGTCACGGCCAGTGAGGAGCAGCCAGGCCGGTATTGGAAAAACTATAAAGAAAAATAAAACGTATTGGCAGAGTTTGAACGATGTTTTTTTCACGGGGAGGATGCAGCATGCAAAAACGGGTTCTCGCCGGTGTGGTTTTGCTGGCTGTTCTTTTGGCACTTATTTTTGCGTTTTATCCGGGAAACTCTCAGGTGATCGATCTTGCTACCGGTGCGGGCATTTCTAAAATGCTCCGCTATGAGAATGCGCAGGTCTATCTCTTTGGAGAAACCCATCGCTGCACAGAATATCAGCAGTTCCGCAATGCTCTGTTCCAATACCTTGTAAAAGAAAAGGGGGTTCGTGTTCTTGTAGAGGAAAGTGGATATGCCACGGCATTTCTTGAAAATGAAACCGTGCAGGGGAGACTTTCCTTTTCGGATTGGCTTGATCGGTGCACGCTCTCCAAAGAGGACTATGAGCTGTATTCATGGATTGCCGACTGGAACAGCGGCAGGGATGCTGCAGAAAAAATTTCAATCATCGGGATCGACATTACAGATGATGTCGGTAACATACAGACGCTTTGTCAGTATTTGCTGAAAAACCATGACTTTACCAGTGCAGATACTCAAACGCAGGGGCTTCTAACTGCGATTCGGGAACAGAACCCGTTCAGTTCTTTGCAACTCCAGACCTTTCAGGAAAAGTTTCTGCCACAGCTGGCTGAACTGTATCAGACAAAACCGAAACAGCTTGAAACCGTGCTGGGGGCACAGACGGTTTATCTGGAACGTGCTCTTCTGGGCTGGGAAGAAGCACAGGAACAACAGCGCCTCAAAGGGAAAACGGAGCAACTGGGGGGTCCCGGTGATGTATACCGGGAAAATTGCCTGTATGAGCATTTCATGTGGGAATATCAGCAGAGACCGGACGCAAAATATTATGGGCAGTTTGGCGGGGCGCACGTTTTGATGTCCGACTATTCCGGAAAGCTGTACCGTGTGCAGAACTCTTTTGTGACCCGCCTTGCGGAGATCGGCTCGCCGTTGAATGGAAAACTGACCGTCATAGATGGCTGTCTGACGTTTGAAATCGGTGATTTGGGAAAATCGGATGTGAACAAAGCAACGCTTTACAATACTACCCGTGCCGGGCCTCCGATTCATAAGATGAACAAATTTTATATGAATAGTTCTGCGCCGGATGTAAGCTATGCGCAGTATGTGTTGCTGTTTGAGCATCCGGATGCACTGACCGCAGCAAAAGAGTATACCGGATCCTATTGGAAGTATCATTGAAGATTTGCTATAATATAAGTCAGCCCGCTTGAAACAACGGCTGTTTCAAATCATGAATCTACAAACAAAGGAGAACCACGATGAAAGTCGTATCTACCCCCAACGCACCTGCCGCCATCGGCCCCTACAGCCAGGCACTGGACCTGGGCAATATGGTATTCGTGTCCGGTCAGATCCCGGTAGACCCAGCCACCGGCAAGATGGCCGATACCGTGGAAGAGCAGGCCGCACAGAGCCTGGCAAACCTCAAGGCTATTCTGGCCGAGGCCGGCCTGACCATGGCCAATGTGGTCAAGACCGTGATCTTTCTGGCCGACATCAACGACTTTGCGGCTGTGAACGCAGAGTATGCCAAGGCCTTTGCAGAGCCGTTCCCGGCCCGCAGCTGCGTGCAGGTGGCAGCCATCCCCAAGGGTGCAAAGCTCGAGATCGAGTGCATCGCGGTGCGGGGCTGATCCCAAAAGCAACAGATAGACAAAAGAGGCTGTGCCCACCGGCACAGCCTCTTTTGTCTATTGAGAAGAAGGAAGAAAAACGCAAAGTTACGGGCGCTGACCCATGCCGCCCTCCAGCGTGAGGGTCTCGCCGGACATGAACTTGAAGTCCGGCATGGCCAGCTGGACGCACACGCGGCCGATCTCCAGTTCGGCGTTGCCGTAGTGGCCCATGGGCGGCATTTTGACGTTGGCCTTGAAGGCCTCCGGGTAAGCCTGCTGGAACTGCTCCAGCTTGGCGGTCCAGGCCAGCGGGCAGACAACGTTGACGTTGATGTCATCCGGGCCCCACTCGGTGGCGGCCACGCGGGACAGGCCGCGGATGCCCTCCTTGGCGGCAGCGTAGGCGCACTGGCCGTAGTTGCCGAACAGGCCGGCACCGGAGGCAAAGTTGATCACGCTGCCGTGGGACTCCTTCAGGTAGGGGTAGCAGGCCTTCATATAATAAAAGGCTGCGTACAGGCCCGAATACAGGGCCAGGTCGAACTGCTCGGTGGTGTGCTCGGCCAGTGAGACGCCGGAAGCCGAGGCCTGTGCGTTGTTGATCAGAACCTGAATGCCGCCAAAGGCGTCAACGGCCTGCTTCACTACATTCTGCACGGTGGCTTCGTTGTCGCCGTCGGCGCACACATCGGCCTGCACCGGCAGCACCTTGATGCCGTACTTGCTCTCCAGCTCCTGCTTGGCCTCTTCCAGTTTTTTCACATTGCGGCCGGTGATCACAAGGTTTGCACCCTCTTTTGCGTAGGCCGTAGCAATGCCGTATCCAATGGAACCGCAGCTGCCATCCTGCAGGACTGCGCGCCCTGCACCGGTGATGAGTGCGGTCTTACCCGTTAAAAAGCCCATAGTTATCCTCCAGAATGTGCCCGGAGGAGCTGCGCCCCGCCGGGCTGATTTTGGCCATATTATAGTCCGCTGTTTGCCGGAAATCAAGCCTTTTTGCCGATAAATAAAAAATAGACAAAGATTCTTGAAAAGTCAAAATTTTCACGAATTCACGACGCTTTTGTGAAACTTTTGACGGGAGCTTGTCGTTAAAATAACGACAAACTAATTGCGGCGTTCATGCGACTTTTTTGCGGGAAACTGCGGCAGAAAAAAGGCACCCGCAAGGGCGTTTTCCGGCGCTGGAAACGCGGAAAACGTCTGCGGGTGCTTTGCTGCGTGCCGGGCAGAAGTGTTACTTCTGCACACCGGCCTCACACTGCTCGATGAACTGCTTGGCCACGCGGGGGCTGCGGCCGCCGGCGCGGATGGCAAAAGCCTCGGCCTTGACCAGCAGCTGGTCCATGGGCATTTGGATATGGTGCTGTTTTGCCAGCTCCTCCAGGATGGTCTCAAACCGGGCTTTTTCCGGCCGCTGGAAGGTCACGGTCAGGCCGAACCGGGCCGAAAGGCTCATGAGCTCCTGCCGGGTGTCGGCTTCGTGGATGTCGTCGCCGGTGCGGTCGGTCAGGGTCTCCTTGATGAGGTGGCGGCGGTTGGAGGTGGCGTACACCGCGATGTTGCGGGCACGGCCGCCCACGCTGCCCTCCAGAATGGCCTTGAGGGCGGCAAAGTTGTCGTCGTTGGCGGTAAAGCTCAGGTCGTCGATGAACAGGATGAACTTGAGGGGGTTGGCGGCCAGCTTGTCCATCAGGTCGGGGATCTGGTACAGCTGGTTCTTTTTCACTTCCACCAGCCGCAGGCCCTCCGGGGCAAACTCGTTGGCGATGGCCTTGACCGAGCTGGACTTGCCGGTGCCGGCGTCGCCGTACAGCAGCACATTGTTGGCGGGCATCCCGGCCAGCAGGGCACGGGTGTTGGCGATCACCTTTTCCCGCTCCTTTTCATAGCCCGGCAGCTCGGAAAGACGCTGGGGGTCGGGGTACTTCACCGGCACCAGCTTGCCGTTTTCTACGGTAAATACATGGTGCTTGGCAAACATGCCGTAGCCCTTCTTGCCCACCTCGCTCATGCGCTGGGCATAGGCGGCGGGCAGGTCAAGGTCGGCCGTCTCCCACCGGGGCAGGAAGGCCAGCTCTTCGGCCGGGACCTCTGCCGCGTCCAGCAGGGCATCCAGGGTCAGGCTGCACAGCTGCTGCAGGAAGGCCAGCTCATTGTCCAGTGCAGTCTGCAGAACGGGGGGCAGGGTACCGGCGGCAGCCTGCCGCACACAGACCGTCTCGGCCTCCAGCACAGCGGTGCTCAGGTACTGGCTCCAATCTGTGGTGCGCTCAAACAGTGCTGCTTCAAACTGGGCCACGGCGTCACACACCGGACCCATGCCCCGGCCCCCGGCCTCCATGCGGTCGGTCAGGTCCAGCAGTTTAGCCAGCACTGGGTCCTCCAGCAGGGTGCGGAAGATCACCAGCCCGTGGAGCCGGGCGTTCCATTCTTTCAGTTTCATAGTCCCATCCCTCTGCCCTGTTTTTCGTTTCTCTTTTGTTGTGCAAAAAGAGCGTGTCACGGTGACACACAGGCAATAAAAGTATACAGCGGTTTGGGTAGGGTTGCAAGAGTACACGCAGGCGTGTTCAATTTTCTTCACTTTTCAAGTGACTCAAGTTACAAATTGTCGATTGACATCAGCCCGGTTTATAGTATAATTTACATCAACAAATGCGTGGATGGGAAAAAGTACCACACGATTCCCCCTGTTCAGAGAGCTGCCGTTTGGTGCAAGGCAGTCAGTGTTTCGTGGGAGAAATCCTCCCGGAGCAGCCTGCCCAACGGGTGTCAGACCCTTGTAAGCAGCGCCGGCAGCCGCCGTTATGAGGCAGGGCTTTGTTGGAAGCCCATGAGAGGGTGCACAGCGCACCAACGAGAGTGGTACCGCAGAGAGCTTGATGATCACAAGGTCTTTGTCTCTTGGAATGAACAGGGGACAAGGGCCTTTTCTTTTACCCACGCCCCCTGCAGAGCGTACATGAAAAAGGTTTAGGAAACAGGAGTAACTCACCATGCAGTTGAACGGTTCTCAGATTTTTGTGGAGGTTCTTTGTGAGCAGGGCGTGGATACCATTTTTGGTTATCCCGGCGGTGCAGTGCTGAATCTTTACGATGAGCTGTATAAAAACGCCCGCCGCATCACCCATGTGCTCACGGCACACGAGCAGGGCGCCTCCCACGCAGCCGACGGTTACGCCCGTGCCACCGGCCGCACCGGCGTGGTGCTGGCCACCAGCGGCCCGGGTGCCACCAACCTGGTCACCGGCATCGCCACCGCTTATATGGACTCGGTGCCCATGGTGGCTTTCACCGGCAACGTAGCCACCCCGGGCATCGGCAAGGACTGCTTCCAGGAAGCCTACATTGAGGGCATCACGATGCCCATCACCAAGCACAACTTCACGGTGCGCCGGGTCGAGGATCTGGCCGACACCATGCGCGCAGCTTTCCGCATTGCACAGAGCGGCCGCAAGGGCCCGGTGCTGGTGGACATCCCCAAGGATGTGACTGCCGCCGTGTGCGAGTTTGAAGCCAAGCAGCCGGAGCCCATCCGCACGGTGACCACCTTTGATACGGAGCAGGTGCGCTGGGCAGCCGACCTGATCAACGCGGCACAGCGCCCGCTGGTGTACTTTGGCGGCGGCGTGCGCAGCGCGGCCTCCTGCCAGCCGCTGCGGGATCTGCTGCACAAGGCCGAGATCCCGGCCACCCACACCCTGATGGCGGCCGGTGTGGTGCCTTACGGCGACCCCATGAACATCGGCATGCTGGGCATGCACGGCTGTTACACCTCCAACCGGGCCGTGGCCGACTGTGACGTGCTGATCGCGGTGGGTACCCGCTTCTCGGACCGTGTGGCGCTGAAACCCAAGACCTTTGCCAGGAATGCCACCATCATCCAGATCGACATCGACCCCAGCGAGCTGGGCAAGAATGTGGAAGTGGACCTGTCCATCGTAGGTGATGCCGCCTATGTGCTGCAGGCCATGCTGCCGCAGATCAAAGAGGCAAAGCACCCCGACTGGATGAAGATGATCCACGAGTGGCAGGCACAGGATTACCACCCGGTGTCCGACCCCACCCGCCTGATGCCCCATCAGGTCATCGGTGAGGTGTGCAACCAGTGCGGCCCGGAGGCCGTATACGTCACCGATGTGGGCCAGCACCAGATGTGGGCGGCCCAGTACCTGCGCCACGCCAAGAGCCGCGGTTTCATCACCAGCGGCGGCCTAGGCACCATGGGCTTTGGCTACGGTGCCGCAATCGGTGCCCAGATGGCCCTTGGCCGGGACCAGCGTGTGGTCATGTTCACCGGTGATGGTTCCTTCCATATGAACCTGAACGAGGCCTGCACCGCCGTCAGCTACGACCTGCCCATCATCACGGTCATCTTCAACAATTCCGTGCTGGGTATGGTGCGCCAGTGGCAGACCACCTTCTACGGCAAGCGCTACAGCCAGACCGATCCCCACCGTCACACCGACTTCGTCAAGCTGGCCGAGGGCTTTGGCCTGAAGGGCTACCGCTGCACCAACCTGCCGGAGTTCCAGCAGGCATTTGCCGAGGCGCTCCAGCGCAAAGGCCCCACCTGGATCGAGTGCATCATCGACAAGGACGAAAAGGTCCTGCCCATGATCCCCGGCGGCGGTGACATCAACGATATCATCATGGAATAAGGAGGACACAGCAATATGGAATCCAGTCAGCGCAGGGTCATCAGCCTGCTGGTGGACAACCAGAGCGGCGTTCTGGCCCGGGTGTCCAACCTGTTCTGCCGCCGCGGCTTCAACATCGACACCCTGACCGTTTCGGCCACCAACGACCCGGCCGTCAGCCGCATCACCCTGACCATCACCAGTGACGACCGGGCCCTGAAGCAGCTCATCCTCCAGACTGAGCGTCTGGAAGTGACCCGGCAGGTGTTCGTGCTGGACAAGGACAAGACCCTCCAGCGGGAACTGCTGCTGCTCAAGGTGGCGTCCGACGTGCACAACCGCGCCGAGCTGCGGGAGATCGCTAACATTTACAAGGCCAAGATCATTGACCTGTCGCCGGACAGCATGGTGTTTGAACTGATCGGCAAGCCGGACAAGATCGACGCCTTCCTGAAGATGTTCGAGGACTACGAGATCCTGGAACAGTGCCGCACCGGCGTCACGGCGCTGGAACGCGGCGGAATGCATCAGCATATGCAGAAGCCGCCGCAGGAAGTGCGCGCGGCCCAGCTCCCTCTGCCGGGCACCCATTGCCCGGAACGCACCTGAATGTTTTTTCCGCTCCCCGGTGAGCGAAAAAATAAAGATCGTTTATTATTAGCCGCAACAGAAAAATAAAAAGGAGAACAACTACTATGGCTATCAAGAAATATTACGATTCCGACTGCAACCTCGGCGTGCTGGACGGCAAGACCGTCGCGGTCATCGGCTTTGGCAGTCAGGGCCATGCACACTCCGAAAACCTGGCCGAGAGCGGCGTCAACGTCGTCGTCGGCCTGCGCAAGGGTTCTGCTCACTGGGCAAAGGCTTCCGAGTTCGCTGCCACCCACGACAACTTCAAGGTCATGGAAGTGGAAGAGGCTGCTAAGGCCGGCGATGTGGTCATGATGCTGGTTCCCGATGAGCTGTGCGCCGACATCTACAACAAGCAGGTTGCTCCTTATATGACCGAGGGCAAGGCTCTGGCCTTTGCACACGGCTTCAACATCCACTTCAAGACCATCACCGCTCCCAAGA
>ERZ772851.2694-NODE-2694-length-12803-cov-2.376687_pt1 | contig 12803 bp, 7 predicted proteins | sample MGYA00512137_ERZ772851 | MGnify/ENA primary metagenome ERZ772851 (study PRJEB29015, sample SAMEA2737663) | human gut metagenome | biome: human gut; feature: human-associated habitat; material: faeces | place: China | collected 2012 ... | reverse complement strand
GCACCGGTTACACGCATTGCCTGATAAACATAGGTACGTCCTGAAAGCGGGTCACGGATTGCACCGCCAAGGCAGGTTGCCGCACCACCGAACGGTTCGATTTCTGTCGGGTGGTTGTGTGTTTCATTTTTGAAGTTTACAAGCCATTCTTCTGTTTTTCCGTCAATTTCAACCGGCACAACAATACTGCACGCATTGATTTCATCAGATTCTTCCTGATCCTGTAACTTTCCTTCTGCCTTTAACTTCTTCATTGCCATCAGGGCAAGGTCCATTAAGCAGACAAATTTATCTTTTCTGTCTTTATAAATTACGGCTCTGTCTGCAAGATACTTTTCATAAGTTGCCTGCATTGGTGCTTTGTAATAACCGTCTTTAAATGTAACGTTCTTTAATTCGGTTGCAAATGTCGTATGACGGCAGTGGTCAGACCAGTATGTATCGAGTACCCGGATTTCCGTCATGGAAGGATTTCTCTTTTCCTCTCCTGCAAAATACTGCTGGATAAATGCAAAATCCTTAAAAGTCATAGCAAGTCCTAAAGAATCATATAATTCCTTTAACTGAGTCTCTGACATTTCATTAAATCCGTCAAAAATCTTTACATCTGCCGGCACTTTAAATTCTGTCACCAGTGTCTTTGGCAGTTCACTGGATGCTTCCCTTGAATCTACCGGATTGATACAGAGTTCCTTAATCTTTTCTTTTTCATCAGCTGTTAACGCACCCGTCAATACATATGTAATTGCTGTTTTGATAACCGGTGTTTCATTTTCATTGAAAAAACGCACACACTGCTCTGCGGAGTCTGCTCTCTGGTCAAACTGTCCCGGAAGATATTCTACGGAAAATACGAAATCATCAGCATCTGCCGGAAATTCCATTTCATATACATCATCAACTGGTGGTTCTGAAAATACCGTTGTCAATGCCTGTGTATAAGTTTCCTCTGAAAGATTCTCAATATCATAACGGATTAAAACCCTTACCTGTGAAATCGTCTTAATTCCCAAATATCCTGCAATCTCATCATGAAGCTCTTTTGCTTTTACAGCATATGGTTTTTTCTTTTCAACAAAAACTCTTTTAACGCCGCTCATCTTTTCCTCCTAAAATTCTGCCGGGTGCAAACTTTACCGCGCCCCGCTTTAATGTATTATTGAAATAAGTATCATTGTAGCATATCTGTCAAAATTAAACAATAACTACTCATGCATTCTTCGTATAATCTTATATACAACCTCATTTCCCGTAACCATCGGTGCCGTATGCGCAAAAAATACGATACCGTCCGTCTGGGAATAGATTTCACTTTTGACTTCTCCCTCATACGGATCAATTACCTGTGCAATCAGATCGCCGTGAAATACCGGGTCTCCCGGATTTTTCAAATGCCTGTAAAATCCGGCATCATATGTTTTTACCGGAAGCAGGTCATATTCATTAATCACACTGGCAATATAGCCGCTGTGGTTGTTATATTTTAAAATGCCCATGCGGGTCAGAAAACGAAGCACCGATGACACAGCCTGCCTTGCTGAACGGTCATCCACCAGATCAGTGCTGTTGGTATAAATCGAAAATGCATTTGTTCCGTTCATCTGCCAGTTATAATTTAGTGTTACCGTATCCATCGGCTTTGGTTTTCGGATAACTACATACTGTAACCCGAACAGATTCGCAAGGCTTGCATTCTGATAACCGGTTTCCATCATGCGCACATGCGGGATAAAATCCCCCGGCATATAAAAGCTTGCAAACTGGATACCGTAGCTGTATCCTTTTACCTTTTCAAACAGTTCTCCCGCAATCTGCTTTGTGGTATCTCCACGCAGATCGCCCGGAAAGGTTCTGTTAATATCTATATTATCCACTGCCCAGAACCGTTTGCCAACATTCATGGAATAACTGTTTGCCGTTGGCACAACCAGAATGCCGTGTCCATGTGTAATCGCCCCGTGTGCTTCCAGCTCTTTTAAAACTTTAATCAGCTGTGAACAGATATAGAGCTGCTGCATTTCATTTCCCCGCAACGCCCCGACGATACAGGCTGAATTCTCCTCTCCGCCGAACCGGTAGCCCTCTACAACAAAATCTTCCCGGTAGAGGCCTTTTAATCTATATAACTCAATCTTTTTCATGCTTTTCCTCCATATACCCGGGCAATTAACGCACCTTTGTATACAACCGGATTTTCCCGCAGGGTAAATATAATTCCGTTTGTCGGTGACTCAATTCTCTGAATCACCTTTCCTTCTATCGGCTCAATAATATCGCCGATATGCGTTCCCATCTCAATTGCTCCCATATGGTCTGTTGCTGCAACAAACACACCGGTCTGAGCAGCATTGATAATGCTGACTTCTCCTTCGGTAGAAATAATCGGCTGTTTCACCTGCGGTGCTTCATCCTCCCATATTCCCATATGAATCAGCATATTAAAAATGCCGTCTATCAGCTGATGGCAGTATGCATTATTGATACGGTGTCCCACACCCATTTCAACCACTAAAGTCGGCACACCCATATTATTCAGGCTGTAGGCAAGTGTTGCTTCCAACACTGTAATAGATGAATAAATCCAGACAAAATCCGCATTGAGCAGCTTTGCATACGGCAGAAGCTTCTCCTCGTTGTCATCATTTAAACGCACCTGCGGCATTTCTTTGACAAAAATATTGCTGGAATGAATATCCAGACACATATCGCTTCCAATAATATCATCAATAATCCCGGCAGCCAGATATTCCGTAATCGCACCATTGTTATCTCCCGGAAAGACCCGGTTCATATCAAGGTCAAACATAGGGATTCCTCTTGAACCTGTATCAAGTCCAAGAGGATTCACATCTGGATATATATCAACAATTCCTTTCAACTTCTCAGGATGAGCATTCAGCTGCTTCACAATCTCATAGCAGACATACTGCCCATCCAGTTCATCTCCATGCGTACCCGTCACAATGGAAATTCGCTTTTCATTTCCTGTAAGCTGTTTCGGTGCAAGTCTGTTTTTTCTCACCGTCAGTCTTTCATGAACTGCCAAATCTACCGATACAACTTCCTCTATCATCGGATTGTTCCTCCACTATTCTTCATAATCCCTTACAACGATACTGTCATTGACCTTTCGGACTAAAACATGTACCAGTGTATCCGCCGGTTCATAAACCTTGGCTTCTATATAAATACGTGCTCCCGGAAAGATTTTGGAATCAACCTTTACAACAGCTTTTCCGGACTCTTTAATCAAATCGTATAGCCGCTTGCTTTCCTGCTCACACTTAGCCTTCTCCGCACTCTTTATAATCTTGGACTGACAGATTTTCGTATAAGAAACGCTGTCAAATGCCTCAGGTTTCACATCCCTTACCATCGTCAGTTTCTTCAATGCACTCTCATACATTTCAATCTGGGAATCAATATCCTTTAACTGTACAATAATATTGGCATAATCCATACGGAGTTTCTTTGTTGCTCCGATTCTTAAATTGGTCGGTGCATAAGATGCATTACCGGCATTGGAGGTTTCAATCCCCATAACACCTGTTACATCACCGCCGTGAATCGTTCCTCTGCTTCCCTGTACAATGACTTTGCCAAGTGCCATAATCTTACTGCTTAAAATATAGCCTGCATTGACATCGCCTTCCGCATAAACAATCGCATTCTCAAAAAAACGTGCCGAAATATTCCCTTTGGCTTCAATCTGTCCGATGCCATTGGCGTTGACGCCTTTATTTAAAACGATATCTTTATTTGACTTAATCACCGCACCCTCTACATAGCCACCGATATAGATGCTGCCCATTGCCCGGATTGTTACACCGGTAATAACATTTCCGGTGATATTGACATCCCCATTAAAATCAATATTACCAATATTCAAATCAACGTCACCACTGATGTCCAATACATTCACGATACGCAAATCATAGTTACAGTATTCAACTTTACCGTCAATGGCTGCATAATAGGTATTACCGTCCTCTGACACGGTAAATCCTTTGCCTCGCAGATTGGATTTTGGTTTGCCCGCCTTCGGTGCTAAAAGTTTCCCCTTTACATCAAATCCAAACACACCTTTCGTCGGCGGATAATACTGTGCAAGCTTATCACCCTCACTCACCTTTTCATACAGCTTCATATTATAATAGTCAACCGAGCCGTCTTCACGCACAGACGGTTTTGCCTTCAAATCCGTTTCAAATTCAAATTCATAGTAACCGTCTGCGCCATCCTGCACCATCTTCCCCTGTGCAACGACCACCGCTGTATTATAAATCTGCTCCTCCACCATATGATGAATCCTGGCATCATCCAACCCCATCTTTACTCCGGCATTAGACAAAGCCCGCATCACTTCTTCATATGTATAGGGGTCTTCCTCTTTTGCAGGTTCACTTAAAAAAAGGGTCGCAGACATATTGTCATCGGCTATTATGACCTGAATATCTTTTTTATTAAGTTGTCCCATTTCATCAAAAAGTTCAGGTGTTCCCATATGTACCTCAATTCTGCCCCAAAAGGCCTCATATCCTATTTCATCAATATCCTACTTTTTTAATGCTTCTGACTCAAGCCTCATATTCATCATAACATCACTTGGTATCAGCGGATTGAGCAGCTTTGTCACATCAATCCCATGTTCCAGCCCAAGTCTTATCTGCTCCATCTGTTTAAAATCATATGCTGCATCTGCATAGAGATTAACATTCACACCGCTTTCCAGTCCCAAAAGGACTTCCTGGCTCTGCAATTCATCCAGCCCGCCGCCTTCGGATTTGCCCTCAAGCTTTAACCTCATATCTTCCATTTCCAGTGCATCGATAAACGGATCTGCATAGCCTGAAACATCAATTCCGGCTTCCAGTCCCAGCCGTACCTGTTCCATCTGGGCGGATGAAAATCCAACCATCGAATACCAGCTGACATCAAGACCAGCCTGTAATCCAAGCCGCAGCTGCTTCATCTGGTCCCCCGTATATTCATGCAGCAGATATTTTGTAATATCTACACAGTGTTCAATACCAAGACGGATTTCCCGCAGCTGATATTCATCAAATCCTTCATTGACAAAGAACGATAAATCAATCTCTTTTTCCCTTGCCTTGCGGATCTGTCTAAGAACATTTCCTGAGAATCCCCGTTTTGCGTATTTTGTAATATCATAATTCATCCGTTCCGATAAACGGATTTCTTTCATGACCGAATAATCATATGCCGGATTGCATACCGCATCTAAATCCATATGTTCCCTGATAACCGCTTTAATTTCCTCCATCTGCATATAATTATAACGGTTATCCGCAAACGGCGTGATATCCATGCCTTCTTCGAGCGCCAGCCGGATAGACTTCATCTGCGCTGCGTCATACTTTTTATCCGCATATTTTGTAATATCCACTTCATTGTTCAAGCCTTTGGCAATCTCTACGGACTGCAGTCGGTTAAACCCCATCCCCTGAAGTGCTTCCTTTAAAGTACCATCTTTTCTGCTTTCTTCTAATTGATTCTTAATACTATTCTCCATATGCTATTCTCCACTCACTGCCAATTATTTTGTCAGACGTTCCTAATATTGCGTTGGATTTTTCACTCACGAGCCACACTTGTATATACAGCTTACATTAATTCTTTTAATTATTATACAATATATTTAACTTTATTGCACTAAATTTTTCCAAAAATCTGCTAATATATTTTTAAAATTGTGCTTTGTTACCGGATAAACCTCATTCCACTCCCTCGGATACAGCTTTTCATATCCGGGTGTCAAGAATCTGTCATCGAGTAAAATAATCACTCCACAGTCTTCCTCCGTGCGGATAACGCGCCCTGCCGACTGTAATACCTTATTCATGCCGGGATAGATATAGGCATACGCATAACCATCCTTTCCACATCCGTCAAAGTAATCCCGCAACAGATTTCTTTCCTTTGATATCATCGGAATTCCCGTACCGACAATAATCGTTCCGATAAGACTTTCTCTTTTTAAGTCAATCCCTTCTGAAAATATGCCGCCCATTACACAAAATCCTAAAAGGCTTCCGCTTCCCTGCACATTTTCAAATAAAGACAGAAAATTTTCTTTTTCCTGTTCTTTCATCGACGGAAGCTGCACAATTAGATTCTGTTCTGCTGTAAGCTTTGGTGTACCGCCCTCTGCGCCCATGATGATTTCATCCGGTTTATACATCTGTTCATAGTTTTCTTTTACCTGCTGCAAATATCCATATGATGGAAAAAATACGAGATACCGTCCCGGATGCACCTGTACCGTTTCGGCAATGTAGCGGCATACTTTCCGGTATTCCCCTGCATTTCTTCTTGTATATCTGCTGCTGACATCTTTTCCGATAACAATTCTGCGCTTTTTACTGTCAAACGAAGACTGTGCATACACTGCATAATCCTGTGTATCTGCAGTCAGCATTTCTTTAAAATAATTGACCGGAAGCAGCGTCGCCGAAAAAAACACGGCACTTCTTCCCTGTGCCAGTCTTTCCGACAGATTCGTTGACGGGTCTACACAGAACAATTTCATATAAAAATGATTGTTCTCATCATGCTTTGTATAAATCAGATATTTTTCATCCATGCAGTCATACATATTCAGAAAATGCCGCAGTGTAAAGAAAAACTGCAAAATTTCCTCCTGCTGCGGATGATTTTTATGATGTTCCAGAAAATGCTGTAATCTTACATAACACCGTTCCAGTGCCGCAGGAAAAGTTCCCAGATAATCAATCACATCTATTGTATCACATTTTCTTTTATATTCCAACAATCCGGCATTGCACTTTTCAAGGCTGTTATACAATGCCCTGTCTGTATCTTTTACATATTTTTTTATTGTCAGAAAATCCTCTTTTACAAGAATAGCACTGTACATCTGCCTTGCCCTGTCAACCAGATTGTGTGCTTCGTCCACCAGAAAAATATACTCGCCCCTGTTTCCTTCGCCAAAGTAGCGCTTGAGTGCCACATTTGGGTCAAAAACATAATTATAATCACAGATAATGCCGTCACACCAGTATGAAATATCCAGCGACATCTCAAACGGACAGACACAATGTTTCTTTGCATATTCCATCACTTTTTCACGGTCAATTACCATTTCATGTGTGATCATGTCATAGACCGCATCGTTAATCCTGTCAAAATGTCCTGCTGCCCTCTCGCATTTAACAGGATTGCAGTTTCTTTCCTCCAGAATGCAGATTTTATCTTTTGCCGTCAGTGTCACCGTACGCATAGAAAGCCCCTGCCTGCGCAGAATTGAAAAGGTTTCTTCGGCAACGGTTCTTGTAATCGTCTTAGAGGTCAGATAAAAGATTTTGTCTGCCTTACTCTGTCCCATGGCACAGACTGCCGGATAAATAGTGGAAATGGTTTTTCCAACACCGGTTGATGCCTGAATAAAAAGATTTCTTGCTTCCCCGATGCAGTGATAAACACCTGTTACCAGTTTTTTCTGTCCTTTGCGGTATTCAAACGGAAAGGACAGCTTCTTAATCGATGCCGTCCTTTTTTCACGTTCGCAAAAGACAAAATCTGACCACCGTTTAAAGCTGTTGATCAGCGTTTCAAACCATTCTGTCAGTTCTTCTTTTGAATATTCTTTTGTAAAACGCTTTATTTTTTCTGTTTCAGGATTGGCATAGGTCATCTGTACGCCGATACCGGAAAGATGGTTCTGTACCATATAAATATAGCCGTACACCTTTGCCTGCGCTTCATGTACCGACACCGGCTGTTCTAACTTTTCCACATCGGACTGCATGGTTTTAATCTCATCAATAATAACCTTTCCAACCGGTGTCTTACTGCCGTCCGCTTCTTCGTGGAAATCACTGATAATACCGTCCGCCCTGCCCTCCAGACGTATGATGTAATCAATATCCTCCACCGTTTCCGGCAGTTCAATTTTTAACGGAACTTCCGCCCTGTAAGATGCGCCCATGCTTTTTTGTATTTTTTTGTGCATGCGCGTACCCTCCTGCATCAGACGCACATCTGAAAATCCGCCGGTTCTGTTATCAATATCACCGCTGCGGCAGATAAATTCAACCAGTCCGCGGACTGAAAGTTTAATTACGTTGTCCTTTATTACATACATCTATTGTTTTCCTTCACCTCGTAAAGATACGACCTGCCCTGCTTTCCTACTCTTGTAACCGTCTGCGTATCCTTTAAAATATTAAGCGTTATCCTTGCCGTATCCACCGGAATATGGGCAGCTTTTGCAAAATCTGCCGAAGTAAACGTGCCATCCAGTTCATACGGCACAAACTGCATATAGTCTTCAAGCTGCTCAATTGTCACTATCTCCCGTATGCCTATCGGGATTCTGTCCTTTTTTTCGCCGTGCCTGCGGATTCCTTTTTTGGTACGAATCCGCTGCTGTAACGTCTTATACTCCTGCATATCCATCAGTACCAGTTTGACCGTCAGCTGTGGGTGATGCAGATACTGTTTGATTTTATACAGCTCCGTAAAAGCATCGTAGACCGTGTAGTGGCGCGGTGATTTTCTTGGCTCGCTTACCTCCCCGGTCTGCTCATCAACCCAGAGCACCCATTTGTTGCAGGGCATCGGATAGACAATTGTTACCGGATAGTGGTTCAAAAAGACTGCCAGCTTTTCACGAAGCCGCTCAAAGCTTCTTGTCTGGATTTCAATAACCCCGTTTTCATTGTAAATATCCGCAAAATAACCCTCAAGCGCAACTTCATGGTTGTCTTCTTCCGGCTCAAAAAATTTTTTCAGTACACTATGTACCGTCTTTTCGGAAAGTGTTCCAATCCCTTTATTATGCCTATTTGCCGAGAGTACTGCTTTCTTCGCCTGCTGGAAGCGTTCCTGCTGTATGTACTGTATCTGCTGTATCTGCTTCTGTTTCATTTACAATCCTTTTTTCTACGACATAACCTTCTGTAATGGTATATTCTGTATCATCAAATTTCACTTTTCCGCTAAAGTCATATCCGATTCTGCCCTGCTGATAATACCATTCACCGTAACTGTTTGCGCCAATACCGGTATATTCCTCATTTAACAGACCATTTTCAAAATACCACCAGCCGTATTCATTGTGCGCCATTCCCGTATATTCACGATTCAGTTGACCGTTTTCAAAGTACCACCAGCCATATTCATTTAACGCCATTCCCGTATAGGCATCATTTAAATTGCCATTTTCAAAATACCACCAGCCGTATTCATTCAACGCCATTCCCGTGTAATTCCAGTTTAACTTTCCGTCTTCAAAGTACCACCAGCCATACTCGTTACATGCCATTCCCGTATAGGCATCATTTACATAACCGCCCTGAACATAGTACCATTCTGCTCCGTCACAAAGCATTCCGGTATAATCCATGTTTACAACACCGTCCTGCATATACCAGCGGCCATACTCATTTTCTGCAATACCTGTATAAGAATCATCTATTTCACCGTCTGTAACATACCACCAGCCATATTCATTTAACGCCATTCCCGTGTAATCCGATACTTCACCGTCTTCGTAATAATGCCAGTCACCGTATTTATCCGTACATAGACCATTTTTCTTATGCAGTCCGAAATAATCTGCAATTCCGCTGGCATCTGCCTGTCCCATACGTACCAGCATGTTGTCATTGGACAAAAATACATGTGTATCCCCTGCATCTGAAAGATAAGCATGTTCTACAATAATTCCCGGTACACCGTTGTACTTGGAATTTCTGATGACACTGTAATAATCCGCGCAGCTTCCATCCGGATACCAGTTGGTATCATCATCTTCCTCGCCATCACTATCTCTTGTATACAATCCATTCCGGTATATGCCCATTTCACTCAGGTAACCCGCAATATGCTCAGATACCGCATATCCTATATCATTAAATTCTGATACATAGTGATTATTGGGATAATAAATTTCATATCCGCTGTCATCGCCCGAATTATTATGCAGACTTACAAAAAGGTCCGCTCCGACTTCTCCTGCATATTCTGTCCGCTGTATTAAGTCCTGTTTGGTTGTACTGCCTTCAAACGGACACGCAATGGTATCATGTGTCATATAAACGGTTATGCCATCGTATTTTTCAAGCTCTGTACGGCACGCCAGTCCGATTTTTAAATTTAATTGCTGCTCTTTTAAACCATATGCTGCCGCCCCTGTATGTGTACTGTCATGTCCGGGATCTAACATCACTACAACATTGTCTGCCGCTTCTGCCCTCTGGATGCCGTTTAAAAAAAATGCCGCCGTCATTGCAAACGCAGCTGCCGCCAGCACTGCTGCCTTTCTTTTTTTCATACTTTTGTGCCTCACTTTCCACTTATTCTAAACTAAAAACAGTATACCATACTTTTCCCCATTGTGAAACTTCCCGTTGACAGTCTTCCCACAAAAATGTCATACTTACAGTAATAAAAGATTTGGAATATACGCCGTTTGGCAGATAGGAGTACGTTATGATTTCAATCAGTCTTTGCATGATTGTTAAAAATGAAGAAAAGTTATTAAAACGCTGTCTGGATTCGTACCGTCCGGTCTGCGATGAAATTGTTATCGTAGATACCGGTTCAACCGACCGCACCAAAGAAATCGCCGCCGGATATACGGATTTGATTTATGATTATCCATGGGACAACGATTTTGCCGCCGCAAGAAATTTTGCCTTTTCAAAAGCAAACTGCGACTACATTTTTTCTGCCGATGCGGACGAGGTCTTAGACGAGGAAAACCGCCGCCAGTTTTTAAATTTAAAACAGGTGCTTGTTTCGGAAATTGACATTGTACAGATGATTTACGTCAACAGCAAATCGCACAACACCGTTTATAATTTTGAAGAAGAATACCGCCCGAAGCTGTTTAAGCGCCTGCGTACGTTTGAATGGATTTCTCCGATTCACGAAACCGTACGATTAGAACCGGTTGTATTTGACAGTGATATTAAGATTTTACATCTGCCTGAACAAAGCCATACCAAACGGGATTTCGGCGTGTTTGCCGATGCTGTCCGCCGCGGTGTGCGCCTTGAAAATTATGTCGTGATTATGTTCTGCAAGGAACTTTTTATTTCGGGAACAGATGAAGACTTTTTAAGTGTCCGTGAAATTTTTGAAAATGTGCTTGCAAAGGAAGACCGTCCCGAAGACTGCCGCAAAAACATTGCCTGCGTGCTGGCGCGCATTTACCGCCTGACAAACGCATACAATGAATTCTTTAAAATCTGCTTAAAGGATATGGCACAGAATCCGTGTGCGGAAATCTGCATGGAACTCGGACACTATTTTTACGGATTAAAGGATTATGAAGAAGCTGTTCTTTGGTATTTAAACGCAGCTTCCGAAACACCGAGCATTATCGACATCCACTCGTCCGGCGACGCGCCGCTTGCCTGTCTTTCAAAATGTTACAGCACACTTGCCGCACAAGCCAAACAGGATAAAAATGCCGAACTTTCTGCCGCTTTTTTAGCTCAGGCTGAGGATTATCAGGCGCAGGCAGAACACTGGCAGGCGGCAATCTAATATTTGTATTATATATATTCCAGTAATATATTCAGTAAATTACACTTTATACCGAAAAATGTCAAAAAAGAACAGACCACCGCATTTCTGCAGCAGTCTGTTCCTTTTTCTGTTATGTCCGTTTCACATCATCAACGTCATCTACATCCTGAATGTCTAACACTTCCAGATCATCCTCATTTTTTTTCAATGCTTCTGAAATCGAACGTACGACCTCATCTTCATCGTCTTCCTGGATTTCATCTTCTTTATCTGCCAGCACGTCCTCAGATAAATCTTCATCATCATCTTCTTCATAAGAATCAAAATCATATTCATCGTCATCATATCTGTCATAGCCGTCATCTGCCGCCGCTGCAAATGCCCGCTTACTCTTTGAAAGCTTCACTGCAAGCATTACAATCGCAATGATACAAAGAACCACAACTGCCGAAAGCACCAGTGCCACTACTTTCCACATTCTGTCAGAAGCAGCGCTTACTCCCTGTGATTCGGTCTGTGTCGTGAGATTTGCCGCTGGAGCGGACATTACACTGTATACCTGTATTGTATTGTCATTGCAGTCATAACGGAACCACCCTGTAACGCCCAGCGAACTGACACCATAGAACAGACAATAACTGCCATCCTCAGACATTAATACATCTGCCGTCTGTCCGCCAATCGTATAAGTCGTCTTTTTATATCCATCCGGTTTTTCCATGGAATCCGTAATCGGAAGCACCGCATAAGTAATATCCGGTTCACTTGCTTCTATATATAATGAAAATGTTTTTGCAACTGAATCATACACATAAAAGCCCGATGTGCCTTTGCCGTCCGTATTTTTCAGATACATCAGAATAAGCTTCGTATTCACGCCTTTTCCGGCTTTAACGGTAATGCCGTTATATTCATAATCCACTTCATCATAACCGGACGGAAGCGGATTTGCCGTATAGTCATCAGCCAGTTCATACTGTGCACCTGCTACCTGTATACTGCGGATTTGTTCCTCACTCTGTGTCGGTTCTTCCGAACTGACAGTCGTTGTTTCCTGCTCTCCGGCTTTGGTCGTTTCCTGTTCGTCCGCTTTGGTTGTCGCCGCCGCAGAATCGTCCTTTGTTGTTGAAATCGTATAGACCTTTTTAGAGCCGTCCTGTGCCGTTACCGTAATCGTTGTCGTATTACTGCCGGGGTCCATGCGCGTTCCGCGGACAGATACCGAAGCATTTTCATCATTTGCAACCGCACTGACAACCAGCTGTGAACAGTCTGAACCGACT
>ERZ772851.2681-NODE-2681-length-12840-cov-5.967618_pt1 | contig 12840 bp, 9 predicted proteins | sample MGYA00512137_ERZ772851 | MGnify/ENA primary metagenome ERZ772851 (study PRJEB29015, sample SAMEA2737663) | human gut metagenome | biome: human gut; feature: human-associated habitat; material: faeces | place: China | collected 2012 ... | reverse complement strand
GGGATGATTACCAACCATACCAAGAATGAACCGGCGCAGATGATCAAGGAGTATTTTAATCCGATGATGTAACCCAGACCTAGTACGGCAGCGCCCGTATTGACTTTCAATACGATCTTGGCCTTCTCTGCCAGCATCTCACCGGCTCCGACGATACGGGTACTGATCGTCTCGCCCCACCAACCGAAGGTGGCGATGATGAAGTCGTACAAACCTCCGATTAATCCGGCGAAGATCAAGGGCTTCGCTTGGCTTCCGCCTTTCTCGCCGGAGACGAGTACTTGCGTGGTAGCCGTAGCCTCCGGGAAGGGATACTTACCGTGCATATCGGATACGAAATATTTACGGAACGGGATTAATAGCAAGATCCCGATGATACCTCCTAACAAGGAACTCATGAAAACCTCGAAGAAATTGACCGTGATCTCCGGATATTTGTCTTGCAGGATATAAAGGGCGGGCAAGGTGAAAATGGCCCCCGCCACGATCACGCCGCTACTGGCCCCGATAGACTGGATGATGACGTTCTCTCCCAAGGCGTTCTTCCGCTTGAATCCGCTGGACAACCCTACGGCGATGATAGCGATCGGGATGGCGGCCTCGAATACCTGACCGACCTTCAGGCCCAGATAAGCGGCCGCCGCGCTGAATATCACCGCCATGACCAATCCCCAAAGGACGGACCAAAGCGTAACCTCCGGATAGTGTTTGTTGGGAGACATAAGAGGCTTGTAGCTTTCCCCTTCTTTTAATTCTCGGTAGGCGTTTTCTAGCAGCCCGGTTACCTTTTCTTCATTTTCTGGTTTCACGATATTAAAATGTTAGATTATTAGTTCGTAATAGCTCCACCAAACGGGTGTTGGGTGACAAATTTATGTTTTCTGGCTGAGACATGCAAGGATTCTTTAGAATAGTTAGGGCAACCGTACCCAAATTATCTATATGAATTCTTACCCAGTAGCGTATGAATTCTTGTTCGCATGCTGTATAATTCTATAAACCACGGCGTGATCTGTACAGACCAAGTCGTGGAATATACAAATCACGTCGTGGTCTGTACATCCCACGGCGATCATTTGGAAATAGATCAAGTAGCAAGTATGTTTGTATATGGCAAAAAGAATGTTTATTACTTGAGGACATGAACAATTATACCTAGAGCAGTTATAGTTGTACATATCAAGCAAGAGATGTGCGACTTGAATGGGATGGGGGAGAAGCCGAGTAAATAATTTGAGGTTTATCGTTAATTCGTAAATTCTTTCTATTTTTGTAGTCAAATACAGAAAGTAGATGAATCAAAGATATCCTTCAGCCTTGTTGGAAAATGCCGTGAATGAATTGGCTTCCTTGCCGGGGGTGGGGAGGAAGACAGCGCTCCGGCTAGCGCTTTATATGTTGCGCCGGGACGTCGGCTATACGGAAAACTTCGCCGCGGCCTTGGTTGCCCTCCGTCGAGACGTGAAGTACTGCAAGGTCTGCCATAATATATGTGATGATGAGGTTTGCTCTATTTGCGCCAACCCCAGCCGTGACCATTCCTTGGTTTGCGTGGTAGAGAATATCAAGGAGGTGATGGCGATAGAGAATACCGGGCAATTCCGTGGCGTATACCATGTGTTGGGCGGGATCATCTCGCCGATGGATGGTATCGGACCGAGCGACTTGCGTATCGACAGTCTGGTGCGACGTGTGGCCGAAGGTGAGGTGAAAGAGATCATCTTGGCGTTGAGCACTACCATGGAAGGCGATACGACTAACTTTTTTATTTACCGGAAGCTATCCGGTTACGATGTGAGGATCAGTGTCATCGCACGTGGCGTATCTATCGGTGATGAGATCGAGTATGCCGACGAGATCACCTTAGGACGATCCATTATCAATCGTACTGAGTTCAATCTCACCTCTTCTAATTCATAAGCAGTCTTTGTCCTCCAGCCTTTTTCCATTCCGGGGCACAAAGCTGTGCCCGCAACCTGTATGTATTTTACCTAGTATAACGGAAGTGCCTGCCTTTGGCAAGTGGCTTTGTGCCCAAATTTGAAAAAATCCAGGCTGCATCTGCGTGGGCTTTTTCCAAAAGCATGCCTATGGCAAAAAGCACCGAAACTCCGCAAAACAGTCCTGTAATTTTTGGCTTTCGGCGCTCTTGTGCTTTGCTGATTTTTGAGTATACTTGGAAGAAAGACCGGTGCCTGTATGCCGATCGGAGGAGAGGGAGAACGGTTATGAAAACGGGACTTGTACTGGAAGGCGGGGCTATGCGCGGCATGTTCACCGCCGGTGTTCTGGATGTGCTGATGGAGCACGGCATTACGGTGGACGGTGCCATCGGTGTTTCGGCGGGGGCCGTGTTCGGCTGCAACTATAAGTCGCACCAGATCGGGCGCACCATCCGCTACAACACCGAATACTGCAAAGATAAGCGCTACGCCAGCTTTGGCAACCTGCTGCGCACCGGCAACCTGTACAGCGAGCAGTTCTGCTACCACACCGTGCCGGAAAAGCTGGATCCGTTTGACGCCAAAACCTTTCGGGAAGATCCCATGGACTTTTTTGTGGTGTGCACCGATGTGCGCACCGGTGACCCCATCTACCACAAGTGCCGCACCGGCGACGCCGAGGACATCCAATGGATGCAGGCGTCGGCCTCCATGCCGCTGGCCGCAAAGATCGTGAAGATCGGCCACTACCAGCTGCTGGACGGCGGCGTTGCAGATTCCATCCCGGTGCGCTTCTTTGAGTCCATCGGCTACAAGCGCAACCTCATCGTGCTGACCCAGCCCAAGGACTTTGTGAAAAAGAAAAACAAGATGCTGCCCGCCATCCGGGCGCGCTACCTGCGCTACCCCGCCTTTGTGGAGGCCGTGACCGACCGCCACGAGCGCTACAACGAGACACTGGAACATGTGGCCATGCTGGAGCAGACCGGCCAGGCCTTTGTCATCCGGCCGCCGATCCCGCTGGAGATCGGCTCCATGGAGCGTGACCCCGCCCAGCTGCGCCGCGTGTACGACACCGGCCGTGCCGTGGCCGAGATCCAAGTGGACAAGATTGCCGCTTTTGTGGAGCAGTCCCGCGCAGCCGAATAAGTTTTGCGGCAGTGCATCATCCAAAAGGCCCCGCACCGGTTCCGAACGGAACGGTGCGGGGCCTTTGGTTTACGCGGGGTGGTTCAGGCTGTAGGGTTACAGCTGGCTCTTGTACAGCTCCGCGATCTCTTCCACGCTGGTGTCACGCGGGTTGCCAGGGCGGCAGGCGTCGGCATAAGCGGACTCGGCCAGGAACCGGATGTCCTCTTCCTTCAGGATGCCATGCAGGTTTGTGGGGATGCCCACATCGGCGCTCAGCTGCTTGACGGCGGCGATGGTGGCATCGGCTGCCTCGGCGTCGTTCATCTCGTCGATGCCCTTCACGCCCATGGCCTTGCCGACGGCACGGTAGCGCTCACCGGCGACGGTCTTGTTGTATTCCAGGCCCACCGGCAGCAGGATGGCGCAGGCCACGCCGTGAGGGGTATCATACAGGGCGGACAGGCCGTGTGCCATGGAGTGCACGATGCCCAGGCCCACGTTAGAGAAGCCCATACCGGCGATGTACTGGCCCAGAGCCATGCCCTCACGGCCTTCCGGGGTGTTCTGCACGGCACCGCGCAGGTTCTCGCTGATGAGCTTGATGGCTTCCAGATGGAACATGTCGGAGATCGTGCAGTGGCCCTTGGTGATATAACCCTCGATGGCATGGGTCAGTGCGTCCATACCGGTGGCAGCGGTCAGGCCCTTGGGCATGGAGGACATCATATCGGGGTCCACCACGGCGATCTCCGGGATGTCGTTGGTGTCCACGCAGACGAACTTGCGCTTCTTCTCCACATCGGTGATAACGTAGTTGATGGTGACCTCAGCAGCCGTACCGGCAGTGGTGGGCACCGCGATGGTGAACACGGCGTGCTTCTTGGTGGGAGCCACACCCTCCAGAGAGCGGACGTCCGCAAACTCCGGGTTGTTGATGATGATGCCGATGGCCTTGGCCGTGTCCATGGAGGAACCGCCGCCGATGGTCACGATGCAGTCTGCTTCGGCAGCCTTGAAAGCGGCCACACCATCCTGCACATTGGCAATGGTGGGGTTGGGCTTGATCTCACTGTACACGCTGTAGGCAAAGTTTGCGGCGTCCAGCAGGTCGGTGACCTTCTTGGTAACGCCAAACTTGATCAGGTCGGGGTCCGAGCAGACGAAGGCCTTTTTGTAGCCGCGGGCGGTGAGCTCCGGCACAATGTTCTCGATGGCACCATGGCCATGGTAGGAAATGGTATTCAGAACGATGCGATCAGCCATAAGTCAAATCCTCCAAACTCATTTGCGCCGCCGGTTCCGGCAGCGGTTCTCTGTCTTTCAGCATAGCACATCGTCAAAATTTTTGCAATGCAGAATTGTATGAAATCTCTGTAAATTTTGATATTATCCTCATTTTTTCTGGACAGATTGCATCGTTTTGAAGGGATCGTGCTATTTTTCATATTCCGTGGTTATAGCCACCGATTTCACCCTACAAAAGGGGTATACTATAAAAAATAAGCCGTCTGCCGTTGTCATAGCGGAACCGGCGGCTCCACTTTCCGCACAAGGAGTCCGTTTTATGTTCAACCAGCCCTTCACCCCCTCGCAGGTGCGGCCCATCCGCCCGGCCATGACCGTTTCCCGCCCGGCACAGCTCGGGCAGGAGGTGCCCGTCACCTGGTTTTCGCTGGGCGCAGGCACCTCCATCACCCCGGAGTTCTACGACTGCACCACCCTGTATCTGGGCGGTGAGGGCAGCGGTACCTTTGTTCTGGGCAGCGACGCCCACGACGTCCCCATGCACCCCGGCCAGCTGCTCTGGGTGCCGCCCGGAACGCTGTGCGGCACCCGCACCGACAACGGACTTATCTATACCGAAATCATCATCAAAAAGGAGAATCTTACGATGAACAGCATCCTCAAAGCAGGCGCAGCCACCGAACTGAAGGACCTGATCTCTTACGAAGAGGGCAGCATCGCCAATCTGGACCTGGCTCACACCGACAACATGAAATTCGTGCTGATGGCCTTTGACGAGGGCACCGGCCTGACCCCGCACCGTGCTCCCGGCAACGCCATCCTGACCGCACTGGAGGGCAAGGCCATCATCGGCTACGAGGGCCAGGACTACGAGCTGACCGCAGGCCAGAGCTTCCGTTTTGACAAGAACGGCCTGCACAGTGTGACCGCACAGGGCAAGTTCAAGATGAGCCTGCTGCTGGTGCTGGAGTAAATTTGTTCTGATTTTCAGAGCTGCTGCGTATTTTTTCGCAGCAGCTCTTCTTTTTTTGCCAAAAGGGCTTGACAAGCGGGGCAAATCGTGTATTATTGTATCAAACGCTTAATACAGCAATACAAGGAGACAACAGTATGTCGGAACAGTTTGATTCCAGCCGCCCGATCTATGCACAGCTGGTGGAACGGCTCAAGGCCCGCATCCTGGCAGGCACCTACCCGCCCGGCGGGCACCTGGACTCGGTGCGGGACCTTGCCGCAGCCGCCGGGGTCAATCCCAACACCATGCAGCGGGCCCTGGCCCAGCTGGAAACCGAAGGTCTGGTGCGCACCGAACGCACCTCAGGCCGCTATGTTACGGAGGACACCGAATTGATCGAACAGCTTCGGACCGAAGCCGCCCGGAAACTGGCGGAAGAATTTCTGGTCAAGATGCGCGGCATCGGCTACAGCCCTGCACGCGCGGCTGCTCTGCTGGAGCAGCTGGACACCACCAAGGAGGATGCACAATGAGTGAGATTCTGACCTGTGAAGCACTGACCAAGTGCTACGACAAAGACAAGACCGCGCTGGACGGCGTGGATCTGCATGTGAATTTTGGCCGCATCGTGGGCCTGCTGGGCCCCAACGGCAGCGGCAAGACCACCCTCATCAAGCTGGCCAACGGCCTGCTGCAGCCCACGTCCGGCAGCATCAAGGTAGCCGGCATGGCCCCCGGCCCGGACACCAAGGCCCTTGTTTCCTACCTGCCGGACGCCGACTGGCTGCCCGACTGGATGCAGGTAGAGCAGCTGGTGGGCATGTTCACGGATTTTTACGCCGACTTTGACCCCGCCAAGGCCTTTGAGATGCTGGACGCCCTGCACATTGCCCGCACCGCAAAGCTCAGGACCCTCTCCAAGGGCAACAAGGAAAAAGTGCAGCTCATCCTGGCCATGAGCCGCGCGGCCCGGCTTTACCTGCTGGATGAGCCCATCGGCGGCGTGGACCCCGCCGCCCGCGACTACATCCTGCACACCATCATCAGCAACTACAGCAAGGACGCAACGGTCATCCTGTCCACCCACCTCATCGGGGACATCGAGCCGGTGCTGGACGAGGCCATCTTCCTGAAGGACGGCCGGGTGTTCGCCCATCGCAGCGTGGAGGAGCTCCGCGAGACTGAGGGCATGAGCGTGGATGCATATTTCCGGGAGGTATTCAAATGCTGAGCAAACTTTTAAAGTATGAGTTCAAGGCCACCTGCCGCATTTACGGCGGACTGTATCTGGCCATTCTGGCTGCTGCTGCACTGCTGGGGGCGTTTTTCCGCTTTCCGGCACTGATTTCTGATTTTCCCATCGCAGTCGTCACGATCGTTTACCTGATGCTGTGTGTCGCCATCGCAGTCATCACCGCACTCACCATCATCCAGCGGTTCACCCGCAACCTGCTGGGGCGCGAGGGTTATCTGATGCACACTCTGCCGGTCACCCCGGCGCAGCTCATCCTGTCCAAGCTCATCTCCAGCATGGTGTGGCTGCTGTGCAGCATCCTAGTCATCGCGCTTTCCCTCGGTGTATTCTTCCTGTGCGGGATGCTGAACGTCAACGGCATCTTCTCGGACTGGGCCGGTGCCGTGCGCGACTTCCGGCAGCTGGCAGATATTCTGCAGCGCGTTCTGAATGTCAGCGGATTCATGCTGCTGCTCACGGCCATCGAGTGGCTGGCCACGCTGGTCTGCTCCATCCTGTGCCTGTACACCGCCTGCATGATCGGGCATCAGTTCAAGCAGCATTTTGCGCTGGTGGGCATCGCGGCCTTTGTGGGTCTGAACGTTGTGCAGAACCGCCTTGTGGCCCTGCTGCCCAACACCACCGGGCTGGATCTTGTGGCCCTGCTGCCCTACACCACCAACACCACCGGGCTGGATATGGCCATCCTTTCCGGTGACACCTGGCAGGTCACGACCAATCGGTTCTATCTCCGCGCCGTGCTGATTTCCCTGCTGGCCGATGCGGTGCTGTGCGGTGTCTACTTTGCCGCCACCAACTGGCTGATGAAGAACAAACTGGATCTGGATTGATTTCTCTATCACAAAAGGGTCTGCTGCCGTTTCCGGCAGCAGACCCTTTTGTGATTGGGGCAGATTCAGCACGCGTCGTACTGCTTTTGCAGGTATTGCAGGCACTGGACCGAATTCTCCGGCGTGGTGTTTTCCAGTGTGGCGAACACCCAGGGCTTTTCCTGCTTGGCAAAGCGCAGGATGGTGCGGTAATCGCCCATGCCGCCCTGCCCGGCACCGGTGGCGGCCAGCTGCCCGCCGGCGTCCTCGCGCAGGAAGTCCTTGAAGTGGATCATGGCCACATCCTTGCCCAGCAGCTCGATGGCCTCGGCGAACACGTCCTCGCGGGCGTCCACGTTTTCCATATTCAGCAGGTTCACCGGGTCCAGCAGGATCTGCAGGTTGGGGCTGCCGATCTCGTCCAGCACGGTGCGGGCACGTTTGGCATCGTACACGATGTGCTTGACCACCGGCTCGATGGCAATGGTCACACCGTACTGCTCGGCGCAGCGCACCACCGGCTTGAAGTTCCTGATAAAGGTGGCAAGGGCCGCGTCGCTGCGGCACTCCGGGCAGAACTTGTACTCCGCGTTGGGTGCACCGGTCTCGGTGCCCACCATGCCGCATCCCAGCAGGCTGGCAAACCGGATGTGGGCGTAATATTTTTCCTGAATGGCGTGCAGAGCGTCCTCGTCCGGGTGGGCCAGGTTGAGGTAGTTGCCCAGCACGGCAATGTCAATGCCGTTCTGGGCAAACAGGCGGCGCAGATAGGCGGCGTAACCGGGGGTGAGGGCGCTCGGCGTGTTGGGAACCTCCTTGAGGGATTTGCTCAGGGCCAGGTGAGCGCAGGTAAAACCCCGCTGGCGTACCAGCGGGAGCACCTGCTCCAGGGGCAGCTTTTCGGCGTCGTGCAGACGCAGGCCAAATTGGATCATAGAAAACTCCTCCTCGCATTGCTTCTGGCCCGATGATAGCATATCCGGGCGCAAAACACAACAGCAAACTGCAGCCGTCAGCGGCATAGATACCGCCCGGTGATGCTGGCCGGGTCGTTACAGATCTGCTCCGGGGTGCCGCAGGCCACGATCCGCCCGCCGGCATCTCCGCCGCCGGGGCCCATGTCGATGATGTAGTCCGCATTGCGGATGACGTCCAGATCATGCTCGATGACCACCACAGTCGCACCATTGTCCAGCAGGGCCTGGAACACCCCCAGCAGCACCTGCACATCCAGCGGGTGCAGACCGATGGACGGCTCGTCGAACACGAACACGGAATCGGTCTGGGTCCGGCCGATCTCGCTGGCCAGCTTCAGACGCTGGGCTTCGCCGCCGGAAAGGCTGGGCGTTTCCTCGCCCAGAGTCAGGTAGCCAAGGCCCAGCTGCTGCAGGACCTTCAGCTTCTGGCAGACCGTTTTCATGTTCCGGCAAAAATTGATGGCCGTGTTCACGTCCATGTCCATCAGCTCCGGCAGCGAGGCCGTCTGCCCCGCCGGGCCGGTCAGTTTTACCAGTCCGGCCGCCCGGGCATAGCGGGAACCACGGCAGTCCGGGCAGGGGATGTTCACATCCGGCAGGAACTGCACGTCCAGGCTCACCTCGCCGGTGCCGTCGCAGCCGGGACAGCGCAGGGACCCGGTGTTGTAGGAAAAATCTCCGGCTTTGTAGCCGTGTGCCTTTGCGTCCGGCGACCGCGCAAAGAGCCTGCGCAGGTCATCGTGGACACCTGCGTAGGTGGCAACGGTGGAGCGGACGTTGATCCCGATGGGGGTCGCATCAATGAGCTTGACGTGGGCGATGCCCTCCGCGTTAAGGGCGCGGACATGCGGCGGCAGTGTCTTGCCGTCGATGCGGGCTTCCAGTGCCGGAACCAGGCTTTCCAGCACCAACGTGGTCTTGCCGGAACCGGACACGCCGGTCACGACGGTCAGCCGCCCCTTGGGCAGGTCTACTTCCAGCGGCTTCACCGTGTGGAGCTGCGCAGTGGAAAGATGGAGTGTTCCCTGTGCAAACAGGGCGTCCGCCAATGCGCGCTTTCGCCGCAGGGTGTCCGCCTTTCCGGAGAGGAAGGGCCCGATCTGGGACGCCGGGTCCGCCTCGATGGCCGGGATGGTGCCCTGTGCGATCACATGGCCGCCCTTTGCTCCGGCTTCCGGCCCCATTTCCACGATCCAGTCTGCTTCCTTTAAAATCTGCGTGTCGTGATCCACCAGGATCACCGAATTGCCGTCCGCGATCAGGTCATGCATCACGCCGGTCAGGCCCACGATGTTGGAGGGATGCAGGCCGATGCTGGGTTCGTCCAGCACATAGAGCACCCCGGTGGTGCGGTTACGCACGGCGCGGGCCAGCTGCATGCGCTGGCGCTCTCCGGTGGAAAGGGTCGAGGCCGCACGGTCCAGCGTGAGGTAGCCCAGCCCCAGGTCCATCAGTCGTTTTGCCGGGCCGGTGAAGGATTCCACAATGTTTTCCGCCATCGGGCGCATCTCTGCGGGCAGGCTGTCCGGCACGCCCTGCACCCAGCCGACCAGCTCCGAAAGGGGCATCCGGCAGGCCTCATTCAGCGAGAGGCCCCGCAGCTTGGGGGCGCGGGCCGCTGCCGAAAGGCGGGTGCCATGGCACGCAGGGCAAATGTCCTCTTTCAGGAACTTTTCCACCCGCTTCATGCCTTTTTCGTCCTTGACCTTGGCCAGCGCGTTTTCCACAGTGTAGGTCGCATTGAAATAGGTAAAGTCCAGCTCCCCTGCCTGATTGGAATTCTTGTTGTGATAGAAAATGTGCTTTTTCTCCGCCGGACCGTGGAACACGATCTCCCTTTCCTGCGCGGTCAGGTCCCGGAAGGGCACATCGGTGCGCACGCCCATCTCCCGGCAGATGTCGGTCATCAGCGACCACATCAGGCTGTTCCACGGGGCCACGGCACCCTCGTCGATGGTCAGGGAATCATCCGGCACCAGCGTGTCCGGGTCCACCGTGCGCACCGTGCCGATGCCGCCGCACTGCGGGCAGGCCCCCTGCGAGTTGAAGGCCAGCTCTTCGGCCGACGGGGCCAGAAACTGCGCCCCGCATTCCGGGCAGAGCAGCTCTTTCCCGGCCGCCACCCGCAGCGACGGGGCCAGATAATGCCCATTGGGGCAGCGGTGGCTGGCCAGACGGGAGTACATGAGCCGCAGGCTGTTGAGCAGCTCGGTCCCGGTGCCAAAGGTGCTGCGGATGCCCGGGACGCCGGGCCGCTGGTGCAGGGCCAGCGCAGCCGGAACGTACAGCACCTCGTCCACGCCCGCCCGGGCGGCCTGCGTCATCCGGCGGCGGGTGTAGGTGGACAGGGCATCCAGGTAGCGCCGGGAGCCCTCCGCATACAGCACGCCCAGTGCCAGCGAGGATTTGCCGGAGCCGGACACGCCCGCAATGCCCACGATCTGGTGCAGTGGGATGTCCACATCAATGTTCTTGAGGTTGTGGACATGGGCATTGCGGATCTGCACCGCCTGCGGAATGTGATGTTCTTCCATGGGTTTTCTTCCTTTCATGCTGTCCGCTTTTTTCTGATTATACCGCGCACAGACGCAGTGCGTCCAGCACAAAAAATCCGCCGTTCCTTTGGAGAAACAGCGGATCTTTCATCATATTCTTACGGTCTGCCTGACGGGGTCCCCATCAGATCACTGCTGGGCCTGCTCTGCGCGCTTGGCTTCCAGAGCCAGGATGGCGTCGCGGCGGCTCAGATTGATGCGGCCCTGCTGGTCGATGTCGGTCACCTTGACCACGATGGCGTCGCCCACGGCGACCACATCCTCCACGCGCTCCACACGCTTGGTGTCCAGCTTGGAGATGTGCACCAGACCTTCCTTACCCGGTGCGATCTCAACAAACGCACCAAAGTTCATCAGGCGGGTGACCTTGCCCTTGTAGATGGCACCGATCTCGGGGTCCTCCACAATGGTCTTGATGGTAAAGATGGCGCGCTTTGCGTCCTCCTGATCCACGGCGGAGACGAACACATGGCCGTCCTCCTGCACGTCGATCTTGCAGTTGCAGGTGGCGCAGATATCCTGAATGACCTTGCCGCCCTTACCGATCACGTCCTTGATCTTGTCGGTGGGGATCATCATGCTGAACATCTTGGGTGCCCAGCGGCTCAGCTCCTGACGGGGCTGTGCGATCACGGGCTTGATGATCTCGTCCAGAATATACAGGCGGCCCTTGCGGCACTTCTCGAAGGCCTCGGCAATGATGTCGTAGGTCAGGCCGTCGATCTTGATATCCATCTGGATGGCGGTGATGCCCTTGCGGGTGCCGCCGACCTTAAAGTCCATATCGCCGTGGAAGTCCTCCACGCCCTGAATGTCCAGCATGGTCATCCAGCGGTCGCCCTCGGTGATCAGACCACAGGAAATGCCAGCAACGGGTGCCTTGATGGGCACGCCAGCATCCATCAGGGCCAGCGTAGAGCCGCAGATGGATGCCTGAGAGGTGGAACCGTTGGAGGAGAGCACCTCAGACACGCAACGGATGGTGTAGGGGAACTCTTCCAGAGAGGGCAGCACGGGCACCAGAGCACGCTCTGCCAGTGCGCCATGGCCGATCTCGCGGCGGCCGGGGCTGCGCGGTGCGCGGGCCTCGCCCACAGAGTACGGCGGGAAGTTGTAGTGATGGATATAGCGCTTGGTCTGCTCGTCGGTCAGGTCGTCCATGAGCTGGTTGTCCTTGGTGCCGCCCAGAGTGCAGGTGGTCAGCACCTGGGTCTGGCCGCGGGTGAACATACCGGAGCCGTGCACGCGGGGCAGGATGCCCACCTCTGCAGCCAGCGGGCGGATCTCGTTGATGCCGCGGCCGTCCACACGCTTGCCCTCGTCCAGCAGCCAGCGGCGCACGACGAACTTCTGCATCTTGTAGCTCACCAGATCCAGGTCCGCAGCAGACAGGTCCGGGTACTCCTCTGCGATCTTGTCCATAATGGGCAGCAGAGCAGCGTCACGCACATTCTTGTCGTCGGTGTCCATCGCGGCCTTGAAGTCGTCCAGATACTTGTTCTGGATGGCATGGAACATGTCCATGTCCAGACCCACGACCTGGAAGTCGATCTTCTTCTTGCCGCGCTCGGCCACGATGCGGTTGATGAACTCGATGATCTTCTTGATCTCCACATGCGCTGCCTTGATGGCATTCAGCATGGTGTCCTCGTCCACCTCGTTGGCACCGGCCTCGATCATCACGATCTTGTCCATGGTAGCGGCCACGGTCAGGGCCAGGTCGCTCACCTTGCGCTGCTCCTGGGTGGGGTTCAGCACGATCTGGCCGTCCACCAGACCCACCTGCACGCCGCCGATGGGGCCGTTCCAGGGGATGTCCGACACAGCAGTGACCAGAGAAGCGCCGATCATGCCGGCGATCTCCGGGCTGCAGTCCGGGTCCAGGCTCATGACGGTCATGGTGATGCACACGTCATTGCGCATTTCCTTGGGGAACAGCGGGCGCATGGGGCGGTCCACCACGCGGCTGG
>ERZ772851.2675-NODE-2675-length-12849-cov-6.225965_pt1 | contig 12849 bp, 9 predicted proteins | sample MGYA00512137_ERZ772851 | MGnify/ENA primary metagenome ERZ772851 (study PRJEB29015, sample SAMEA2737663) | human gut metagenome | biome: human gut; feature: human-associated habitat; material: faeces | place: China | collected 2012 ... | reverse complement strand
ATGAGCGATTACCCAATGCTCATTTCCAATAAATTACACTCTTTTCGTAACTTCACGGATGCAAATATACTATTTACTTACTTAATTTCAATATAAAATATCAGCAATCATATTTTCCCAAACATCAAATCCGGAAAACAAAAAACAAGGTAAAACAATTTACAATAATTTATTTCGGAAAAATTTTGTATATTCTTTCATTCAAATTAAAGTTTTTCTTATTTTTGCCAATAATTATTTCATATTATTGCAAATTGCATCACAAAAACATACAATATAATAGTAAGTTATGAAAAACAACAAGACCGTAGGTTACAAAATACAAACGATTCGGGAAAATAAGAATATGAGCCGTAAAGAGGTAGCCGAACAAGCCGGATTAAGCGAAGAACAGGTTACACGAATAGAAGAAGATATCGATTTACCGGCACTTGCCCCGCTATTAAAAATAGCTCGGGCTATGGGGGTACGATTAGGAACATTTCTTGATGATCAAGAAGAGCTCGGGCCTGTTATATGCCGGAATATGCAAAAGGATAAAAGTATCAGTTTCTCGACAAATACACCGAATGCGTCTAGACACATGGAATATTATTCTTTGTCAAAATCGAAGTCTAACCGTCACATGGAGCCTTTTTTTATAAATATAGCTCCAGCTCCGGCAAACGAATATGAAATGTCCTCACATGAAGGAGAAGAATTTATTATAGTCGCAAACGGAGAAATTGAAATCAATTACGGTAACGAAACATATGTCCTGAAAAAAGGTGATAGCATTTATTACGACTCTATCGTACCTCACCACGTACATGCCTATAACAACCAAACAGCCACTATTCTCGCTGTAGTTTATGTTCCTGCCTAAAAACCGCTAAAATTTCAGACTATGCAATTATTTGAAAAAACATTAGGAGATTTTCTCGAATATTGGGCAGAAAAAACACCTGATAAAGAATTTATCGTTTACTCGGACCGAGATTTGCGTTTTACTTACTCAGAATTCAACAAACGAGTAAATAATCTTGCCAAAGGGATGATGGCCATAGGAGTCGAAAAAGACTCCAAAGTAGGTATTTGGGCGACGAACGTACCCGATTGGCTCACATTCCTGTTTGCTTCTGCCAAGATCGGTGCAATTCTGGTTACTGTAAATACAAACTACAAGCAACATGAGCTGGAATATCTGGTAGAAAATGCAGATATTCACACATTGTGCATATCCAACGGTACATTTGACAGCGATTACGTCGACATGACCTACACAATGCTCCCCGAATTGAAAACCTCACAACGAGGACATTTAAAAAGTAATAAGTTCCCCTATATGCGTAATGTCGTCTATATCGGACAGGAAAAACATCGGGGCATGTACAATACAGCAGAACTTCTTTTATTAGGAAATACCATAACCGATGAAAAGTTAGAAGTTCAAAAACAGAAATTCAACTGTTATGATGTAGTGAATATGCAATATACTTCGGGGACTACAGGTTTCCCAAAAGGAGTAATGCTTACTCATCACAATATCACGAACAACGGATATTGTATAGGACAATGCATGAAATTTACAGAGAACGATCGAGTATGCCTTCCCGTTCCCCTTTTCCATTGTTTCGGTATCGTACTCGGCATCATGGCTATCATCACCAATGGAGGATGTGCCGTAATGCTTGAACGATTCGATCCGCTTGTCGTACTGGCTTCGGTTCATAAAGAACGGTGCACTGCACTATACGGCGTCCCGACTATGTTTATTGCCGAATTGAATCACCCGATGTTCAGCATGTTCGACCTTTCATCTCTGCGCACGGGAATTATGGCAGGATCTCTGTGTCCCGAATGGCTTATGCGGGAAGTAATGGACAAAATGTACATGAAAGAAATCACAAGTGTTTACGGACTGACAGAAACATCGCCGGGCATGACTCAAAGTAAAGTCGATGATCCGGTCGAAGTCAGAGCATCGACAGTAGGAAGTGATCTCCCCGGAGTAGAAGTGCGCGTAATAGATCCGGAAACTCTCGAAGAATGTCCGGTAGGTGTGCAGGGTGAAATGTGTTGCCGAGGATACAATATCATGAAAGGATATTACAAAATGCCGGAAGCCACAGCAGCCATTATCGATAAAAACGGCTTTTTGCATTCCGGGGATCTGGGAATAAAAACTCCTGAAGGCAACTACAAAATTACCGGGCGTATCAAAGACATGATTATTCGAGGCGGAGAGAATATATATCCACGCGAAATTGAAGAATTCTTGTATCAGATCCCGCAAATTAAAGACGTACAAGTTGCTGCCGTGCCCTCAAAGAAATACGGAGAAGAAGTCGGAGCATTCATTATACTGAAAGAGGGCGAAAGTCTGCATGACTGCGATGTAAAAGACTTCTGTAAAGGGAAAATTTCACGACATAAAATACCTAAATATATTTTCTTTATAGACCAATTCCCATTAACCGGTAGCGGAAAAATACAAAAATATAAACTAAAAGATTTGGGACTCGAACTATTAAAGAAACAAGGTATTACACCCGACTGAAAAAGCTTTTCCATCTACCTATAATTTGATGATATCCTTTTGTCTGCCTATCCGCACCGGAGAACAGACAAAAGGATTTTTTTCAGATCTGATAGAAATAGCTTGTTAAATTTACCCGAATCAACTTTGAGAATTTCTTTGCCAGAAATTTAGATGACAAAACTCTTAATCCAAACTATAACGTAACAGAGATTCCTGAACCTGCATATTTACCTTGAGAACAGCTGACAGTAAAACGAGTACGATTTTCTTCCGGGATATAAACTCCTCCTGAATATTCTCCGGAAATTTCAAAAACTATCGTTTTTAATTGCTGCGTAGGATCGGACATCGTTATTTTCCAACCATCTTTATAAGGCCGGAGTATAAATAACGCCGGAGTTACTGCAATAAAATCGCAATAAGCATCGAGATGAAGCAAACCAGGTTTATAAAATATAGCTGATATGAGATTATTGTTTTTTTGTTTTACCGCTTGGCACTCTTCTGTCCGGCTTAAAATATCCACTGACGAAAAAGCCTTCCGACTACTTTTATCAGAAGGTGTTGCCATATAAGCATAACATCCCTGATGATTATCTAAAACACAAGTAAATATTTTTGCAGACTGTTCGGACATGTCGTAAAATGCAGCTATTTCATGCCAACTACCAAAACTCTTTTTTACAAAAATACGTCCTTTTTGTCCCGGAAGAATACAATAATCCCAACCACCATGACTAACCCGACAGCTACTTTCTGGAGGCAACTCAAAAATATCATCTTTCAGAACAGATGTTTTCCCTTCAAAGTTTATGGTACAATTACCGGCATAATACGTTTGGTTTATCGTTGTCTGTAAAGAATCGCCCTTAGAACTTCTTAAACCATTTCCCAAACATACAAGCAAATCTCCGAACAAAAAATACCCCTTTTTCCCGATTATCCCGTCACGATCGAGAGAAAAAGCGGCAATACCGTTTTCTCCATCAGCTATCACTCCTGAAAAAGCATTTCCATTACGATAACCTTCCCATCCCAATAAAGGCAAATCTCTATAATTTGCAGGAGCAGTAATACCCGGAAGACAATGCCAGTCCCACACCGGAAAAATATTCTCATATTCTTTCCCGTCTCGCATTAAGGCTGTCACACCATCTCCTAAATAATATCCCTTCAAATTCTCTTTATTACCTGTCTCCGTAGCGATAACACGAGGAGATGAAAATCTCACGGATATATAAGCTTTTGAGGTTTTACTAACCAGCATGTCAGACCGATAAAAAGCATAAGTCCCGAAAGAGTCACAATTTCGTACTTCAGCAAGAATAGATCTGCACGATTTTTTATATCGACAAGCCCTCATACGATCGACATGAGAAATATCGTACAAAGCCTGTACTAATGCCAAAGCCTTTCCTCTTTGAACATTTTTAAACAATTGGCGACCACAAGCACTAAAATCCATTCTTCCGTTCCATATAACACCGTCCAAACCTTTTAACAAGTAATCCCCCAATATCCCAATCTGTTTCTCTGCAAAAGAAAATTTTGTATCTCGAAAAATACAAGCCCAATATGTCATATTCAAGGCATAAGCAAGACCATAGTTCCCAAACTGAAGCTGAGGACCATGCAAATGATATGAATAATCAGGTTGTATTCCTTCCCCCATCGTCAAATATATCTCCGAAACAATTACATTACGGGCCGACTCCAATTCATCTTTATTTTTCTCGAATAACGCTTTATAGATAACATTTCCTGCTAACCACACTTTATTTTGTCCGGTCTTGCCTATACGAGAACGGCTCAACTGTTCAAGTGCTTTACTTCTTAAATCCTCGGGTAAATGATCTTCCATCATCAACAATGCTGGTCCGAGTATTTTATTAATTCCGATATCGGTAAACCACCAATTTGTAGAACAATTGTCGTAATTACACCAATAGTTCAATCCCGATAAAAACACTTTTAGCACCTTATCGTGACGATATAAACCTGATTTTACAGCACAATAGCTTTTTGCTAAATGAAAAAGACGAATTACATGAAAAGACGGGAGCCAAAGACTTGCACTTCGATCTTCATAATTTATATCCGGCCAACTTCCATCCGGCAACTGCGAAACGACCCAATGCTCTATCGTATCACAAGGTAAGAGAATGTTCAAGTATAATTCTTTAACAGATTGATCAATATACGAACCGTTATCTGTCAACTGAATAATCTCAGATACTATTTTTTCATCTTCATATAATGAATTCGTATGCCATTCTATTAAATTCTTCTTACAAATTTGTATATCTTCAGCATACACCATATTGAAGAGAAAGAAAAAAAAATAAACAATATTTTATACGGGGAACCTCCCATTTATATCAATTTTCAAAAATTCTCATAATACAATTTTATAAACTCTATTTTTATGTCTGATTACCGGATATTCTGTCCTTCCTCTTTTAAGCGTTTCCGCAATAAAGTTACATCAACTTCATGCACATCCGGTTTTTCGGAACGAACAGCCAAAGCCCCAGCCAATCCGGCAGCTTCACCAGTCACCAAGCAAGCCGGCATAACCCGCAAACTGCCAAAAGCATATTCATCTGTAGATATACAACGGCCTGCTACCAAAACATTTTTCAATTTCTTAGGAGTAAGGCAACGATACGGAATACCGTGAGATTCCCCTTTGGAATAACGAGGATAACGTTTTTTCTTATTCTTTTTATGGACATCGATATAATAGCAATTCCGTCCTATTTCGTCATCAAAAGATCTCCGTGCCAGCCAATCATCTATTGTGAATAAATAATCGCCCAGAAGCTATCAAAACACATATTTTTTTCAAAACAAGTATTTGCATATATGTATATCTTAGAACCGGCTCAGACCTATCCCAAAGCTTTCAAATATCAGATGAGACAAGAATAAGCCGGTAGTTTTATAATAAAAAATTAACACCTACACTTTTTCATTTACAGAAATGTTATCAATATAAAAAACAAATTTCGCACGACTGAAATCTTGTCCCCCATCGACAGCAATTCTCAATTCAAAAGGCTCATCAAAATTTAAACTATGAGTTTTCTTATCCGAAACGATTTTTCCTGATCCCAAATCCACTTCTACGGTGTATAAATGCCAATCATTATCGCCCGTTATATTGACATTTTCACCACGACCGGCAATCGATTTATTTCCTTTACCTTCTGCAAAACCGACAAAAGAGACATTCAGTATTACAGGTTTAGCTGACCGAGCATAAAACGACACCTTTATTTTTTTTCGACTTAATTGAAGACCTTTCTGAGCTACAAAATTTTTATAACGAGTATCGATCCTATCATTACAAACAAATCGTAGAGATTTATCTCCTTCATACGCAACATTTACAACAGGCATTATCGATGAATTCGGCAAATTATTTTTATACCATTCTCCATTCTCAACCCCTCCACGTTTGGTTTTTACCGTACCTTCTTCAAATCCGGCATTCATCAACTTATTCTCCTGTGCCCAAAAAGATGATAATCCCCCTAACAAAACAGCAATCAATAATAATTTATTTCTCATCACTTTTAGATTTTAATCTATAAGACTCCTTCCTAACGTATAACTCGATACACTTTATTCCCATTCACCTGCACCAAATACACCCCCTGTGGCAAATCAAATACCGAAGAAGAACCATCAACATATGCCGATTTTACCAGACTTCCTGTTGCTGTATAAAAAGAGACTTTCCCTTCAATACCGTTCACGACAATTCCCGAAGAACTACCATATATTTCACCAGCACAATTGTCGCTATAAGATTTTATACCGGAAGTATTTCCTGCAACAATACTCACATTATCCAATGCAACATAAGCATTTTTACCCGTCATATCTTGCGGACCGGCAATACCTATACGAAAGGTAAAAGGCTGAGTAAAATCCCATTCCGTTTCTTCTAAAACATCAGTTACAGTTCCGGCCATAACTTTACCGGAAGAGTAATCTAAAACTTTTGTGTATTTTCGCCATACATCATCAGCCGGAATAGTAAACACGCCATTTCCTAAATCAACTTTATTCGCACCTGCGGCATTTTTCCCTACCAATGCAAGATAAATATCCATTTCTGCATTTTTTCCCTTTGCCCAGAAAGTAAGTGTATAGACCTGTTTCTCTACTGCAGCAGCTATTTCATCTCTTCTATAATAAGTTTTGGCAGTAGTCAAAATATTTGAATTTCCATGAAGCCTCATAGTCTTACTTCCCCCATCTTCCAACGGCAAATCAGGACTATGATCTACTATTGCGGCATCACCTCTAACCATTTGAGAAGCGACTATCCAGCCATCCGAGTTTTCAAAATCTCCATTCGTAATTAAATTTTGGGCTTTAGAAATAACTCCAGCTAATAAAAAAAACGAAAGAAGCAGTAATCTGTTTTTCATAATCTAAAATATTTAAAGGTTAATATTATTTATCGGTCTATTCCGACAATACAAATATCAAGTACGAAAAACAGGAATTGGTTTACAGATATTTATAAGATGTATAAAAACGGAGTTATACCATTTTTTAAACATTTTATGGACAAATACCGCACATAAACAGATGTTATTTATCGGCTTTTCTCTTTTCCTTTATAAACTCGCTCGGAGTCATACCAAAGCGTTTTTTAAAACAAGTACCGAAATAACGAGATTCGGTAAAGCCTACTCGATCCGATATTTCACTTATATTCAAATCCGTATCGGTCAAAAGCTGTACAGCTCGTTTCAACTTTATTTCTAAAATAAACGTTTTCACAGAATGTCCGGTCAACAGTTTTATTTTTTTGTACAACAACGAACGGCTCATTGCCATATCTAAAACAAAATTTTCCACATCATATGACGGGTCATCCATATTTTTCTCTATCAACGCTAATGCTCTTTGCAAAAAAATACTATCCGCAGATTCCACCGAAACGGGAGTCGGCACAGGTACCAATGTTTTTCCTGAAATCATTCGTTGGGTTTCAAGAGTTCGAATCAAATTCTGTATCTGCCGAATCAATAACGCTGAATCGAATGGCTTTTCTATATATAAGTCCGCCCCAGAGTCCATACCCTTCCATTTGTCTTTTTCAGATAAACGTGAGGATAAAATAATGATCGGTATATTTGATGTTGTAGGATTGGATTTCAATTGCCTACATAGTTCAAAACCATCGATTATAGGAATCATGATCTCTGTAAGTATCACAGAAATCCTCTCCCGCAAAGCTATCTCTAAAGCTCCTTTCCCGTCTTTCGCTGCAATAACCGAAAACTTCGAAGACAAAATATCCGTCAAATAACTCCTTAATACGGCATCCCTTTCGACAATTAATATCGAATATTTTTTCTTTTCTATCGTTTCCGATTCCTCCTTGTTTATTTGGGGACATAACCCGGACAATAAATGAGCCGTATAAGAAAAAGGATAAGAAGATAAATCGAAGTCTTCTGAATTTACGGACGACATTTGAGCGGACTCTACAGGAAAAACAATATTGAATTCAAGCTTTCTCTCCACATAAGTATAAAATATATTCCCCTGCAATAATGCCAGTAATTCTTTAACCAAAGACAAACCTAAACGAGATTCGGCATTTATCCCCGAAATAGTATTTCCTGCTTCTGAATAGAACCTATAAAACAAAGCGTTTGCTTCATCTAAAGATAACAATACTCCATTTCCTGAAATTCTTAAAGATATTTTTCTCTTGCTATCTAACGTAGAATAACCGCTTTGCTCCAAATGCCTGATATCAGGCTCTTCCAAAGAAAAAGTCAAATCATTTCCGGAAGGGAGATAACGAACCAAATTAATAAATAAATTACCTATTATCTTTTCCCATATAAGCGGATCAAACAAAAAAGTTGCAGAAGCAAAAGCAGACTTAAATATTATAGAAATATTATATCCTGTCGCTACATTCTCATAATTAGAACACAGTTTTCGAAAAAAAGTGACAGGATCCCCCTTAAAACAGTTAATAATTAAAGAATTACCTTCAATCGTTTGTATATCCAACAACTGATCAAGCAAATTATTTACCCTTACAACCTGGGATTGCATTTGTCCCAACAGCTCTTCAGACTCTTTATTATCCCTCAAACCGGGACGTAAACGTATAATCAAATCATTAACCACACTCAAAGGCGCTCGTAGTTCATGAGATATATTCGTGAAAAAAGAGACTTTTTGCTCAGTTGTTTGTTCTATCCGCATCCGTTGTTCCTGTTCTTTCGACAACTGCAAAAGTAAATACCGGAAACGAGATGAATTGCGCCATAACCAATAAAACAGAAAAACCAAAACTGAGAAATAAGCAACAAATGCATACCAGGTAAACCATACAGGCGGATTCTTTATCACCACTACCGAAGTAACGGCATCATTCCATATCCCATTATTATTTGCTGCTTTCACTTCAAAAACATACCGGCCGGTAGATAATCCTGAAAAATAAGCCTTATACTCCCCTGGAGCCAATACCCTCCAATTGTCATCGAAACCTTTCAATCTACATGCAAACTGATTTCTGGACGGATAAAGGTAATTCGACGATGCAAAACTAAAAGCTATATTCGTATCAGAAGCATCCAACACAATTTTGTCGGTTACTGAGATATCTTGTTTTAACGGTGAATTTTTTTCTTTCGGCTCTACCTTAACATTATTAATATATAACCCCGTAAAATATACTGAAGCTTTATTCCGATTTACTTTTATTCGAGAAGGTTCAATCCACAAAAAACCATTTGTATGTCCGAATAACAAATCTCCTAAAGCCGTTTTATATTGGGCATTCGGATAAAAAGATCCGGAGACAAATGCATCAGGCAGATCAAACCGAACAAACTCTTTTGAAGACGTTACATAATGAAACATGCCTTTATCAGTTGTTAACCAAAGGTCATGAAACTCTGCATCTTCTAATATACTATATACAATATCGGCATCAAGTCCGTTTTTTCGATTATAATAAGTCACATTCCCTCGAGGACTGATAACTGTCACCCCATCGCCCCGCGTACCGATCCAAACATCTCCTGTAACAGTCTGACAAATTGTATATACATTATTACCACTTAACCGGCCCTTTTCAGAATACTTATCATAGCGCTTTACGATCTTTTGATTATTAGGATTAATCACGACAATACCTTGCTGTCCCGCTAACCATAATAATCCGTCTCTTGTCTTATATAAACTATAAAATTTCAATTTCTCATCAGGAAACAACGGGCGGGTCGTTCCAAGCCGTATATTGCAAGAAAACACTCCCCTCTCTTTATCTATCACTAAGACAATACTATCATTAAGAACTTCAAAATCATAAACGTCCAAATTTCGGGAAGATTTTGAAGGGTCAGGCAATCGGTAACGAAACGCCTTACCCGTATGTGGATCTATTTCATTCAGCCCTCCCCTATATAACCCGGCATACAGTTTTCCATAAATAGGATGATAGTACAACTTTTTTATTAAATTACTTCCCGGACTATCCGGCCTACTATTATGTTTATAGTAAGTAATACGTCCTGATTCCCTGTCCAACCGATTCAGACCGCCCCCCTCTGTTCCAATCCAAATATTATGATCTTGATCTTCGGCAAAACAACTGACAATATTATAACTTAACGATATTTCGGTCGTCTGGGTGAAAAAACGATAATGAGAATCGGAATAATTAAAATATGCCAGTCCTCCTCCGTATGTGCCAGTCCAAACCCCTCCATCTTCATTAGTATATATAGTCCAAACAGAGTTATAGGGTAACGAATATAACTGATGTGGATCATTCTGTAAAAAAAAGTCATCTCCGCTTTGAAGATCCAGCAAAAAAAGACCGTTTTGTACTCCAATCCACATCACATTCTGACTATCTATATTCATATCCTTCGTATAAACAGAAGTTTTGCCATCATGAGATAAAGGATAATGTTGTACCAATACTCCCGACATATCATATTTAAATAATCCACTATGATCAGATAAAACATAAACAAAATCTCCATATCTCACAATTCTCTGAATCATATCTTTAACAAACAATTGAGAAAAAGGGACAAACCTCTGGGAATCGGTATCAAAGCGGAATATTCCACCGGCAATACCACCTGCCCAAAATTCATTATTAAAAACATACAAGCAACTGCCTTTTTCCCGTTCCATACCAGAAACTTTCATTAGTTCACCAGTTGCAGGATCAAACACGAAAGGTTGCTCATTATATAATAGCCAAATTTTATGATCAGAAGATTCGCATGGGAATGCAACATTTCCTTTAAACAAATTCTTAAAACAAAGCTGGTCAGCAGACATCCGAAACAGACCACCATATCTACTGGATAAATACAAATTACCGCAATAATCAGGGATAATACGATTAAACATCATCCGGTCGGCATTCTCCGGTTTATCCACTTTACGAATAAACGACACAAAAGAATATCCATCAAAACTCATAACATCATCTTCTGTTGTTATCCACATTTTCCCCTGACGGTCTCTCGTTATAGACGTAACAGCTTGATGTGTATTGATAGATACAGGAAACGTATGAAACAAATACCGAGATTTGTCTAAAATAGAATAAGCTTCTCCAAAACCGATAATAAAGAATACACTAAAAATCAAATATACTTGAGAGATTTTCATAGACCTATTATAAGCACATGGTATTAATCAGCGACTGATGACGAATTCAACTTTCACAAAGATAAAAAAAATTGTAATCCAACAAAATACACAATAATATATTAACCATACCAAAAGAAGTTTTTCCATAATACGATTTTTTCTTTTACATTTACTGAATAAACATTTTACCGACACGATTATGATGACACTTCTATCTTGTGCCAAAACAATGTGTGACACGACCAGAATAAAAGCTCCGGCTCTTACTACTCCGAAATTCGGAAAAGAGGCTTCGGATATTATCCTGCAACTAACCGAATATTCTCCCGATGAGCTAAAAAGGATGTTACATACTACTTCCCGATTGGCTATGGAAAACTATGAACGATACAGACTCTTCCACTCCGAAGAGACACCGACATTGCAGGCTCTGCTTGCATATACGGGAATCGTATTCAAAAATATCAATCCGGGGGACTTTACTCGTGAAGAATTTTTATATGCACAAGAACATTTACGAATCACGTCTTTTTGTTACGGATTATTACGCCCGTTAGATGGCATCAAACCATATCGATTAGAAGGAAATGTCTCATTACCCGAAACCGGAACAGACTCCATGTTCGAATACTGGAAATCCCGACTAACACAACCGCTTTTATCGGAAATAAGAAAAAACGGGAATATTTTGTTCAATCTGGCAAGTAGCGAAATGAAACAATTATTCGATTGGAAAAAAATAGAATCTTCCGTTACCATTATTACTCCGCAATTTAAAGTCTGGAAAAACGGGAAACAGACGACTGTCGTCATTTACACAAAAATGGCTCGCGGTGCGATGACACGTTTCATAATCAAAAATAAAATCGAAAAACCTGAAGACCTGAAAGCTTTTTCATGGGAAGGTTTTTCTTTCAATGAGAATCTTTCAGACAAAACAAATTTTATCTTCACTCAAGAATAACGAATGAAAACAGAAAAAGAAAAAATGTTAGCGGGAGAATTATACACTCCTTACGACTCCGAATTACAACAAATGCATCAACAAGCATTAGCTTTAGTCGAACAATACAATAAAGAATCCTTTGTCAATTGTCTCGAAGAAAACCCTCTATTAGGTAAATTACTACCCAATGCGCATCCTACATTGCGAATACAGCCCCCCTTTCTTTGTGATTTCGGTTTTTTAATATATGGAGGAGAAAACGGCTTCATCAATTACGGATGCACAATCTTAGACACTGCCCCCATCACTTTAGGTAAAAATATACTGATAGGTCCGAATGTCCAGATCTATGCACCGATTCATCCATACGACTACACAACACGAGCTACCGGAGTAGAACACGGAGAAGCGATCACGATCGGAGATGATTGCTGGATCGGAGGAGGTGTCGTAATTTGCCCGGGAGTAACGATCGGTAACCGGTGCATTATCGGAGCAGGAAGTGTTGTAGTCAAAGATATTCCCGATGACTCTTTTGCCGCAGGCAACCCTGCAACAGTAAAAAAGCGTCTCGACTTGTAACTCTGTCAATAAGATTAGGATATATACAGTTTATAACTGCAAGAAGAACAAAATATAAGCCATTTGCATTATATTTGCAATAATCCTCAAATCCGCAACTAAGCTCTTCAGCGTCCTTCTTGCGTCTAAACAT
>ERZ772851.2652-NODE-2652-length-12947-cov-6.442057_pt1 | contig 12947 bp, 10 predicted proteins | sample MGYA00512137_ERZ772851 | MGnify/ENA primary metagenome ERZ772851 (study PRJEB29015, sample SAMEA2737663) | human gut metagenome | biome: human gut; feature: human-associated habitat; material: faeces | place: China | collected 2012 ... | reverse complement strand
GAACCGCCGAACTTCTGTACGATCAACGCCATATCTTGTCACTCTCCTCTTTTTGCTCCCTCAGTGTGTGAGGGGTACACCGGGCGGAAGCGGTCTTGCACTTCCGGTCCTGTTTATCATTCCACTGTCGCACCGGTGTTGTCGGCATCCAGCCGCAGCAGTGTAAATGCTTCACATCCGTCCAAGCCTTCCAGCAGCTCGAGGCCCTTTTCCAGTTTGGAGTAGAATTTCTCGGCGTTGGCCTTTTCGGCCACAGCCATTACGGTGCTGCCGGCGCCCGAGACGTACACCGCCTTGGCACCGCAGAGCCGCGCCATATCGAAGACTTCCTTCGAGCCGGGCATCAGGGGCATCCGGTAGGGCTGGTGGAGCTTATCCTCGGTGGCAATGGCCAGCAGGTCGTGGCGGCCCTCGCAGAACGCCGCCGGGATGAGGGCCGCACGGGACAGGTTATACACCGCATCCTTGTGGGTGACCTCTTTGGGCAGGGCCGCACGGGCGGCTTCGGTCAGCAGCTTGTAGTCCGGCACGATGGCCGCGAAGCAGAGGCTCTCGTCTACGTCCCGCTTGACGGAGTAGACGACGCCGTCCTCGAAGACGCTGCTGGTCAGACCGCCCAGAAGGGCCGGTGCCACGTTGTCCGGGTGGCCCTCGATGGAGGTAGCCAGCGTCAGCAGCTCCTGGGTGTTGAGCACATCGCCCAGCATCCGGTTCGCACCCAGCAGGCCCGCGATGATGCAGGCCGAGGACGAGCCGAGGCCCCGGGCCATCGGGATGGCGTTGGTCTGGACGAGCTTGAGGGGCGGCATGGTCTTGCCGACCTTATCGAACAGCCCCTTGGCCGAGCGGTAGACCAGATTGGTCTCGCCGCGGGGGATGCGGGTGCCGTCCGCCGCCGAGATGTCCAGATGGTCGCTCTCTTCGAAGGTCACGGTATTATACAAGGTCACAGCCAGACCCAGCGCATCGAAGCCGGAGCCGATGTTGGCACTGGTGGCCGGGACGGAAACTTTTATCTTCATCGCAGTTCCCTCTTTTCTCACGCTCAGGCGTCCTCAGGCAGGCGGCGGAGCACCAGCTTCACGCTGCCGCCCATGGCCTCTACCTTGCGGGCTGCTTCGGCCAGAGCCTTGTCGTCGGCGCTGTCCACAAAGTAGGAACAGCCGTCGAAGTGCTCTTCCACCACATGGCCCTTGCCGTAGATGGCCTCGGCCACCGCCGGAGCGATACCTTCCACACGCACATAGTATGCGGCGGGAGCAGGGTCGGTGAGCATTCCTTCTACCGGATCGGCGGGCTGCCAGAACAGGCTGTCGTGGACCTTGACGCCGTTCTTGAGGGCGTCCACCACGTCGGCCACGACAGCACTGGCGGTGGGCAGCTTGCCCGCACCCTTGCCGTAGAAGACCACGTCGCCCAGCATATCGCCCTTGACGAGGACGGCATTGAAGACGTCATCGACACCGGCCAGCTGGTTTGCCTTCGGCACGAGGCAGGGCTCGACACCGGCAGCAACGCTGCCGTCCTCGCCCCGCTTCATCCAGGCGATGAGCTTGATGACGCAGCCCAGCTTCTCTGCCGCAGCCACATCATCCACCGTGATGTCGCGGATGCCGCGGGTGGGGATGTTCTGGGGGTAGATCTGGTGGCCGCAGACCAGCGAGGACAGGATGGCGATCTTGCGGCAGGCGTCGCGGCCGTCTACATCGTCGCCGGGATCCTTCGTCTCGGCGTAGCCCAGCTCCTGAGCGATCTTCAGAGCCTCGTCAAAGCCCAGATTCTCCCGCACCATCTTGGTGAGCATGAAGTTGGTGGTGCCGTTGACGATGCCTTCCACCTCGGTGATGACGTTGGCCGCGAGGCACTGGTGCATCGGGGTGATGATGGGCGTACCGCCGCCCACGGACGCCTCGAACAGGAAGGCGCAGTTGTGTGCCTTGGCCAGAGCCAGCAGCTCTGCGCCGTAGGTGGCCACCATCTCCTTGTTGGAGGTGCAGACGCTCCGGCCGCTCTCGAGGCAGGCCTTGACATAAGGGTAAGCGAAGCGGGTGCCGCCGATGGTCTCGACGACGACCTTTACTTCGGGGTCTTCCAGAATGGCGTCAAAATTCTTTATAAACAGCTTTGCGGCCGGATGATCCGAGAAGTCTTTGGGGTCAAGGATGTACTTGACCTCTACCGGTTCGCCTGCACGGCGGGAGACGCCTGCGGCGTTGCGGCAGAGCACCTCGTACACGCCGCTGCCCACCGTGCCAAAGCCCAGAATCGCGATTTTTGCCATGATACTGCCCTCGTTCCTTTTTCTATGAATGTACTGTCACAGATTGTATCCGCAGTGTACGCCCACGACCATCCGCTGGCGCGAAAGCTTTTCCGTCAGCTCCTCGGGGGTCATCTGCATGGTGTCGGTGCGGATGGTGACAGCCACCAGCGCGGCTCCGTTCTCCGGAGTAGACTGATTGATGGTCACGATGCTGGCACCGGCGGCACTGATGCCGGCCAGAAGGCTCTGCAATGCACCCGTCTCGTCCCGCAGGGTCGCCATGACGGTGATGACCTCGCGGCCATTCTCCGAGTCGAAAATGCAGTCCTTATATTTATAAAATGCACTGCGCGACAGGTCTACGCTGCGGGTCGCAGCCGAAATGCTGCGTGCCTCTCCGCTGGCCAGAAGTTCCTTGGCCCGGACGACCTTGAGAAAAACTTCCGGCAGGACCTGTGCATCCACCAGATAAAAACGGCGTTCCAACTTGTTCACCTCTCAAACACAAGTGTTCTTGCAGAAAATATAATAGCATCCGACTCCCTGCATTGCAAGAGGTCGGATGCTATTTTGTCAGATTATCCAGTTTTGTGCCGTGAAGTGCCCTCTCAGCGCACCGGAATTGCCACCCGATGCCGCAAAAGTATGAGTTTTCCGCTCAGTCGGTGTCGAGGCCAGTGGTGTCCGGCTCAGGCGCGAGGGGTTCGCTGGCGACAGCTGCCTGACCGTGGGAATAATTGCAGACGTCGGGCAGGTCGTCGGCACGGTAGTAGCCCACTGCCGTGCTCGGGCAGGAGCCGCTGGCCAGCAGGCCGCTCTGGGTGCAGTAGCTGCGCTCCACGACGCCGTCAGCCGCCGGGAATGCCTTATAGGGCAGCTCTGCCTGGATCTGCTCCATCAGGGCCTTCCAGGCCATGACACAGGTGCGGGTCTTGGCCTGCTGCTTGCCGAGGGTCTTGGTCATATCGAAGGGCGCGTCATAGCCCCACCACACAGCGGTGACGTAATAGGGCGTGCCGCCCACGAACCACAGGTCCTTCTCATCGCTGGCCGTACCGGTCTTACCGAAGGCCTCCATGCCGTTGGAGTTGGGGTAGCGGCCGCTGGCCGTACCAACGCTGGAGAACAGGACGTTCTTCAGCAGACGGTTCATGACGTAGGCCGTCTGGGGCGTCAGAGCCTGATAGCTGGTGTCGTTGCTCTCCATATAGATGTTGCCGTCACGGTCGAGCACACGGGTGTAGAGGTGAGGCGTGGTGTACTCGCCATCGTAGAAGATCTGGAACGCCGCCGCCAGCGCCATCGGGGTGACGCCGTGGGTCTGGCTGCCCATGACCATCTGTGCAAGGCCCACATCGTTGACGGGGTCCAGCGTGCTGAGCTGCAGGGTATTGTAGACGAAGTTGAAGATGTTGTTCGCGCCCACGAGGTCGCCAACGCGGATGGCGATGGTGTTCAGGGAGCGTGCGAGGCCGTTCCAAAGCGGCAGGTCGGAGCCGTCGCCGTAGTTGCCGCCGTAGTTGCGGGGCCAGCTGCGCCATGCGTTGGGGTAGGCTTTCAGCTGCTTGTCCGTCAGACCCATGAGGCCGTTCCGGCGGCAGTAGTCCTCGTCACGGATGACCATGTCCTGTTTGAGGTAGAGGGGCGAGTTGTTGAGCATGGTGGACCAGTTGACCAGACCATACTCGATGCCCAGCGCATAGGCGCCGATGGGCTTGATGGTAGAACCGGTCTGACGGGTGACGCCGTAGGCGCGGTTCAGGGAAAGGCTCTTGGTCTTTTCGCCCAGACCGCCCACCATGGCGATGACATTGCCGTCATAGTCCAGCGTGACCATCGCCGCCTGTGTGCGGACATTGCGGTAATAATAGACCGTACCGTCATCGCCAGTGCGGGTCTTGGGGGTGCCGTCCTCGTTGTAGACCTGCACATCGTCGTCGGAGATGCTGGTCACCTCTTCCTCATGCCAGCCGGCCGGGAAGTAGGCGTCGTCGGTGTTGAGCATCAGGTTCTCCATCGCGGTCTGGATCTTGGGGTTGACCGTTGCCTCGATGGTATAGCCGCCGGTGTAGAGCATACTCTGGGCGGTGGACTCGTCCACGCCCTCCTTGGCCATGATGTCCTTCACCACCTCGTTGAAGAGGGCATCGGTGAAGTAAGAGGTGGTGGAGCTGCTCTTCTTCGTGTTGTCCGTCTCTGCCAGCACCAGCGGCTGGGCAGCGGCGCTACGGTAATCCTCCTCCGAGATGACACCCTGCTGCCACATATTGTAGAGCAGGAAGTTCCGGCGGTTGATGAGGTTCTCGGGGTTGGTGTAGGGGTTATAGTTGGTGGGATTCTTGGTGATGGACGCGATGGACGCGCACTCCCAGAGGGTCAGCTCGCTGACATCCTTGTCGAAGTACTCGTTTGCCGCCGTCTGGACGCCCTGGATCGTACCGGTAAAGCTGATGGTGTTCAGGTAGGCTTCCAGAATGGTCTCCTTGGAGTAGCTGCGGCTCAGGATGAGGGCGCGGTAGATCTCGCGCAGCTTGCGCAGTGCGCCCTCGATGCCGCTGGCGCTCTTGTCGCTGGTCAGGTTCTTGATGAGCTGCTGTTCCAGCGTGGAGGCGCCCTGCTTGGAGCTGTAGATAGGCAGCAGGTATTCATTGATCATCGCGCCGATGGTGCGCTTGAAGTTGACGCCCGGCTCGCTGTAAAAGTCTTTGTCCTCGGTGCAGATGAATGCATACTGTAGGTTGGTGGGGATCTGCTCGAGGTCCGCCCAGACGCGGTGGCTGTTGGAGGAGCGCAGGGTGGCGTACTCCACCTGTGCGCCGGTGTCGGGGTCGGTGGCCACCACAAGGCTCGACTGGCTCAGTTCGATGTTGTCGAGGTCCAGCAGGTCGCCGTCACTGGCCGTAGCCTGCACCACATAGTACACAGCGCCCACTGCCACCAGACTGCCCGCCATAATGCCCAGACAGACGAGGGTGACGATGGTCCGGCCCAGGAATCCGAGAACGGGATGGCCGTGCTTTTCTCCCTGCTCCTGCGGTTCGCGGGGCTCACGGACCCGCCGGTTCTGCTCCCGGAGCGCACCATCACTGTGGAGTCTCCGTCTTTCATTGTTTGAGATAAGGATCGCCTCCTATCGCAATTTTCACTGTTCTGCATCTCAAAGCATCCTCTGACGATGCCGTTCGCTGTTCCTGCTGCGGCCAGACTGCCCGCAGCCATAATAATACATTATAGTCCGCACCGCCCGCTTCCGCAAGGGGGAATCGACCGGATACGATGCTAGTATAGCACATCTGCCCCGCCAAAGTACAGCATCCGGGTGTGAAAATTCTGCATCCCTGTCTGAGGCAGTTTTCTTTTGCACATACTACCGTCTGAAACACCATTTCAGCCGAAAGGAGTCCACTGCCATGCGCAAGGTCTGGCTCTGCATTTTTTATGCGCTGTGCATTTTTACCATCGTGTTCAGCCTGTTCTGGATGGCCCTGCCCAGTCTCCCCTTCCCTGCCGACTCCGGCGAAGAGACGCCGGCCTCCGAGCCGGGTCTGGCCGCGCAGGGCTCCGCCGGGCAGAGCGGCACCGATTTCTACCTCTGCGACGAGTGCGGGCGGGTGGTCGTCTACACCTGCTCCGACAACGGACTGCCCGACAAGCGGCTCCTGCGCACCGGCATCTATGTCAATCTCCTCCCTGAGGCCGACGCCCTCCGGCTCAAGCAGGGCCTCTACGTCACCGGCGAAACGGCCCTCCGGGCGCTTCTGGAAGACCTGGGTGAATAAACAAAAACAGTGCAGACATCCCCGGGGAGGTCTGCACTGTTTTTATACTTTATCAAAATCAGGCTTCGAGCTGTTCCAGCGGGACGAGGTAGTCCTTGCGGCACTGCTCGTAGTTGAGCATATATTCCTTGGTGGGGTTGTGGTGCATCATATTCTTAAGGGTATGGGAGTCATAGTCCTCGCCTGCCTCCATGCCCACCAGACGGGCGGCGATGTTGGAGCAGTGGTCCGAGATACGCTCTACATTGTTCAGCACATCGAGATAGACGACACCGGTATCAATGGAGCAGGCACCATCTTTCAGGCGCTTGATGTGCTGCGCACGAAGCCGCTCCACGAGGATGTCGATGACCTGTTCCAGCGGCTCCACCTGGCTGGCGGTCCGGGCGTCGTCGAACTCGAAGGCGTCCGTGGTGAGGGTCAGTATCTTTTCCAGCGCATTGTCGAGAAGCTTCAGCTCCTGCTGTGCCTTCTCGCTGAAGGTGACTTCCTTGTCGGTCAGCTCCTGCGCTTTTTCTTTGATGTTGACTGCATAGTCGCCGATGCGCTCGCACTCGGTGACAAAGTTGAGCAGCTCGGTCACCTCATGGCTCTCCGCGTCACCCAGCTCCTGGTCTGCCAGCTTGATGAGGTAGTTGGAGATGTCCACCTCCATCCGGTCGATGAGGTTCTCGCGGACATCGATGGCACTCACGACGTCCTCGTCCATCTTGAGCAGCAGCGGGGTGGCGAGGCCGACGTTGCGGGCTGCGCGGCGGGACATCTTGACCACCGCGTTCTTAGCCTGCTGCAGAGCCACAGCCGGGCTCTTGAACAGACGCTCATCCAGCACAGGCATACTCAGCTCCTGCGCCTCCTCCGCGCTGTTCGGCACGGTCATCATGGCCAGCTTGGACAGCACGCCGCTGCAGGGCAGGAAGAACAGCATCGCAATGACGCTGGTCATGGTGTGGATGTTTGCAATGCTGCTCTTGTTCATCACATCGCCCCACATGGGGATGCCGATGGTGAACTGGACTGCATAGACCAGCGCCAGCAGGATGACGCTGCCGATAATGTTGAAGTACAGGTGGATGAGGGCGGCGCGCTTGCCGTCCTTGGAGGAGCCGCCGATGGTCAGAAGCGGGGTGAACGCGGTGCCGATGTGGGCACCCAGCACGATGGGGATGGCCGAACTGAAGGTGACGAGGCCGGTGCTGGACAGCGCCTGCAGGATACCCACAGAGGCCGAAGAGGACTGGATGATGACCGTGACCACCACGCCCACGAGAACGCCGAGGATGGGGTTAGTCATGGTGACGAACAGCTCCTGAAACGCTGCGCTCTCACGCAGGGGAGACACACCGGTGTCCATCAGGCTCATGCCCGTGAACAGGATGCCAAAGCCCAGCATAATCTGGCCGATGTTCTTTTTCTTCGCGTTGCGGATAAATACATAAAAAATGCAGCCGATAAACGCCACCACCGGCGCAAACGTCTTGGGCTGGATGAGGGTCAGGATGAGGCTGTCGCCTGAAATATCCGCCATGCGGATGAGCTGACCGGTGACCGTAGTACCAATGTTTGCACCCATGATAACGCCTACCGACTGCGTAAGGGTCATGATGCCGGAGTTGACGAGGCCGACGCAAATGACGACCGTGCCGGCCGACGACTGGATGACGCCGGTGATGAGGGTGCCGAAAATGACGCCCTTGATGGTGGACGAAGTCAGTTTCTGCAATACGCCCTGCATCTTGCCGCCGGCCAGCTTTTCGAGGCCGGCACCCATGATCGACATACCATACAGGAACAGCGCAATACCGCCCAGCAGAGAGGTGATGTGTGTAATGTCCATAAAACAATGCTCCTAAAATCTTCCTATTGCTCCATTGCACAAGACGGCTGTGCTTAGCTCTCCATACGCAAAACGCCGTCCTTTTTATTATAGCATCGAACCCCCCGGCTCAACAAGCATTATTTTACAGGAAAATCACTTTTTTGACCGGAATTTTAAGATTTCCGGGCCTTCTTAGACGGTTCTTTTCTTGAATTTTACATTCATTTTACATTAGTATTTTCTAACTCCCGCCCGGTGCTTTCCGGTATTCCCGGGAACGCGTCAGGCGGCATCCAGCTCTTCCATCGCCTCCCGCAGGGTGTCCGCCGAGAACAGGAACGCGCCCGTCCCCGTATACACCTCTACATGACCGCCCACATACCGCAGTTCAACGTCTTTCATTCCTCTTCCCTCCTGTGTCTTTTTGTTCTGACAGGAGTATAGCAGAATAAAAATCCAATAAAATGTACTTTTAGGCAGTTTTTTGAGCAAAAAGGCGCAAAAAAGCTCTCTGTCAGCGTCCTTGCCCTCTCAGGTGCTCCGCGCAAGCTCCCCCAAGGGGAGAGCCAAAATCTGTCCGAACTTCTCCATTCACGCAGGAAACAGGGCGATTCGCGCAGGTTTTGTTGATTTTTTCCCCGCAGATGTGGTATATTCAAAGCAACCTGATATTCTACGGTCTCACCATTTCTTTTCACCGTTCAAAGGAGGTTTTTGTATGCTGTCTTATCGTAAGCTTGCGATGCGTGTTCTGGGTCGCCCTCTCCATACGGGGGGTAATGATTCACCCCGTCCGGCCTCTCAGCGGGCAGCGGCGCTTGTCCTGACCGTCGCAATGCTCACCGCCCTTGCCGCCCCGGCTTTTGCCGAGACATGGTACATCGAGAATGGTGACATCACCGTGAAGGCAAGTGGGACCGAAGGGAAAAACACGGTCTCACAGGGGAATAAGAAGGATGTGGAGGACACCAACACCATCATCACCGGCACGTCGAATGAGAACACAGTCACCATCGATACTTCTAAGGGCAACGTGGACGTCACTTTCGACGACCTGAACATCGACGCCAGCAGCCGGAAGGAAGCCGCCATGAGTGTGACCGGCAGCGGCAATACCACGATTAAGCTGGATGGCGACAACCACCTCACCGGTGGTAACGGCAGCAGCGGCATCGACAGCATCGGCAGCCTCACCATCTACGGCGGCGAAAATGACAGCCTGACGGCCAAAGGCGGCAGCGGCGCAGACGGCTCCGGCGGCGACGGCATCCACAGCGGCAGCCTCACCATCTACGGTGGTACGGTCAACGCCAAGGGCGGTAACGGCGGTGACGGCAATTACAGCGACGGCGGCAGCGGCATCTCCAGCAACGGCAGCCTCGCCATCTCCGGCGGTACGGTCAACGCCACTGGCGGCAAAAGCGGCGGCGGAGGCTCCGGCGGCGACGGCATCTGCAGCAACGGTGGCGTCACCATCTCCGGCGGTAGTACGGTCACTGCCAATGGTGGCAACGGCAGCTCCGGCCGCGACGGCATCTCCAGCAGCAGCGGCGTCACCGTCTCCGACGGTACGGTCACCGCCAAGGGCGGTAACGGCGACAGCAAAGACGGCTACGGCGGCGACGGCATCCGCAGCGGCGGCGTCGTCACCATCTCCGGCAATACGGTCAACGCCGCTGGCGGCTACGGCGGCAAAGTCGGCGGCTACGGCATCTGCAGCTTCGACCGTGTCGCCATCTCCGGCGGTACGGTCGAAGCTGCTGGCGGCGTCGGCAAAAACGGCTCCGGCGGCAGCGGCATCTACAGCAGCGGCATCGATCTGTCGGGCAGCCTCGAGCTGACCGCCAATGCCGGCAGTCCCAACGGCAAGGCCCTCTCGCGGGCCGGCAGTGAGCTTGACCTCGACACCATCAAGGACAAGCTGGGCCCGGGCGCAAAAGTCACCGTCACCGATGCCGACGGCAAGGTCAATCAGGTCTCCATCCCCCGTCCTGTGGAGCCGGAAGAGCCTGTTATCCCCGAGGAGTCTTCTTCCTCTTCTGACGGCGGCTCTGCCACCCCGTCCACACCCGCCTCTCCCCTCCCCGGCCTGACTGTCACCGACAAGAGCGGCGCGGTCATCTCCTACACCAGCACCCAGAGCGGCAATACCCTCACCGTCTGCGTCGGACGGTTCACAGCCTCCTTCCGCATCTCGCTGGCCGCGCTGCGTCAGCTGCGGGCTGAGGGCATCGAGACCATCACCTTCCAGACCATCCTCTGCTCCACCACCCTCTCGGTGGACGAGCTGCTGGTCATGGGCGGCGAGGACGCCGAGGCTGTCCTGACCCACCGGCTCACCGATTCCAGCCTCACCGTGGGCTGAAGCTCTACGCTCCCCTTCCCACAGGCATAGAAAGGCCCCGCTGCCCTGCACATTTCATGCAGAGCGGCGGGGCCTTTTCCTGTTTTACTGCACCCCGGCAGAAACCGGGACTCGTTTTTCCTGCTTTTCGGGCTTTCTGCGCTGCTCTGCGGCGGCAGCGCGGGAGCGGTCGTAACAGTAGCGGATGATGGCCTGACGGCGGACGATGCCGATGAACATTCCCCGGTCATCCACAACGGGGACGAAGTTCTGGTTCATGGCCGCCTCGATGAGCTGGTCCATGCTCGTGGTGACCGTGACGGCCTTGTAGTCCCGCTTGTGGGCAAAGTCCCGGATTGGGATGTCCTCTGCCGCCTCAAGGTCGAGGCCGTGGAACTTTTTCAGCCCCCAGAGGATGTCCCCTTCCGTCAGGGTCCCCACATACTCTCCCTTGCGGTTGAGCACCGGGATGGATGCGTAACGGTTGTTCTCCCATTTTTCCAGCGTCTGGCGAAGGGTGAAGTCATCGTACACATACATCAGGTCCTGCTTGGGGGAAAGGAAAAACAGAATATTCATGAAAACAACTCCTATTGTGAACTTTTCCGCCGCTGGGCCGCAGCTCCTGTGCAGCCGCAGCAAATTCCTGTCTTCAGCACCTTGGCAGCCGAATGCCCCTGCATCCTGCGCCGGATACAGTCTTACTCTTGCCACCTTAGATTTTAGCACTTTTTCATAGTAAGATAAAGATGTCTGCGTCATCTTTTATATTTTATTCACAATCACTTTTTGCTTTGTCGGATAAATATTCACGAAATGGATGCACTGCGAAGGATTTTGTGCTATACTAACAGCAGGAACGCGGCCCTTTGCGGCTCTGTCTGTCTTTCAGTATACCGGCTTTGCGGTGTCGAAACAGACCGAGACGGGTAAGCCGTGCCTGACTTTTTTCTGTCAGCAATTATGTGCTGTACAGCTTCCTCATAAAGTTGTATAATAAGAGTGGTACGCCGCCTTCTTAGGCCCGCGCACCGCCCCGCCGCCGTGCGGACCGGGGTATCATAATAAATAAAAGGAGCAGAGCGACTATGATCACTTCCCGTTTCCCGCTGGGAGATGTCAGCTTCTCAGCCGAGTATTTTTCCACGCTCGTGGGCGAAGCAACCAAACAATGCTACGGCGTGGCCGCAATGGCCCCCCGTGATCTGACCGACCGTGTCCGCAGCGCCGTGCGCGGCGTGGACGATTCTGCCAAGGGCGTCCGTGTCACACAGGAAGAGGGCCGTCTCGTGATCGAGCTGCACATTGCCGTCAGCTACGGGCTGAACATCTCCACCGCCGCGCGTTCCATCTCGCACCGCGTGAAGGACGAGGTGGAGCAGGCCACCGGCCTGAAAGTCGCCCGCGTGGTCGTATCAGTCGATGACGTGGTTGCCTGATGAGACAAAGCCCGCCCGGGGGTACCGGGAAGATATAAGGAGTAAAAAGCAATGATTTCTGGTAAGATCCTGCGCGACGCCATTATTTCCGGCGCAAACAACATCAACAACCAGCGCTCCCGCGTGGACGAGCTGAACGTGTTCCCCGTCCCCGACGGCGACACCGGCACCAACATGGGCATGACCGTCGGCGCAGCCGTCCGTGAGCTGCAGGCCATGGACGACAGCTGCACCGTGGGCGAGGCCGCAAAGACCGCTGCCTCCGCCATGCTGCGCGGCGCCCGCGGCAACTCCGGCGTCATCACCAGCCTGCTGTTCCGCGGCTTCTCCAAAGCTCTGGAGGGCAAAAAGGAGGCTGACGCTTCCGACATCGTGGCTGCGCTGAAGAAGGGCGTCGAGGGCGCTTACAAGGCTGTCATGAAGCCCACCGAAGGTACCATCCTGACCGTTGCCCGCATCGCTTCCGAGGAAGCTGCTGCCTGCGGCAAAGAGGACGTGGCCGAGCTGTGGGACGTCGTGATGACCGCCGGTCAGAAAGCTCTGGAGGACACCCCCAACCTGCTGCCCGTCCTGAAGAAGGCTGGCGTCGTGGACGCCGGCGGCCAGGGCATCATGATCATCTTTGAGGGCATGGGCAAGGTCTTCCACGGCGAGGACATCGTGGCCGGCGGCGAGGCTGTCCCCAACAAGGCCAAGCTCTCCACCGCGAACGCCGGCAAGGGCGTCTTCACCGATGACCTGATGAAGGTCGAGGACATCAAGAACGGCTACTGCACCCAGTTCCTCATCAATAAGAACGAGGGCGCAAGCGCCGCAAAGATGCGCGCCTTCGCCGAGTCCAACGGCGACAGCGTCGTCTGCATCGAAGACGATGACGTCATCAACCTCCATGTCCACACCGCCGACCCCGGCAAGATCCTGAGCGAGGCCATCAAGTACGGCTACCTCACCAATTTCAAGATTGAGAATATGCACGAGCAGTTCCTGGCCCGCCAGAAGCAGGGCAAGAGCCTCGAGAAGCAGGCTTCCGCTGAGAAGAAGCCCGACCCCACCAGCGAGTTCATCTACGCTGCCGTTGACCCCAGCCGCGACTATGGCTTCGTTGCTGTCGCCGCCGGTGAGGGCCTGAAGGCTGTCTTCACCGACCTGGCCGCTGACGCGGTCGTCTCCGGCGGTCAGACCATGAATCCCGCCACCGAGGACATCCTTGCCGCCATCCAGAGCGTCCCGGCCAAGACCGTCTTTGTCCTGCCCAACAACAAGAACATCATCATGGCTGCTGAGCAGGCCCAGAAGCTGGCCG
>ERZ772851.2645-NODE-2645-length-12984-cov-4.685745_pt1 | contig 12984 bp, 10 predicted proteins | sample MGYA00512137_ERZ772851 | MGnify/ENA primary metagenome ERZ772851 (study PRJEB29015, sample SAMEA2737663) | human gut metagenome | biome: human gut; feature: human-associated habitat; material: faeces | place: China | collected 2012 ... | reverse complement strand
ATTAATACTTCAATGTTTTTATCTTTCAGAATGTTCAGTATATCTTCCTTTTTGCACATACTTTTTTCGATACCGGGACGGAGATTGTCGTAAATCAGCCGGCTGGTAACTCCCGGAATCGGGGCTTCGCGTGCCGGATAGATATCTACCAGAATCACTTCGTCAAGCAGCGACAGGCTGTCGGCAAAGTCTTGATAGAAATCGCGCGTACGGGTATAAAGGTGTGGCTGGAAGATAGCTGTGATTTTCTTGTCTTTGTAAAGCTCCCGCATCGACAGTACACTCTGCTTGATTTCTGAAGGGTGATGGGCATAGTCGCTCAGGAAGACTATCCGGTCGTTCTTGATCTTAAAGTCGAACCGGCGGTCTACTCCCCGAAAACTAGCCATGCCTCTTTTAATCTCTTCATCGGTTACTCCGTTCAGGTGTGCCAATGCCATAGCGGCTACGCCATTTTCTATGTTGATACTCACGGGCACTCCGAGTTGGATATCATTGATACGGGTATCCGGCGCCACAAAGTCTATAAATATCTCTCCGTTTCCGATGCGGATATTCTCTGCATGGAAGTCGCCCTCGTCACGTGAATAGGTGTAAACGCGTACACCGGGTTGCACTTTGGGCTGTAGTGAGATGCCTTTGCGGATGATCAATGCGCCGCCCGGCTGGATGAGGGTTGTGTAATGTTCGAAACTTTCCAGATAAGCTGCTTCTGTTCCGTAAATATCCAAGTGATCCGGATCGGTAGCTGTAATGACAGACATAAACGGGGACAGCCAATGGAAGGAACGGTCGAATTCGTCGGCTTCGATTACCGTGTAAGGGCTTTTCTGTGAAAGCAAGAGGTTTGTTCCGTAATTTTTCGAGATTCCTCCGAGAAAGGCGGTACATTCTACGTGTGACTGATGGAGCAGATGTGCCGTCATGGTGGATGTAGTGGTCTTTCCATGAGTACCGGCTACACACAAGCCTTTGCTCGAATGTGTAATCGTTCCCAATACTTGAGCGCGTTTTTGTATCTCGAATCCGTTGTTGCGGAAGTAAACCAGTTCTTCGTGTTCCTGTGGGACGGCGGGGGTGAATACGACGAGCGTACTTTCTTTGTCTTTACAAGCTTCCGGAATCAAATCCACATTTTCTTCGTAATGTATCTGCGCGCCTTCGGCAATCAGAGCTTCAGTCAATGGAGTGGGAGTACGGTCATATCCGGCTACTACCTTGCCTTTGAAGAGGAAGTAGCGTACAAGGGCACTCATACCGATACCGCCGGCACCTACGAAATAAACTGATTTTATAGTTTCGATATTCATTTCTTCTATCTTTAGTATTTGTATGAATCGATTAGTTCTTTGCTTCCGCCAGTTTTATCACTTCCTGCGCGATGATTTTCGCAGAATCGGGTAAAGCCAGCTTGGCTATATTCTCGCTTAATTCTTTTAATCTCCGCTCATCATTGACGGTGGTTAAAGCAACATCTACCAATGTCTTTTCCGCTTCGCTGTCTTTGACGTAGATAGCTGCCTGTTTGTCTACCAGTGCTAGGGCATTCTTAGTCTGATGGTCTTCGGCCACATTGGGGGAAGGTACCAGAATGACAGGTTTATGCAATAGGCAGAATTCAGAGATGGAGCCTGCTCCTGCACGGGAGATAACAAGGTCGGCCGCTGAATAGGCAGCAGCCATATCTTTGATAAAATCCGTTACATATAGATTGGGAAGTGCGCCTGCCGCTTTCACAGCTTCTGTCACTTGCGGATAGTAAAATTTACCGGTTTGCCAGATAAATTGTATGTTTCCGTTTTCTTTGATTGTCGCTAATCCGGCAGTCAGCGTGTTATTGATGGTGCGCGCTCCCAAGCTGCCACCTACGATAAGAATCGTTTTTTTGTCCGGTTGCAGATGGAAAGAACGTAGTGCGTCCTCTTTGGACGGCATATCTTTTGTCAGGTTCTGACGTACCGGATTTCCCGTCATGATAATCTTATCGGCAGGGAAGAATTTCTCCATACCGTCATAAGCTACACAGATTCTCCGGGCTTTCTGTGCCAATAGTTTATTGGTGACTCCGGCATACGAGTTCTGCTCCTGTATCAAGGTAGGCACTCCCATCATTCCAGCGGTCTTCAACGTGGGACCACTGGCGTAACCGCCTACGCCTACCGCTACTTGCGGACGGAAGTTCTTGATGATACTGCGCGCCTTCCATTGGCTGCGTATCAGTTTGATGATTACCGATACATTCTTCCATAAATGCTTGCGGTCGAAACCGGCTATCGGAAGACCGATGATTTGATAGCCCGCATCGGGAACCCGTTGCATTTCCATACGACCTTCCGCTCCTACAAAGAGGATTTTGGCGTCAGGGCGTAACTCTATTATCGCGTTTGCAATAGAGACGGCGGGAAAGATGTGCCCTCCCGTACCTCCACCGCTAATAATAATTCTAAGTTCTTTTTCCGTCATAGTTCTTTTCTCCTATCCGTTTCGTGCTACTGACCGTTCATTGCTTGTCACTCTCATCCTCGAATTTTGCATCGCTGTTCAAAATCTGTGCAGTTGGCTCGGCAGCAGTCTGAGCTTCCGAATTGGCGGCCGCATCTGTCGCGATCTGCAACTGAATCTGCGCATCGTGCGCTTTCTGTTCTTCCAGATGAGCGGCTGACGCTTAATATCATTCCGATGTAAGCACAATTAATCAATGTACTTGTTCCTCCTTTGCTGACTAGAGGTAGCGGTTGTCCTGTGACGGGGAATAGTCCGACGGCAACCATCATGTTCAGTATTGCCTGCGATACCAACAACAAGGCAATCCCCATCACAAGGAAGGCGGGAAAAGTCCTTTCGCATTTCTGGGCGATTCGTCCGGCCCGCATCAGCAAGCATAGATAGAGGAATACCACGAATATCCCCCCTATCAATCCCATCTCTTCGATCACAATGGCGAAGATAAAGTCGGAGAAGGCTTGACTGAGGAAATCGCGTTGTATTGAGTTGCCCGGACCTTTGCCGACTACATTGCTGGTAGCAATGGCGATTCGGGCGTGTGCTATCTGTGCGTCTTTATCAATATCGAACTTGGCGGCAGGTACCTCTTTATTTTCGAAGAAGCCGGAAACACGGTTCTGCCAGGTCTCGAAACGGTGAAGTCCCGGCGTATTGTGCAGTGTCTTTCCGGGAATGGCCATTAGTATTCCCACAGCCACTATGCCTACAAGTGCCATTAGCCCCAGCATACCGAACAGTTTCTTGGAAGATACCCGCCCGATGAACATCATCATACATACAACTCCGAATAGCAGCATGGCTGTTGAAAGGTTTTCCGGTGCAATAAGCAGAAAGACCAGTCCGGTAAGAATCATAATGTATTTGAAGGCTTTCGGGTTGGCTCCGTATTCGTCCTGTTTCTTGGACAAGATAAATGAGACGGCAATGATAACCGCCATTTTTGCCAACTCCGACGGTTGGAACTGTAATCCCATAAAGGTCATCCAACGCGCAGCTCCGTTGACACGGTCGCCTGTAATGATACCCATCAGGGTGACAAATGCCAACAGTACCAGAGAAATCGGATACAGGAAGACCGGAAATACCTGAAACCATTTGTAGGGTATGTTGTGTAGAATTACCACTACTACTGCACCCACCATCAGAATAACAGAGTGCTGTGTAATCGGTCCCCAATGGTCGCCACTTTTATAGGTCAGTGTCGACGCTGCCGAGAACACCTCGATTATCGAGATGAGGCAGAGACAAAGGAAAATAATCCAGATTACCTTGTCGCCTTTGAATATGTTCTTTAATAAATCCAATCTTGCAGAAATTAAAAATTATAAATTAAAAATTAAAGGGCACGGACGCATTCTTTAAATTGCTCGCCACGATCCTCGTAACTCTTGAAGAGGTCGAAAGAAGCGCAGCAAGGACTTAATAATACGGTTTCACCTTTCTTCGCCAATTTATAGGCGGCTTCTACGGCGTCTTTCATGCCGGTTTGCACGTCTGCTACGGGCAAACCGAAACGGTCGAAGAAATCATGCAGTTTCTCGTTGTGAAGTCCCATATATACAAGAGCCGAGCACTTTTCGCGTACCAGGTCTTCAATTTCCGTATAGTCGTTTCCTTTATCTTTTCCACCGAGAATCAATACTGTTTTGGTAGTCATGCTTTGCAGGGCATACCAACACGAATTGACGTTTGTCGCTTTGGAGTCGTTGATGAAATCAATTCCACGGACACGTGCCACTTTCTCCAACCGGTGTTCCACGCCCTTGAAGTCGGAGAGGGCCTTGCGTATGTTCTCTTTGGTGATACCTGCCAGATTGGCTGAGATACCGGCTGCCAAAGAATTGTACAGGTTATGCTGGCCTGTCAAAGCCAATTCCTCCTGTTCCATATTGAAAGCAATCGGCTCGTTGATTTTCACTTCGTGATCTTCTACGTATGCAATCGCTCCGTCTTCCTTTACGGCTGCGAAAGGGTAGAGGTGTGCTTTCAGACCATGCTTTGCCAATTCGCGTTTAATGATAGGGTCGTCGTTCCAGAAGATAAAAGCGTCGTCCGGAGTTTGATTCTGGGTGATACGGAATTTGGCATCGATGTAATTCTGCATACAATGATCGTAGCGGTCCAGATGGTCCGGAGTAATATTCATCAATACGGCTATATTTGCACGGAAGTTATACATATTATCCAACTGGAAAGAACTCAGTTCGATAATATAATAGTCATGGTGGTCTTCGGCTACCTGCAAAGCCAGGCTCTTGCCGATATTGCCTGCCAAACCTACGTTCATACCTGCACTCTTGAAAATATGGTAGATGAGGGAAGTCGTAGTCGTCTTCCCGTTCGAACCGGTGATACAGATCATTTTGGCGTTCGTGTAACGTCCGGCAAACTCAATCTCTGATATAACCGGCGTTCCTTGAGCTTTCAGTTTCAGAATGAGGGGAGCGTCATTCGGAATACCCGGACTTTTGATTACTTCGTCGGCATTCAGAATGAGTTCTTCGGTATGGCGGCCTTCTTCCCAGTCAATGTGGTGGCTGTCGAGAAGTTCCTTATACTTGTCCTTGATGGCGGACATATCCGAAACAAACGTCTCAAATCCTTTGACTTTAGCGAGTACGGCTGCACCTGCACCGCTTTCGCCAGCTCCTAAAATTACTATTCTTTTCATTTACACTAATGTGCTCTTGTCTCCAATATGCTGAATTGCCTATTAGTTGTGCACATCCTTTAAAAGTTAATAATCGGGTTAATACTCTCTGATTCTTTATTGTTAATTCACGCCTCAGTTATCTTCAGCGTTTACCTTATTTTCAGCGTTATAATCGTTATGGCTGCCAGCACGATGGTCACAATCCAAAAACGGACAGTAATTTTTGATTCGTGGAACAGTTGGTCGGGCTTGGTGAACTTCACCGTACATCCCGGTTCTATCAAATTCATGGAAGTGCGGAAATGATCGTGAATCGGCGTCCGTTTGAACAGCCGTTGTTTCACTCCTTTTCGTTTTCCGGCTTTATAGTAAGCCCGTTGGAGAATGACCGATAGATTTTCTACGAGGAATACACCGCAGAGAATCGGTATCAGCAATTCTTTATGGATGATGATGGCGAATACGGCAATGATTCCGCCAATCGTCAGACTGCCGGTATCTCCCATGAATACTTGTGCCGGATAGGCATTGTACCAGAGGAAGCCGATCAATGCACCGATAAAGGCGCAGATGTAAATTACGAGTTCTTCCGATCCCGGGATGTACATAATGTTCAGATAGCCGGCAAACTCAATGTGTGATGATACGTAAGCCAATATCCCTAGCGTAGCTCCGATGATGGCGGAATTGCCCGCCGCCATTCCGTCCATGCCGTCATTCAGGTTGGCTCCGTTGGATACGGCGGTAACGACAAAGATGGTGATGATAACGAACAGTACCCATCCGGCCGCTTGTGCGTGATCGCCCATGAAAGCTACCAGATCTGCATAGTCAAGGTTGTTGCTCTTAAAGAAAGGAATGGTCGTCTGGGTAGATTTCAAGTCATTTGTTCCGTGTACCACTTCCATCTCCTGTCCCGGATTGTGTATCTCGATGTTTTCGCGAATGACCACGTCCGGACTTAAATATAAAGTAAGTCCGACAATCAGTCCCAGACCTACTTGCCCGATGATCTTGAACTTGCCATGCAGTCCTTCTTTATCTTTCTTGAAAATCTTGATGTAGTCGTCGGCAAAACCGAGTGATCCCAGCCATACGGTGGTGATCAACATAAGTATCATATATATATTATGCAACTTGCCTAAAAGCAGGCAAGGAATCAGGATGGCGGTAATGATGATGACGCCTCCCATACTTGGTACGCCTACTTTGTTGACGCCGAACGGGTCGATTTTCGCATCCCGTTGTGTCTCCGTGATTTGTTTCTTCTTGAGCAGGTTGATAAACTTATCTCCCCAGATACTCGAAATAAGTAGGGCGAGGATAACTGCCATCAGTGCACGGAATGAGGTATATCCAAACATTCCCGCTCCGGGAAAATTGAGCTTATGCAGCCATTCAAACAAATAATATAACATTTCTTCAGTGGTTGGTGTCTAATCGTTCAACATTCTCTTCACTTCTTCTTTGTCATCGAAGTGATGTTTTACTCCTTTTATCTCTTGGTAATTCTCGTGCCCTTTTCCGGCAATGAGTATTACGTCTCCTTTCTCAGCCAGCATACAGGCCGTACGGATGGCTTCCTTGCGGTCGGCGATGCTTAATGTTTTTCTCATGTCTTCTGCATCCAGTCCGGCCAACATATCGTTGATGATGTCTTGCGGCTCTTCAAAACGTGGATTGTCCGAAGTGATGATAACACGGTCGCTGGCTTTGGCGGCTTCCTTTGCCATGATGGGGCGCTTGCCTTTGTCACGGTTGCCACCCGCACCTACTACGGTGATTACTTTTCCTTTCCCTTCCAATACCCCATGTATGGCATTCAGCACATTAGTAAGGGCGTCCGGAGTATGGGCGTAGTCGACAATTGCGGTAACTCCGTCTTTTGAACGCACAGCGTCGAAACGTCCTGCAACCGGATGCAGTGTGCTAAGGGCAACCAACACATCTTCTTCTTTTTTTCCGAGCAGGACAGCGGCACCGAATACCGCTAATAAGTTGGAAGCGTTGAACTTGCCGATAAACTGAACTGCCAGCTCGTGATTGTTGAAATCAAGTAGCATTCCTTCAAAATGGGATTCCAACACCCGTCCTTTGAAGTCACTGAGACTTCTCAGCGAATAAGTATAGACTTTGGAACGTGTGTTTTGCGTCATTACCAGTCCGTTCTTGTCATCGAGATTGGTCAGACTGAACGCATTCTTCGGCAGGTCATCGAAGAACTTTTTCTTAGCTTTCAGATAATTCTCTACTGTCTTATGATAGTCCAGATGGTCACGGGTGAGATTGGTGAAGATACCTCCGGCGAATTTTAATCCGCTGATACGCTTCTGTGCGATCGAATGGGAACTGACTTCCATAAAGGCGTATTTACATCCTTCGTCTGCCATCCGTCCCAATAAACGGTTCAGCGTGATAGGGTCAGGTGTGGTGTGCTCCGTTGGAATCGGCTCGTCATCGATATAATTGCAGACTGTAGAGATAAGTCCTACTTTATATCCGAAATAGCGGAAGGTATTATATAATAAGGTAGCGATGGTCGTTTTTCCATTTGTTCCGGTGACACCGACCAACTCCAGTTTGGAAGTCGGATCTCCATAGAAGGTAGTGGCAATCTTACCTACCGCGTCCTCGCTGTCTTTTACTTGTATATAGGTAATTCCCTCCACCGGTTTTTCGGGCATATCCTCGCAGAGGATAGCGGTGGCGCCTTTACTGATGGCGGCGGGTATATAGGCATGGCCGTCGGCTTGCGTACCGCGCATAGCCATGAACAGTTGTCCGGCTTCTACCAAACGGGAATCTATGTTGATTCCGGCAATTTCTATATTTGAATCTCCGGCTATCTGTACCGGTTGGATTGCTTTCAGTAGCTCATTTAATAACATTACTCTATTTGTTTTTAATCATTCACTATTTTAGCGTAAGCGTCACTGTCTGTCCTTTTCTAACAATGCTTCCGTTGGCTATCGACTGACTTTTTACCTTGCCCACTCCGACAAGATGCACTTTCAACCCTTTACTTTCCAGCAGGTATACAGCGTCTTTAGCTCCCATACCTATGACACTCGGTACAAAATTCTGCATATTGCTCCGACTTTCCAGCACTACGGCTTGTGGAGCCAGGTGGGTATTTCCCCACACTTCTTTTCCTGCGTCGGCTATTTTACCTTGCACCTGAATATTCAGTTCTTCCAATACCCGCTGAGCTTCCCTCATCTCTCCGGCTTTTACGTTCGGAATGACTACGGAATTCGTATCAATCGCATTGGTGAGCGGCAAACGTAAGTCTTTGGCGTATACTCTTTCGGCAATCCTGCTGAATACGCTACCTGCCATCAAACCTCCTGAGGCTGGTAGTCCCGGTTTCTGAATGGAAACAATCATGCTATATTTAGGATCCTCTGACGGGAAATAACCGCAGAAACTGACTAGATAATTCGTTCTCCCCGTCTTGTATCCGGCTGCTCCCTGTGAGATTTGCGCTGTCCCCGTTTTTCCCGAAACATGGAACTGTTTGCTTCCTGCCGGTTTGGCAAGTCCTTCACCTACTACTTTACGCAATATCATCTGTATGTCTGCCAATGTCTTGTCCGAACATATCTTCGGATTGATAACTTCGGTCGGATATTCTTTTACTATCTCTCCGTCTTTTATCGCTGCTTTTACGAACTTGGGACGCACCATTACGCCTTTGTTGGCTATTGCATTGTAAAAAGTAACGATGTTCATCGGTGGTACTTGTGTCTCGTAACCGATACTCATCCATGGCAACGCGGTCTTTGAAAAATAACTTCTCTCTTTGGGGCCCCGAATGTTCGGCTTCCCTTCTCCGGCTATCTGCAGATGGAGAGGTTGGTCAATACTCATCCGTTTTAGTCCGTCGACAAACTTCTGCGGATTGCTTCCGTAGAAGTGGTCTATGATATACGATGTACCCACGTTGGAAGACACTCCTAATATCTCGGTGACAGTTAGTTTGCCGTATCCTCCGCGATGCCAGTTGTGGTCCTTCATCACGCGACCATGCATCGGCATTTGCCCGTTGCCTGTATCCACTACGTAGTCGGGAGTGATTTTTCCATCTTCAAGAGCTACCATAATGGAGGCCGTCTTGAAGGTAGAACCGGGCTCAAGCATATCGCTGATGGCGTTATTGCGCATTTCGTAATATTCTCCGTCCTTGCCCTGCATCATATTGACGATTGCTTTTACTTCTCCCGTAGCCACTTCCATCAGAACGACTACACCAACACTTGCATTCAACTCTTTTAGCTTGTCTACCAATGCCTTTTCGCAAATATCCTGCATACCCACATCAATAGTAGTGAGGAGGTCGCAACCGTCAACCGGTGGTACGTCTACTATATTCAGGTATTTATTCATCACTTTCTGGCGATGTGTCAGTCCGTTCCGCCCTTTCAAGATGGTGTCAAAAGCCAACTCTATGCCATTTCTGGCTCCTTTTGCCGTATCGGCATAAACATCTCCCAACGTACGTGCTGCCAACGAGCCAAACGGTTTTTTCCTCTGATTGTAGGCTAACTCCTTGAATCCTCCTTTGTATCGGTTCAGGCAGAACACAGGCAATCTCTTTACCTCTTTATATTGTATATAGGAGATGCGTTTCGGGTAAATCAGATAGTTACGGCTCTTAGCCTGGCGCCCTTTTTTAAGATGTGCCTTGAATTGAGCGACACTCTTATCCGGGAAAATCTTGTTCAGTCCGATGCAGATTGAATCCATGTTGGCATTAAGAATGGAGTCGCGTCTGGCCTGATCTTTCTTTCTTCGTTTTTCGTCCTTCTCACCGGACATAAAGTCCATATATATCCTGTATTCGGGTAAGGAACTGGCCATTAGTTTACCGTCGGAGGAAATAATGTTTCCACGATTAGGCTTCACCGTTACGTTCTCTTTCACGAAACGATCGGCTACGTCCTGCCAATACTGACGCTCGGCAAACATAGTGATTCCTGCCTTTACGACAATTGCTACACCTATCAACGCCATCACGAGGATGACGAAGAAATAGCGGGTCATTATATTCTTTTTATTAACTGCCACAGTGCTTGTCTTTTAAAACTCCCAGATCTCCACCTATTTAATAAGGTAAGGAGGGTTGGTGGATGTCTGCAAATCACTCTCCTTACTAGAAATATAGTCTTCGATACGTGACTGGCGGCTCTTCTCCATCAGTTCCGAGCTACGTGTCAGCGCATCGTATTTTATATCTATCAGTTCCTTTTTTAACCGGTCTATCTCGATCTGCTGTTGCTGACTGGCATAGCGGTTATGGATGTAGAAGATGATGAATACCATGATCAGTACCAGCAACTTCGTCTGACGGCGGAAAAAGTCGGTAGCCAGAATGTCCCCACCCAGAATACTTTTTAGTGAGGTGCGTTTTTTCTTTTTTCCCTCTTCTGTTTTCTTATTTACTACTTCCTCTTCCATTTCTCTTTATTTCTTTTCTGCAATTCGTAATTTAGCACTTCTTGAACGCGGATTCCTTTCTATTTCCGTTTCGTCGGGAACAATCACTTTGTTGTTGACAAGGCGGAAGGGGGTATTCAGATTCCCGAAGAAATCGCTTTCTGCTTTTCCCTCTACATTTCCGGTTTTCATAATGTTTTTCACCATGCGGTCCTCCAGTGAGTGATAGGTGATCACTACTAGTCTGCCACCCGGTTTCAATGCTTCTGTTGCTGCCAGTAACATTTCTTTCAATGCTTCCATCTCTTGGTTTACTTCAATCCGCAGTGCTTGGAATACCTTTGCCAATTCCTTCTTTTCCCTTTCGCGACCAAAAAGTGGCTTGATGACTTCCAAAAACTCTCCGATGGTACGGATAGCCTGCCCGTTCCGTGCTTTGACAATCACAGACGCGAGTTTACGGCTATTTTTTAATTCTCCATAGAGATAGAAAATGTTGGCGAGGCGTTCCTCTTCGTAAGTGTTTACGATATCGGCTGCCGTAAGTCCTGCACGTTTATTCATGCGCATATCCAGATCTCCGTCGAAACGGAAAGAGAAACCGCGTTCACTGTCATCAAAATGATGGGAAGACACACCTAGATCAGCTAAAATCGCATCTACTTGCTCTATATCGTGATAGCGCAGGAAATTGTGCAGGTAACGGAAGTTGCTGCGTACGAAAATAAAGTGGGGATCATCAACGATATTCCGTTCGGCGTCTTCATCTTGGTCAAATCCTAAAAGTCGTCCGCCTTCCCCGAGCCGTGAAAGAATCTCTCGCGAATGTCCTGCTCCACCGAAGGTAACGTCTACATACGTTCCGTCAGGGCGGATGTTCATCCCGTCAACGCTTTCTTTCAGCAGCACAGGTACATGATATGTCAGTTCATCTTTCTCCATCTTGTTTGTTTTCATCGTTCATAATTTCTTCTAATGCCGCTCCGAACTCTTCGGGTGACATAAACGGCTGTTCTGCCCGCTCCTTCGACCAGATCTCTATCTTGTTGTCGATGCCGATGAAGCGTATATCCCCATGTATATTGCAGATCTGTAAATACCGCTTGGGGATTAATATGCGTCCGTTGCTGTCCGGTGTCACCACCTCAACGTCGCTCACAAACTGTCTGAAAATGAGTTGATGCTTATTGTTCCACTTGTTAAGTCTGCTGCGAAGTTCGTTCAACTCCTCGTTCCACACGCCCTCTGGGTATAGAGTCAGGCAGTCTTGAAATACGTCTTTGCGCATAATAAGCCTTTCTTCAGAAGCAGCTTGTAATTGCTTCCTGAAGATAGCGGGAATGAACACTCTTCCTTTAGTGTCTGCTTTGGCTTCAATATTACCTAAAAAACGTATCATTACCTTATTATAATAAGAGACCGTAAAAGTATGAAATTCCCCACAATTCCCCACGATTTTCCACAAAAACTTTTAGAGAAGTTTTCAACAGAGTGTTAAATGTTGATTTACTTGAAAAAAAGAGCCCCGAGTGTCGGTATGTTCAACACTCGGGGCTCGTACAATTTAGTATCTTTTTAGTTAAGGTCTAGCGAAAATCTTTCAGGTCTTCCTGCAATTTCTGGCGTGTGAAGAAGATGCGGCTTTTTACTGTACCCAAAGGGAGGTTCAGTTTCTCCGCAATTTCTCGGTATTTGAATCCTGAAACGTGCATTGCAAACGGAACTCTGTATTCTTTAGGGAGTTTGTTGACTACCCGGTGCATCTCTTTCAGGTCGTATGCTCTCTCTGTACTTTCATAACTTGTATCTTGCGGCAAGTTCAGGTGGTATAAGTTGTCGGTTTGGTCAACAAATGTTTGATCGCGGACTACCTTGCGGTAGTTGTTGATGAATATATTGCGCATGATGGTGTACATCCATCCTTTGAAATTTGTATCAGGGGTATATTTATCTTCATTATCTAATGCTTTTAATGATGTCTCCTGCAACAAATCGTTTGCTTCTTCACGGTCAGTTGTCAGTTTATAAGCGAAGCGTAGTAATTCATCTTGTACTCCTACTAAGTCTTTTCTGAAGCTTAAACTTTTCATAATGTGTTGCTTTTTAAAGGTGAATATTCGTTTGTTATTTTCGATGTTGCAAGTTTACATGAATTTTTGAAACCCGGTAGGGGAAAAACTGACGTTTTTTTACCCGAAAACTATCCGCGGATAGTTTTTAGGTCATTTTTGATAGTTTTTGGGTGGTGTTTTTTTATGTTCTGAACTTAAATCCTGCATTTTCTACCAAATTATTGCGATTAATAAAAAAGAACCGTTAATTTTGTGCCATCATTTTTATTTGAAAAGAATGACTGATGACTCTTTATTTTTGATTGATGTCGATAAGAT
>ERZ772851.2641-NODE-2641-length-13008-cov-2.463985_pt1 | contig 13008 bp, 10 predicted proteins | sample MGYA00512137_ERZ772851 | MGnify/ENA primary metagenome ERZ772851 (study PRJEB29015, sample SAMEA2737663) | human gut metagenome | biome: human gut; feature: human-associated habitat; material: faeces | place: China | collected 2012 ... | reverse complement strand
CTGCTTCCATGATAAAACCGGCAGAGCCCATAGCCGGGTCGCAGATAGTATCGTCAAGAGTTGGGCGCATCAGTTCCACCATCATACGGATGATGTGACGAGGGGTGCGGAACTGTCCGTTAGTGCCCGATGCCGCCATTATGCCGAGCATGTACTCATACACGTCCCCCATCATGTCCGCCCCATCGGAAGAAATTTCATCAATCCCCTCAATCACACGTGACAAAAAACGGGCATCGGTGATTTGAAAAACAGTATCTTCCATTGCTTTACTATAAGCCGACCCCTCTTTTCCCACATAACGCAAAAAGATAAACACATCGTTGCGCACCCGATTCAACATCTTTGTCGGCTCCATTTCCTTGAATACGTGCCAACGCATTTCATTGTATGGCACATCTTGGTCGGTAGTCGGATTGTGCCACATACCATCTGGAAACGTAGGGTTAAGCAGGAGATCGCCTATAAGATTGGCAATTGCTTCCTTTTCCAACTGTTTGTCATCGAGCATCTTCATAAAGAGCAAATAGGTTATCTGCTCAAATATTGCCGAAGTGTTGGTAAACCCTTTGTTCCAGAATGTCTGCCACACAGCATCCACCTTTTGTTTTATATCGCCGGTTATCATATTGTTATCTATCTCTTATCTTTAATATCATCAGTTTGTATGCAAAGATTCAAAAACTCGCTCACATACGGATGGATTTCAGAGGAATAATGCAAAGTGCTTGGACGAGAAAGGGATAAGTCGTTTTGTTCCACATTCTTCCATTTGAGGTTTTTGACCTGTTTTTGGGGAGTTAGGCAAACAAATCGCTACTTATCCGTTGCCTTTTCGGGATTGAAAATAGGTATGAAATTTACTTCCAAAACTGTTTTTCTACCCCTGTTCACCACCGCAAGAACGCTGTTCTGTCTGTTTTTTGCTAATGCAAAGTTAGTCAAAATTTTCCGTATCAGGAAAAAATACAGTCTCAGATTGGAAGTCAAGGGGGCTTTTTCTATATTCCGCTATATTTTTCATGCCATTCATTTGCTCGCTATATAATAATTTTGCAAACAAAGGAATAGGTTATGAATCAGGCAAATGTAAAGGTGTCGTTCTACCTGAAAAAGAGCGAGGCGGATGCCAATGGCGAATGTCCGGTAATGGCTAAGTTGAACATCGGAAAATACTCTGAAGCGGCATTCAGCGTGAAGATGAAAGTGCCGCAATCCCGATGGACTTCGGGGCGTGCGTCTGGCAAGAGTGTGACGGCAAAGGAAATCAACAACCGGCTGGATGAGATCCGTGCGGTGGCGTTGAGTATCTATAACGAGCAGTCTGCCGTCCGTGACGGTGTGACCGCTGAGGAAGTGAAAAGCATTTTGCTTGGAATGGCAAGCGGGCAGGAAACACTGTTGAGCTATTTCAGGCAATTCATCAACAACTTTGAAAAGCGAGTTGGAGTCAACCGCACAGCCAAAAGTTTGCAGGCATACCGCAATGCCTATAGGCACATTGAGAAGTTTCTGCAAGAAAAATACAGGCTAACGGATATTCCTTTCTCGGCATTGGACCGCTCCTTCATCGACAAATACGACCTGTACCTTCGTACCGAACGCAATCTCGCTCCCGGAACCGTCATCAACCTGACCGTCCAACTGAAAACCATCGTGGGTGAGGCTATCGCTGACGGTATCATTACCGTTTATCCGTTCATGGGTTACGAGCCGGTTCGTCCGAAAGCGGTGCAGAAGTATCTTACCGATGAAGAGCTGCAACGGCTTATGACCACTCCGCTCCATAGGCAGACACTTTACCTTGTCCGTGACATGTTCCTGTTTTCCTGCTTCACCGGCATTTCATACAGGGATATGCGCTCGCTGACAAAAGAAAACCTGTCGCTTGCGGAAGACGGCACATGGTGGATTAAAAGTGCCCGCCAGAAGACCAAGATAGAATTTGAAATCCCCTTGTTGGACTTGCCGTTACAGATTCTGAAAAAGTACAGTGATGCCGTTTCTGATAACAGGCTGCTACCGATGTATTGTAATTCCAACATGAATCTCTACCTGAAAGAGATTGCCCGGATTTGCAACATCAACCGTCCGCTGGTATTTCACGTGGCCAGGCACACCTACGCCACGGAAATCACCCTTTCGCATGGGGTTCCTCTTGAAACCGTCAGCAAAATGCTCGGACATAGCCGGATTGAAACCACACGTATTTACGCGAAAGTGACCGATGACAAGATTGATTCCGACACAAGGACTTTGAACCGGAAAATATCGGAACGTTTTTCCGTCGTGATTTGATTACCTCTTAAAAAAACATGGAAAAGAATATAGAAAACCAGAATATCAAGCGGCGTAGTACATTTGCCGTATTGTTCTATATAAACCGCACGAAAGTCCGCAAGGACGGAATGTGCCAGTTATTGTGCAAGGTAAGCATCGATGCCGAATGGGCACAGATAGGAACCAAAGTATCCGTCAATCCCTCTATTTGGAATCCCGACAAAGGACGCGCCGACGGACGGAGTGAAAATGCAGTTACGGTGAACCGCGCCATAGATGACCTGACAGACGAGATAACCGGACATTACGACAGGATAAAGAACAGTCTGGGGTTCATTACAGCGGAACTTGTCAAGAATGCAGTCAAAGGCATCGGGCAGAAACCACTTACCCTGCTTGCCTTGTTCAGGGAGCATAACGAGGAGTTCAAGAAGCGTATCGGGATAGACCGCATACAGGAAACATACGACTCCTACAAGCGTTCCTACAAGCACCTTTCCGCTTTTGTTCAGGAGAAGAAAGGCGTGGAGGACGTGACATTGAGAAGCCTTGACCGTGCGTTTTATGACGACTTCGAGTTGTTCCTGCGCACGAACCGCAACCAAAAACCCAAGACCGTACATGAACACCTGTACCGCCTGAAGAAGCTGACAATGCGGGCGGTCAGCCAGGGGACATTGCGCCGTGACCCTTACTGCCGCCTGCATCCCGAACTGCCAAAAAGAAAAAGCCGGCACATGAAATTGGAGGACTTGAAGACACTGATGACCACCCCGGTGGAGAAGCCTCAACTGCAATTCGTAAGGGATATGTTCATTTTCTCGACATTTACCGGATTGGCGTATGCGGACTTGAAAAAACTGTCGGTCAATGATGTCACGCAGGCTGAGGACGGCACATGGTGGATTCACATCCACAGGCAAAAGACGGATATGCTTTCGTCTGTCCGCCTGTTGGATATTCCCCTTCAAATCATCGAGAAATATCGTAGCCAAAGAACCGGGGACAAGGTATTCAATGTTTACAATCGTGGATATTTTATAACATTGACACGAGAGCTGGGACAGGTATATGGCTTTGATTTGACCTACCATCAGGCCAGGCATAATTTCGGGACCCACATCACCCTCTCGCTCGGTGTGCCGATAGAGACGGTCAGCCGCATGATGGGACACAACTCCATTTCCACCACCCAGCTGTATGCCCAAGTAACGGACACCAAAGTGGACGAGGATATGAAACGGCTAAAGTCCACAGGTTTCGGGAAACAGATACAGCTTTGCGAAGAAGATTTCATCGTCAAGAAAAAACGGGGAAGAAAGTCTGAAATGGCATAAAATAAAAACGGAGAAATGCCCTTTGTAAAAAGGAAATCATTTCTCCGTCTCTTTTAGTGAACGATGCTATACCCATCGTTGTTCTTCCCGGCAACGCTTGTAGGAATCCTCCAGTATCTTCAGAATATCCGATTCCTTATACAGAGTCTTGCCCTGCACCATGTAATAAGGAACCACCCCGAATGTCCGGTACTCCTGCAATGTGCGCCTGCTTACCCGCAGGACTTTGGAGAGTTCCTCGTCAGTGAGGAAGCGCTCACCGTTAAAGAGGGATTTCGGCATCTTCTCAATCACGGAGAGCATCTTCTCCATTTTTTCCAGCCCTTGAAACATCACGTCGATCCGAGGGTCTTTGTCGTCCAAGAAATGATATTAAAGGGTGATAATTCAAATCCAACAATCTCTGTACGTCTTCAGGCTTGTAGAACAGCTTGTTCTTGATACGGCTGAAAGGCAATATCCCTTTGTTGCGATATACCTGTAGTGTCTTCTTGTTGATGCGAAGCACATCGCACACCTCCTGATTATCCAGCCAGTTTTTCAAGCCGAGGTCCTCGGCCGGACGGCATACCCGCGTCATCCGTTCCTCAAAATCACAGAACCGGACACGCAATTCTTCAAAAGTCTGTTTGTCAACACATATTATTTCCATAATCCTTGCTTCATTTTAATTAAACATTTGGCTGATGTCTGAACCTCGCCGGCAATGACTTGCCCTTTTGGTTGAGGAACGCCTCCACTTCGGATGCCTTGTAGTAGGTTCTCCCGTCAATCATGTAATAGGTCACGAGCTTCTTCTGGCGGTAACGCGCCAGCGTGCGTTTGGTGATGCCGAGCAGCCGGCACAGGTCGTAGTTGTCCAAGAGCGTGTCGCCGTCCAGGCATTCCTTCAGCTTGTTCATACGCTCCAATGCCCGCTCTATCCTGTCGAACCGTTCCATGATTTGGGCGAACATCTCGCTGTTTATCTGTAACATGAGTAATCTGTTTTAAGTGTAACTTATCGTTTGCTTACACCTTGTTGCGCAACAGGTTATATCATATTATAAGGCCAACAGCGTACCAATGACACCGATAGACACCAAGAGGAACTGATATAACATTGTATATCAGTGAAATAAAAATCTGAGGCTGTAAAAATGAATAAATGGCGAATCTTGCAAATTGCAAGATTTCCTTGCAGGATGCAATGGACTATCGCGAGGATTTGCGATAAATGAGACGGACAATCCCGTTTTTGAAAGCAACTGTCCTGTAAAGTTTCCAACGATTGACCGGAAGTCGATGCAGGCAGTCCGTACCGTTGCCTGTTGTCAGAGGAAGAATGTAGATGATGATTTCGTCAATGAGGTGGTAGATGGAAAGCCCGTGTAGCAAGTCAAGGCTCTTTGGGTCGGATATTTCTGAGGTAAAGGTAAAGGAGTCCGGTTTCTCGTCCTTTTCACAAATCAAGTCCAGCATGGGATAGCCGGGAAACAGCGTGAAGGTACTCCTCTCGTGCCAGAACGGGAAACCTTGGCTGTCCGTCTTCACCCATTGCAACAACTCTTCATTCGGGTCGGGAAGATAACCGTCCAATGTCACTGCCGTTATGATTTGTATTCTTGCCATACCTGTCCGTCTAAAAAAAGAAGCGTGGTAGCCACGCACTCAGACAGAGGCTCTGGTAAAGCCTAAAGGAGAACACGCAACACCACGCTATGACAGAGCATAGCATAAGCATTACGCAATCATTCTCCTTTAACGTCAATTTACCAGATTTACAAAGTATGAATTGAAGAAGAAAATAAAAGCCAATCAAATGAAAATAAATACACTGTATAATAAGTGATTATAGTGTATTTATATCTTCACTTGTTTTGTTTGGCTATTGTCGCTTGGCTCTTTTTTGGTACATTTTTGTTTCTTATTTGTTCCTTAATCTCGGCTTTTATTTGTAGTTTTGCAGCAGAAATAACGAGTAAAAGAGGAGGAACTATGCCACGAGTAAAAAAGCCTGCAAAAGTCAAAGAACCTATCCGTCTTCGGATGAAAGATTTAGCAAACGGAAACAAAAGTCTGTATTTGGATATCTATCGGGACGGTAAACGGACATATGAGTATCTGAAGATGTATCTTATCCCCGAAACGGATAATAATGCCCGTGTGCGGAACCAAACGACTATGGCGGCAGCTAATGCCATCAAATCGAAACGGATCATTCAACTTACCAACGGAGAAGCGGGTATCGAAACCCGTGAAAAGGTTTTTCTTCTGGACTGGATGGAAACCTACAAAGAGAATCAGGCGAAGCGAGGAAAGAAAGATGGAAACCAAATCCAAGTTACTATCCGCATCTTGAAAGATTATGTTGGAGAACGGGTAACGATGGATCAGATCGACAAGGCGTTCTGTCAAGAGTATATTGACTATCTGCTGACGGAATATCGGCCAAAGGGCAAGCGTGTATCGAACTTTACGCTCCATACCTACTACCGCATTCTGAACGGAGCTTTAAATGCTGCCGTGCGTGCGGAGATTATAAAAGTCAATCCTTTTACCAAAATCAACAATTCGGATAAAATCCGTCTGCCGGAGAGTAAGCGGTCGTATATGACCATCGAAGAGGTGCGGGCACTGATTGCTACTCCGATGAAAAACGAGGCCGTAAAACAGGCTTATTTGTTCTCCTGCTTCTGCGGACTGCGGATAAGTGATATTATCAGCTTGAAGTGGAAAGACGTGTTTGTCGATAGAGGACAATACCGTTTGGCTGTATCCATGCAAAAGACCAAAGAGTCGATTTATCTGCCACTTTCCCCCGAAGCCTTGAAGTGGATGCCGGAACGTGGAGAGAAGACATCGGAAGACCATGTATTCGATTTGCCGAGCCCAACGATGATAAACACGCTTCTCAAACCTTGGGCGAAAGCGGCTGGAATAGATAAGCGGTTTTCATTTCACACGAGCAGGCACACGTTCGCAACGATGATGCTGACGCTCGGTGCAGACCTCTACACGACCTCGAAACTGCTCGGCCATGCCGATGTGAAAATGACACAGGTGTACGCCAAAATCATCAATCAGAAAAAGGACGATGCAGTCAATTTAGTAAACGGATTGTTCGACTAAAGTTTACCAGCCGCGCGTGCATATATAATTCAATTTACTTTAGTATTTATATATAAGGGAGAAAAACTAAAGTAAACCGTTTTCGTGTAAATAACTGAAAAGAAAATTGGAGACTGTTCAGTTGTCCGAAACTGCACCTAAAACTGGGATGTCATTGCTCGGACGGTGGTGTTGAAAGACCAATGAAAGACAAACAAGATATAACCCCGTTCTTGTCGGATGAGGCAACACTATAAGGGGCAAATTCTTTCTTATCCCTCTTGTCGGATACCTACTCGACACGAACAGGTATAGGCTAAATTCTCCGATATGCGCAAAACACCCTGCCTATCCGTTTGCCGCTTTATAATCACCTTGATAGCGGACAATCTCATCGCTGCTGCTTGCAGATTGTATGGCAACCCTCCCAACGACGTAAGGCGATTGGGGTATTAGGCTCCCCAGAAGGGTTTATTACAAGCATACGGGCAAGCCCGAACTAAAACGGCTTTGGCGAACGTCTAATACCTACTATGAAGTCAGAGATTGGGAATTTTTCAATGAAAATGCCATAAAAGAGTATCACTGCAATAGTGCGCTTTTTAAATCTAGTACAAAATCTAAAATAATTATACGCCAAATTTCCAATCAAAATAAAGCCAAATTTCCAAATACAATTCCGCCATTTTTCCAAATAATCTTCGAAAATGAATTGAATTACAAAGAAATGTGCTATATTTGCATAAAAACACAATTCTATGGAATATAAAAATCGAATAGCAGATCAACTGCTACGTGATAAATTAGAGGCAATGGGTGCTGTGTTGATAGAAGGCCCCAAGGCTTGTGGCAAAACAACTACAGCAGAGCAACAGGCCAAAAGCATTATTTATATGGATGACCCTACCAAACAGCAGCAATACAAACAGATGGCGCAAACAAATATTAGCTTTTTGCTTGAGGGGGAAACTCCTCGTTTGATTGATGAATGGCAGGAAGTACCTCAATTTTGGGATGCCATCCGATTTGAGGTAGACCATAGAGGCAAGGATGGACAATTTATGCTTACGGGGTCTGCGGTACCTGCTGACACCAAAGATATTCATCATACAGGTACTGGAAGATATGGATGGCTTACTATGCGCCCTATGAGTTTATGGGAATCTGGAGACTCTACTGGTGAGATAAGCCTATCGGATTTATTTCTTATGCCGGATAAAATAGGAGCCTTGAATAAACTTACATTACCAATGCTGGCATTTGTTGTTTGCCGTGGAGGGTGGCCTAAGGCTTTACAAAAGAAAACAGAAAAGGCGGCACTGTTGCAAGCAACAGAATATTATAAGGCTATTACGAATAGCGATATATCACGAGTTGATAATGTAAAACGTGATGCAGAACGAGCAAAGAGAATTATGCGTTCCTATGCCAGGCATCAAGGGGCACAAGCAAGTATTGCAACAATACTTGCAGATATATCAACAAATGAGCCGGAAGATGTCAGTGATGAAACAATAGATTCATATCTCACTGCCTTGCGGAAAATATTCGTAATTGAGGATATGCCTGCGTGGAATCCCAACTTAAGGAGTAAAACTGCTGTTCGCACATCAGATACAAGGTACTATGTTGATCCGTCAGTTGGCGTGGCTGCTCTTGGCCTAGGTCCTAATGATTTGATTAATGACCTAAATACATTTGGGTTATTTTTTGAAACAATGTGTATTCGAGATCTTAGGGTTTATGCTGATGCCTTAGATGGTTCTGTTTATCATTATAGAGACAAGAACGGCTTGGAATGCGATGCTGTGGTACATTTGCGGAATGGTTCGTATGGTCTTATTGAAATAAAATTGGGTGGGGAAAAGTTGATTGAGGATGGTGCAAAAACCTTAATGGCACTTTCAAATATCATAGATACCTCCCGAATGAAAGCCCCTGCTTTTTGTATGGTGTTGACAGGTGTTGGCGATTTTGCCTATAAACGAACAGATGGAGTATATGTTGTGCCGATTGGATGCTTGAAAAATTAATTATAAAATTCAGAGTTAAACTATTGATTAGACCAACATCTGAATTTGTAGGCTTATTAGCGGAATTAAATTCAGCAAATGTTAAAAACAATAAATCACACTTGGTTTATTGAATAATCACTAATTTTATCAACGATAGAAAAAAATAACCTCATATGTCATTAAAGCCAATTATCTTAAAAGGGGAGCAAAAAAGAGTTTTATTTTTGCCAGCAACTGATCCTATTCAAATTAAAGGAGTTGCAGGTAGTGGGAAAACAACTGTCGCATTGTATCGAGCAAAACATTTACTCGATACTTATGCGAATCTGTTTAATGAAGCAAAGGTTGCTATTTTTACATATAATAAAACTTTGGTAAAATATATTAATGCCATTGCTCCACAAATATCGGGAGGCTATCGACCAGATACAAATGAGATAAAACCGACTAAACCTAAGGGGCTGAATGTTTATATAACAAGTTTCCATAAATGGGCATATCATTTTATAGAACAAAATGGGATTCCTCTACATGATATTGTTGATAATAAACGAATATACAAGACAATTTCGGGAAATTTTCAGTTAGGTGTCATATCTAGGATTAAAGCAAAATATTCTTCTTATGCCATTTCTAATAAACCTGTTGAGTTTTTCTGTGAAGAAATTTCTTGGATAAAAGGGAAGGCATTTCAATCAAAAGAAGAATATTTCGATGCAAAAAGAACTGGTAGAGGAACTAGCGATAGAGTTACAAAGTCAGACAAAGAAATAATTTGGAGCATCTTTGCAGACTATAATAATCAGCTTAAGACAAACGGACAAGTGGACTTTGATGACTATGCCTTACTCTGTTTGAGAATATTGGATTCAAAGCCTAATTTAGAGAAGCCTTTCTCCCATATTATTATTGATGAAGCACAAGATTTGAGTAAAGCTCAAATTCTTGTTATTTCACGACTTGTATCTGATGAGACAAAAAGTATTTCTGTAATTGCTGATGCTGCACAGAGAATTTATAAAAGTGGTTTTACATGGAGTGAAGTTGGTCTCAATGTACGAGGTGGAAGAACAATAGAACTCAAAAAGAATTATCGCAATACTGTGCAAATAGTTAAAGCTGCTCTCTCTCTTTTGGAAAAGGAAAATGATAAAAGCGATTTTACAACTGTTGAAACTGCAAGGAGTGGAGATGAAAAACCAATAGTCGGATATTTTGAGAATAAGAATGAGCAAAATTTATATTTATTAAAATCATTAAATCAATTAAAGGCAAATAATAATATTAGCTCAACAGTCGTGCTTCATCGAAGTCGAAGCGGCCTAAATGAAATTCAGTCATTTTTAGAGGGAAATGGATATGACACACAAATATTATTAGACTCGGGAGAAATCGATTTTGAAAGAGAATCTATTAAAATCTGTACACTATCATCTGTGAAAGGGCTTGAGTTTGACAATGTTTTTATTATAGATCTGAATGATGATATACTTCCTTATCCTCCAGGATTCAATGGAGAAGATGATGAATTACATATTTCTACAGAAAGACGTTTGTTGTACACTTCAATGACAAGAGCTAGGGAGCGATTATATCTTTTATCAAGTGGGGAGCCCTCTAGATATTTGACTGAAATAGATGAAAATTTGCTTGTAAAAGCCGACAATTAAATAAAGTATAATATTCATATTTTGTGATTATGCAATTAAAATTAGACCATACTGCATTTGAAAAAGAAATAGAAGAGAGAGGAATTGAATATTTGATACATTTCACTCCAACCATAAATCTTATGGGTATTTTTGAACAAGGTAAATTACTTTCTAGAGCATTGCTTGAAGAATTCGATGTTGCTCAAACTGATATTCGTGACTATGTTGAGTTTACTGATGATATAAGATTTGATGATAAGAATTACATCAATCTCTCAATACAGCACCCTAATTCGTTTTTGTTTAATCGCTTTAGAGAAAAAACAGCAAATGAAAGCCATATTTATTGGTGTGTTCTGAAAATAGACAAGAAATATATTTATCACCAAGATACTTTATTTTCAGTAACAAATGCTGCAAATAGTTATAATAAAAGGAATGTGGGAGTAACAGGTGATATTGATAAATTTCGAATGATGTTTACACCATCTTTGACTGTCGTAACATCTTATAATTCAAGAGTAATTTCACGGGGAAATTTGAAATCTAAATATCCTACGGATGAGCAAGCTGAGGTTTTAGTAAAAAATGAAATACCTGTATCTGATATTTTACAAGTTTGTTTTAAAGATGCCAATGATTTAGCAGCAGGAAAAGCTGCATTAAGTGGTTATAATACCGATAATTTTGTAGTAGATACTTCACTGTTCATTAATTCAAGAATATAATATGAAACCTGAAACAAAATATAAAGGGAGCATTAAATTGTCGGCTATTGGAGATGCTTTGGGGTGGATGACTGAGTTTGAAACAAATACGCAATCGCTAAAAGAAAAATTTGGCAGTGCTCGAATTGAAGAGTTTCATACTTGGGGAAAAAAAGTTGGTGGTAGATTTTATGGTTATGTAGATATTATCGAAGCCGGATCTTATTCAGACGATACGCAATTACTTCTTTCTGTTGCACGAAGTATAAAAAAAAACGGAGAGGTCGATCATAACTATTTTGCAAAAGTTGAACTTGCAAATTGGTTAACTTATGCGAGAGGTGGAGGTCGAACTGTAAAGATTGCTGCTGAAAAGATTCAAAGGAAATCAGTTGCATGGTTCAGTAATTTTTATACATATAAAACGAATGGTGGAATTCTAGATTATAGGCAAAGTGGTGCAAATGGTGCTGCAATGAGGATTTTACCTATTGCGTTAGCTAATCTTGGAAATGTCGAAAAAATTAAAGAGGAGATTTTCTGTAATAGTATAATAACCCACGGACATCCAAGAGCGATTTTGGGTGCAATGTTATATGGTTATGCTATTGACCAAATTATAGTTTTTAGACCAGAAGATTTTAATTGGGAAAATTATATTATTCGAATAGGATTAGATTTTCTTCAAAAATTTGACCTTGCATTTACCAATAGATATGAAATAAAAGAATGGATTAAAGAGTGGAATAAATTAAGTGATATAACGTTTGAGCGTCTTTATTCTGAAATAGTAGTAGAAACACAGAATTATCTGAGATTTGCATTTCAAAGCATGAAATATTATAAACAAAATCTATCTGTAAAAGAAACACTGACGAAATTAGGGTGTTTTAACCAAGCTACAAAAGGTTCTGGGACTTCAACTGTTATTGCAGGAATTTATTTAGCTGCAAAATTCCACGATAAACCACTAAATGCAATTATAGAAGCTGTCAATGCTTTGGGAGCTGATACTGATAGTATTGCAGCTTTCACAGGTGGACTTATAGGCGCACTGCATGGCGATAGTATAATCCCTAATAAATGGAAGGCTGTCCAAGATAATGACTATTTAGACAAAATTGCAGAACAGCTTTTATCTATTTCTGAAGATAGATTTGTAAGTGTTCCATTTATATCAGATGCTAATTTACAATCGTTGAATAACATACATAACGATGATTTTTCTTTGAATACAGAAGTAGAATTCATTCCATTAGGTAGAGGAAAAATCACTTTTATAGACAAACAACCTACTCTAACAAAGGGTAAATATAATCTGATACTTGGGGTTCATTTTGACAACGGTCAAAGTATTGTGGTATCACAGCTATTTGATACATTAGAGAATATAGATAACAATGTACACAAAAACAATGATGTTGAAGTGTTGCTTCAAATTGCAGAAAGTAAGCTCCGCCCTAAAGCATTTGAGAAACTAAATGAATATGTTAACAGGCAAAAGAAAATATCAAAAGAGCAGCTTGATATTATGATGACGATTCTAATAAATGAAAAATAGGGTTGCAGCGAAAAGAAAAATACGAGCTTTACTTTATTCCCGTCTTATATATACGCTCATTAAAGTAAAGTCAAACAAAGGGTAGAAAAAGAAATGGCTGCGCCAAGACTCATTGGCTCCAGCCATTTTCTCTTTTGGCTGCAACTGTTAAACGGGTAGAAGCTACAAAAAATCAGTTTACTTTAGTCTATTAGCTCTATATATAAGCTAAACCAAAGTAAACTATATTTATATAGGCATATTTGCTTTTCAGTATGCCTATGACTTAAGGTAAGAGGAAGTTAGGCGAAAAATAAAGGTGGCCTACGAGAAATTGAGATCCTTTTTCTTTTTTGGCTGCAAGTATGTTTACCAATAAATATTTCT
>ERZ772851.2630-NODE-2630-length-13058-cov-42.756364_pt1 | contig 13058 bp, 7 predicted proteins | sample MGYA00512137_ERZ772851 | MGnify/ENA primary metagenome ERZ772851 (study PRJEB29015, sample SAMEA2737663) | human gut metagenome | biome: human gut; feature: human-associated habitat; material: faeces | place: China | collected 2012 ... | reverse complement strand
TACCAGAACCGGTACCCCAGCGTGAAGAATGCGGCGAAGTTCTTGGGGAAATATCCTCCTTCTTCCGAATAGTCTATCATCTGGTTTATCTGCTCATTGATTTTTACCAGTCCCACCTGCATCTCTGTACCGATGATGAATCTTCTGTATTCAAAAGTAAGTCCCAGGGCAATACCTGCATCGAAACGGTTGTTGCCCATTTTCCCGTCTACCATGCTGCCGAAAGTGTCTATCTTGAACTGGTATCCTCCCTGCATACTACTGCTGCTATAATCGTAGGTCTCGCCGGAGGTCTTGCCTGCCACGCCTATGGCCGCATAAGGGCCGACGCTCAGCGAGGCATGATAATCCCTGCCCAGATGGAGGCGGGCCCCTATCATGAGGGGGATTTGCAGATACAGTTCATGCATTTTGGCCTTGCCGATTTGGCTTATCTCGTCTTTACCGCCGATGGACACGAACTCCAATGCGGATTGCAGCACCAAGGTCTTGTTGAGGACATATTCTGCACCGACACCAGCTTTGTAAGCTATTTGGGTGTCACTGCTGGAGTGTTTCCCATGAAAATGGGAGGTACCGATTCCAGCTTTTGCATGAAAGGACAGCGGGCTTTGTGCCAGACCGGTCAGTACGGTCATTGCCATACAGACGGTAATGATTATCTTCTTCTTCATGAGTAAATTTTTCCGTTTTCGGTTATGAGTAATACTGTTAGTTCGCCATTGGGCAGCAAGGGGTCACAGTGCCGGTGACAGAGCTCAATCAGTGCCTTGCCAAACTTTTCCAGCAGCTCTTCGGGAATGATGTCCCAGAGTTCGCGGGCCAGGTTCATCTGTCCGATGGCGGCAAGCGTTTCTTCGCTGCATCCCGTCTGGCGTGCCAGGTCTTGGATGAATTCCTTGTTCATGGTCACTTTCTTGCTGTGGGTATCCAGATTGCCTTCGGCCAGTTTCACGGCCTTTCCCATCATCACGCCGAGGGTGACGTGCGGTACTTGCTCTTCGGCTGCTATTTTCAAGGTTTCGCCGATAAAGTTGCCGTAATGTACGAAAGCCTGGGCAGGGAGGTCGGGATAATACGCCTTGATGAAACGTTCGCTCTTTGCGCCGGAGCTGATGACGATACGAGGGCTCCGGGTCGCCTTTGCCACTTCCATGGACTTCCGGATGGAATTGACGAAGGCTTCCGAGGAGAATGGCTTCACGATGCCGGAGGTCCCGATAATGGAAATGCCTCCTTCGATACCGAGGCGGGGATTGAAGGTGCGTTTGGCTATCTCTTTTCCACCGGGGATGGAGATGGTAATGAGAATAGGACTGGGCTGTTTGGCAATATGGAGGCGTTCAAGACATAGCTTGACGTTCTTCTTTATCATTTCGCGTGGGGTGTCGTTGATGGCAGAGCTACCGAGCTCAAGTCCCAGACCGGGCATGGTGACGACACCTACGCCTTCGCCGCCGCAGACGATGATGTTGTAGTCATCCTGGGGAGTGTCTTCCGGCAGCGGGTCGTCTGTGCGGAAAGGTATGGCTATATTGGCCACAACTTTCATCCCGTTGGTGATGTCCGGGTCGTCGCCGGCATCCTTGATGACGGTAGCGCTTGTCTCGAACATGCCGTCACCGTTTTCCAGAAGGTCGGAGTGGGGAATATGGTGCTGAGGCTCTACGGAAACCTGGATGGTTTCTCCGTTGGGAAGAACTACCGGAAATTCCGTAGGACGCTTTTTGAAGTAGATATTGAATACATCCCAGGTGGCGGCTACGGCAGCAGCAGCGGCACATGTTCCGGTGGTCAGTCCGCTGCGCAGGGGGAAGAAGTCGGGTAAATGTTTCTCGACTATGCGGCGCAGGCCATGCTCGCCGTTTACACAGATAAACTTGCCGGATGTCTCGGGACGGCGGATGGCAAAGATGCGTATACTCAGTTGCCGGGCAGCTTCCACCTTCTCGCAGAATCCGCCGGATATCCCGCTTTCCTTGAGGAGGATGGCTTCGGGATGAAGCTGTTTCATCAGGATTTGCTCGTCTTCTCCGGGCGTGTAGTAGTAGAGGTTCTTCTCGGAGAAGCCCTGTTCCCGGGCGAGCTTGCGCGAGCTGTCACGGTCGAGGATGCGGAAGTAACAGCAAGCATTCTGCCACAAAGGCTTCAGCTTACCTATGGTCTGTACGCCGGTCAGTGCAAGTAAGATGAAAATCTTTTCTTTCTGTATCTTCTCGATGGCATCGTCATAATCCCTGCACCAGGTGATGTGTTCTTCATCGCGTTCCGGGAAGATACGCTCGAAACGGATGACGGGGATATTCGATTCCACGGAGACTTGTTCCAGAGTCTCATGCAACTGTGTGGCAAAGGGGTGCGCGGCGTCTATCAGCAGCTTTATGTGATGCTGTGCACAGAATGTTTCTATTTCTATTGCATCCATAGCGCCTTGCAGGCGGATGCCATTATGTAGAAGTACGTCCTGCTCATCCCCTTTGGTAGAATAGTAGAAAGTTTTTCCGGCTTCTTCAAGGGTTTGGATGGCTATGCGTCCTTCGGTGGTTCCGCCAAATATTAATATCATGTTTGAATGTTTATGGGTGATTAATCGTTGATTTATTTCCGGTACAGATGCTTGAACTCGTGTGCATAGAGCCGTGACAGACCTTCACGGTTGCCGATGGCTTCGCCTACGACAATCATGGTTGTCAAGGTGAGGTTATTTTCCTTCACTATTCTGGCAAGGTCTTTGAGTTCCCCCCTGAATATTTGTTCGTCTTTCCATGTCAAGTGGTAGCAGACAGCTACGGGGGTAGTTTCCGGATATTCCTGCAACAGTTCTTCCTGCACCTGCTCCGCAATGCTTGCACTGAGGAAGATGCACATGGTACTTTGTGAGCGTGCCATGAGATGTAGCTTTTCGCGTTCGGGCATGGGCGTACGTCCTTCGCCGCGTGTTAGGATGATGCTTTGCACTTTTTCCGGAATGGTGAACTGCGACTTCAAGGCAGCTGCCGCCGCCTGGAAGGAGGATATGCCGGGGGTGATGTGGTAGCTCATACCGTGCTGGTCAAAGTAGTTCATCTGTTCCTGAATGGCACCATAGATACATGGGTCACCCGTATGCAGGCGTACGATGAATTTTCCCTTGTCATAGAACTTCTTCATCACTTCAAATTGTTCTTCCAAATCCATGGAAGCGGAGCTGAGTACGGTAGCTCCGGCCTTGGCACAGAGAGTCAGCTCCCTGGGAACGAGACTGCCGGCATACAGAATGAGGTCGGCGCGTTCCAGCATTTGGCGTCCGCGTACGGAAACCAGGTCCGGGTCGCCCGGGCCGGCACCCACTATTTCGATGTGGCCCTGGCGCACAGTTCTTATGTCGAGGGCGGCGGCCACGGTATAGTTCTCTCCTTTCTTCTTGGGCACCAGCAGCCGGGAGTTGTTTGCACTCAGCAAGGCGGCGGCTTCGCTGACGCTGGGGGTGCCCATGTGCTTCATGACGGTTTTGCTGGGATGGGGCACCTCTATCTCTGCCAGTTCCTCGGCTGTATAGAAGTAGACCGGGAACTTCTTTTGGAGTGCTTTCACTACCGGTTCGTCACTTTTGGCTTTAATCGTGGAGATGGAGGCGATGCTTTGGGGCATGATGCCGTATTCCTTCAGCGTGTTCATAATCTCTTTCTCCACTTTCCGCACGGGGCCTGCCAGCCGGGCAAGGCCGATGCCGAGGTGTACGACACAGGGCACGTAGCATATCATAGGCATTTCCGGGAAGTTGGGGACTTGGGGAGATACGCACAGAATCAGTTTGAAGCGTGAAGGTTTAATGTCCTGCACCCGGTAGAATACTTCTACATGAGGCGGCAGGTTCGCCTCCATCCAGTCCGTACCTTCATTGCGCACCGTGAGCAGCAGGGCGGTGGGCTTGCCGGAAACGAAGAGGCTGATATGCTCGTTCATGCATACTCTTTTTTTCTCTTCGGGCGTCTTGGCAAGTTCTGCCAGCAGGAGGGTGGAGGGTTCGGCGTTGATGACCGGAAACCACCCGAAACGTTGGGGCAGGGTATCGAGTCCCCATAGACCGGTGCAGTCGCTTTGCGTGGTGACTACCGGTTCGGCCCCGAGGATATTCGCTACCTGGTGGGTCAGTTCGTTGGCTCCTCCGATGTGTCCGGAAAGTACGGAGATGGCAAATTTACCGGTACTGTCCACGCAAACCACGGCAGGGTCGGTATATTTGTTCTTCACGCAAGGAGCGATGGTGCGGACACAGATTCCCATGGCGCCAATGAAGACAAAGGCATCATAGCGGTTGAAGTTTTCCGCTGTGAATTTGCCGGCGGATTCTATATGTGTGCATCCCTCTTCGTGCCTGAGGGTGAAGATTTCGGAGTCGGGAAGTTCGTTGAGCAGTGATTGGGCTATGCTCAAACCGGCTTCGGAGATTAGAATAATAGCTGTTTTCATAATGGGTATGTTTAAGAAAGCGTGGCTTTCATAATTTCAATGGGGTTATATTCGTTCAAGGCGATATGGGTGGAAGGGTGGAGCACCATTCCGTTCCGCTCGATTCCTCGGCAGAACGCCTCCTTGCTTTCTGCCGATACGGAGTTGAAGACGATGCAGCCTTCGGGGTGCAGCACTTGTTTCACTTTCTCTATCATTTCCCTCAGATGTCCGCCGTGTCCACCGATGAAGACGGCATCGGGGCGGGCAAAGGGAGTGAGGTCGGTGTGCAGGAAATCTCCGGTTATCGCCGTAATACCCGGCGCGCCGAAGCGGCGGGAGTTGGTGTCCATCAACTCTTTTCCTTCGGGGCGTATCTCGAAGGAGATGACGGCGAGATGGGGGAATTGCAGGCGGGCTTCGATGGAGACGGAACCGGTACAGAAACCGATGTCCCAGAAGACACGGCGGCGGTTCAGTTCCAATGCCTGCAGGGTGAGCAGGCGGATGGGGGCCTTGGTTATCATGCGGGCGCGTCCGTCAAGATGGGCAAACTCTTCATCGGGAATGCCGAAAGGACGGACTGGAAGGTCCGGGGCTTGTACGTTGCCGTGCAGGGAGTTTGTGCGGCATTGTCCGGGATGGCTGACAAGCAGCAGGCAGTTGGGATGTTCGAAGTCACCGGCAACCGCTTCCCGGGGTGTCATCCGGCGTATGCGTTCCTTTTCGGGATTGCCGAGATGTTCGCCGATGTATAGCGTGTAATGGGAGTACCCGTATTCCAGCATGCGGGCGGCAATGGTGACCGGGGTATGTTCGCGGTCGGTGAGGATGCCTATTTTGGGTGCGTGCTCTATGAGGGCACGGTCGAACTCCTGCCACGGGCGTCCTGTCAGGGAGACGGTGCGCATGTCGTCATACGGCATGACGAGGCGGTGTGCCAATGTCTGCAAGGAATTGAAAGCGGGATAGAGCAGAATGTCTGCCTCGGGAAGCTTGCGCTTTATGGTATTGGCAAAGCCGAAGAACAACGGGTCACCGGAAGCGAATACAATGATGGAGTCGTCCGTAGCCGTCTCTTCGAAGCGGGTAAATATTTCTTCATAACGGGAAAAGACGCGGTCCAGCGGTACGGTGATGGAAATCCATTCGGCTCCGGCAGGCAGCAGAGGACCGACAATCTCCTTATGCCGTATGCCACCGGAGAAGACCTTCCCCTTCCGTATCTGTGCCAGTGCTTCCGGTGGAAAGAAGGGGGAACGGTTGTCATCCATTCCTATGATTATAAATCTGTGTTTCATTCAATGAGTAATCTTATGAAAATATCAAGTAATGTAAGGGGGCATAACAAGTAATGTTATCGGTCGTAACAAGTAATGTTATGGAATGTCTCTTTTCACTTACACATCCCTGCCCGGGCGCAACTGCTCCGCATCGTTGTAGCACAACACGGAGTTCACCAGCGTGGCAGCCAGGTTGCTGCCTCCCTTACGTCCTTCTACGATAATCTTGGGTATTTCCGTAAAGGGTTTCACCATGTGTTTGGACTCCTGCACATGCACGAAGCCTACCGGTGCGGCAACAATGCCCGCCGGATGTGCCTTGCCCTTACGTATCAGGTCGCAGAGTTCCATAAGTGCCGTAGGTGCATTGCCGAATACAAAGAATGCATCGGGATGCTCCTCCACAGCCAGGCGGATGCCTGCCTGGGTACGGGTAATGCCTTTCTCTGCAGCCATCGTCGCCGTACGCGGGTCGCCGAGGTAGCATTTCACCTCTATGCCCAACCGTTGCAGCGCTCCTTTGCGGATGCCGCTGGCTGCCATCGTGACGTCTGTGACAATCGTCTTGATTCCGCCTTTCTCGATGGCTTGATACAAGGAAGCCACGGCACCTTCGTCCGTATACAGCAAATGCTCCATTTCAAAATCGGCGGTGGTATGTATGGCATGGAGTAAAGCCCATTTATGGTCGAGGGGAATATGCTTGTTCTTCAGTTCCTTTTCGATGGTACGGAAACTACGAATCATGATGTCTTGCCCGATGCCCGTGGCTTCGGTATTCGTGTCCCGGTAATAGCCGCGCGGAGTGATGAAGGCTCCGTTCCATTCGTAGGACTGTGAGTTGCCTATCAATACGACTGTAAACATATCCACCTCTTCGGGATTGAAATCTCCCAGCGTGGTGATGTGTACCGCTTGTTCCGGGCGTCCTGCCTGGCGTACATATCCCACGGGCGTTTCCGGTGAGCGTCCTTCCTGCAGAAAGAGTTCTTTCAAGCGGTAAAGCTGCCAGTAGCGTCCTTCACTTTTGGGGTTGTAGACTGCCGTCACGAAGTCGGCGGCAGCGGCTGCGATGATACGCCTTTCAATACGCTCCCAGGGAGTCATCAGGTCTGAAAGGGAGATGACACAGAAGTCATGTCCTACGGGAGCTCCCAGCAGTGAGGCTGCCTTTTGGAAAGCGCTGATGCCCGGCAGCGAAACGATTTCCACGTCGCTGTTCCTTTCCCGCTTCATCTCGTAGACAAGCGGCGTCATACCATAAATGCCCGCATCCCCGGAACTGATGACGCAGACCGTCTTTCCCTGCTCTGCCAGCTCGAAAGCCTGCTCGGCACGGGCGCGCTCACGCTTCATGCCGGTATCTATGCATGTTGTTGAGGGGTGGAGATAAGGGATTACAAATTGGAAATAATACTTATATCCCACCACTACATCTGATTCTTGCAAAGCGGAAATTACGGCGGGAGTTATATCCGATTCATTGCCCGGTCCGATGCCGGCAACAATTATTTTGGGGTGTTTCATATCCATATGTTCTATTGGCATACAAAGATAGAACTTATATTTGACGAAACCGAAAAAACTCTGTGCTAATCCGCGTAATCTGTGGTGAAACTTTATTGTCTAAACCTGCAAGTGCCGGTATTCGCTCGGAGTATAGCCTACGTTCTTCTTGAACACGCGGTTGAAGTGCTGCGAATACTGGTATCCCAGTTCATAGGCAATCTGGCTGACTGTCTTCCCGCTTCCTATAATCATTTCTTTGGCCAGGTCGATGATTTTGTTCTGGATATATTCCTGCGCTGTCTTTCCGGTTTCCTTCTTCACCAAATCTCCGAAATAGTTGGAGGAGAGGAACACTTTGTCTGCGAAGTATTTCACGGAAGGCAGTCCTTCGGTCTGCGGTTTGTCGCTTTGGAAATAGTCGTCTATCAGTGCTTCGAATTTCATCAGGATGTCCTTGTTGGCTGCCGAGCGGGTGATGAACTGGCGTTCGTAGAAACGCATGCAGTAGTCCAGCAGCAGCTCGATGTTGCGCGCAATCAGACCCTTGCTGTGCTTATCGATGGGGCGTTGGATTTCCATCTTAATCTTCTTCAGACAGTCGAGGAAGATTTCTTTCTCGTCTTCGGACAAATGCAGTGCCTCGGTAGAGGAATAGGAAAAGAAGGAATACTGCTTTATTCCTTGTCCCAGCGAGGTGCCTTTTATCAGGTCGGGGTGGAACAGCAGGCCGGAGGCGCTGGGCTGCATACCTTCCAGCATGTTGACCTCGGTCACCTGGCCCGGGGCGAAGCTGGTTACCGTGCCTTCCTGGTAATCGTAATACTGTTTTCCATAGCGTATGTCTCCGCATTTGGTGTTTTTGAGGAAAAGGGCGTATACGCCATAGTTCAAGGTGAAATGCCTGGGATATCCGGTGGCTTCGGACAAATCGACTACGCTGACCAGCGGATGCAGGGTTTCGAGACCGAACATCTTGTTGTATTGGTCTACAGCATTGAGCTTGATTACTTCTTCCATAAACGTTCCTGTTAGTTTTGTACAAATGTAGAGAATAATCCGGAAAGTTCCATATTGCAGGAGGAGGAATCCGTAATATGGTTACAAATGTCCGTAATCTGTGTACATTGAAAAGAGCTACACCCTTTGTCCGGAATGGTGTAGCCATCCGGAGCAAAGGGTGTAGCCTTGGTATGTAAAAGGTGTAGCCCTTTTACGCTTGCTGGTTATCAATCTTTTAGCATGGCTTTGATGTGTTCCATATAGAGCTGGCGGATGGCTTTGTTTTCGCCCAGTCCCTGCATGCGTACATTCACTTGATAGCCTTGCTTTTCAAGTTCCGTCTTCCACACGCCGGCAATGTCTTCCTTGGTATGGTTGCCGCATACCAACAGCAACGGAACCAATGTCACGCTCTTGGGGCGTGTCTCTTTCAGTTGCAGCAGGGTTGCGTCCAGGGTAGGATATCCTTCAATGGTGCTGACGTGGAAGTTCTTCAGTCCATGGGCTTTCATCATGAAGTCGAGCATGGCGTAAGTAGCCGTGCTGGGTAGCTGGTTGCCGTGCCCCACATAGACAATGTCTTCTTTCTTTCCCGGCTGTTCGGCGGTCAGTATGTCGATTACCTTCTCGCAATCTTCGACGGAGTAGAGCAGGGGATTCCCCACTTTTATCTCCTTGAAGAAGGGACGGAGATTGTCTGCATCCCTGCGGACGGAGGTCATCTCACTGCCTTCTATCAAGGTGGTGCTCTGGACGTAGATGGTCCGGTAGCCTTCGGCGCGAAGTTTCAGCAGTGCATCCGTAGGGCTGTCTTTGTACACACCCTCCTTGGCAAGTCTTTTTCGTACAATCGGCGAGATGTATGCTTCGCGCACTGTAAACTGCGGAAAGGCTTCTTGTGCCTCACGGGTCACGACGTCGAGCGTCAAGGCACGTGTCTGAGGGTCCGAACTGCCATAATGGGTGATGAGCAGAGCCGCCTTCTCCTCTTGTTGTGCGGAGGAGAAGAGGCTGATGCCGAGTAAATAGAGAGTGATGAAAAAATGTTTCATAATTGTTGTTGTTTCTAAAAGCGTTATGGAGAAATTATTTTAGTCTGAGTGCCAGGCTGACTACTACCGAACGTCCCGGAGAATACAAGGCGAAGTTCTTGTTCAGCGGGCGGTTGTCCTTCTTGTTGAAGATATTGTCTATGCCGATGCCCGGTTCGATGACAAAGTTGCGGAAGCCGTCGAAGGTATGGCGGGTATTGAGGTTCCAGATGCCGTAGCCCGGAGCATTGCCGTCCGCGTCACCCGGATAATAGACTTTGCTTTGCAGACGACCGTTCAGGTTGAGGTTCAAGGTATAGTCGCTCCAGCTGTGTGTATAGTTTCCGGTGATGGTGGCTGTATGGCGTATGCTGCGTTCGATGTTTTGCCATTCGCCTCCTTCGTTCAGACCGCGTCCATAGGCGTAGGTATAGTTTCCGGCCAGGGTGAAGCCCGGGAACAGATTGCCGTTCAAGTTCACTTCAAAGCCTTTGACGGTAGCTTTCTCGAAATTGAAGTAGTTCTTGACACTTAGGTTTTTCGTAGATGAAAGGTCACCGATTTCGGGGAACTCTTCACGCAACTGGTTCTGCTCTGCTTCCGGTAGGTCATCGAATTTAGTGGATTTGGAAGTTACCATGTTCTTTACATAGTTCAGGTAACCGGTGACGGAAGCACTGAAACGGTTGGTGCGGTATTCCATGTTGATGGAGTAATAGTTGCTGCGTTCGGGGTCGAGGTTCTCGTCACCCAATGAGATGGTGGCTCGTGTACCCATTGTCTTCTTGAACATGTGGTAGTAGAGCTCGTCAATTCCCGGAGCGCGGAATCCGGCAGCATAGGTGGCACGTACATTGAAGTTGCCTATGTTGTACATGGCTGCCACTTTGGGGGTGAAGCGTCCGCCCGTCTGTTCGTGATGGTCGTAGCGTACACCCACAACACCGGTCAGATGGTTCCATAGCTTCACTTCATGCTGGCCGTAGGCTGATGTCGTATAGACACTTTTGTCCAAATCGGAGTCGGGACGGCGGAGCACTTCACGGCGATAGTCCACACCGAACACCGTAGTGCTGTTGGTTGTAAAACCGAAGATACCTTTCAACTCGGCATCATGGAATTTCTGAAGCTTGGTAAGCGCATACTGTCCGGGCAGGTATCCGCTGTTTTCTATCAGGTATTTGTAGCGTGATGCGTAATTGTTTCCTGAATAGTCGAACTGGATAACGTTGCGTTTACTCAGTTTGTATTTGGCGCCTGCCCCCCAGTTGTAACCTTCGTAGGCAGTGTTGTACTTGCTTCCGCCGGTGATGTCTTCGCGTTCTACCGGACGTTCGAGTCCGCGGTTATAGTATCCGCCGTTGGCATAGAAGGAAAGCCGGTCCGTAGCATCATAGGTAAACTTCTGCGATAAGTTATTCGAGCTGTAGCCCAGGGAGAGCGGGGCAATTGTTTCGATGATGTCTTCCCCGTCTTCTGTCAGACGGCTGTTTTGCCAACCGTCGGAGTGGTCGTATTTATAGGAAGTATAGGACCCTATTTTTCCTTGGGCGATGTCCAGATTCAAGCCTTGGGAGAATTGATTCTTTCTCGTATAGCTGCTATTGCTGCTGAAGGCTACCACATCTTTAGGCTCGTTGGTAATGATATTGATTACACCGCCGATGGCATCCGAACCATAAAGGGAAGAAGCGGCTCCGTTCAGCACCTCGATGCGCTTGATGCGGGTCATATCTATTTGGTTGAGGTCGATGTTACCGGTGATGTCTCCCGTGACCTTGCGTCCGTTTACCAATATCAGCACGTGTTTGTTGGAGAGTCCGTTCATCATCAGATAGGACCCCATCGCGTTCGGACGGAAGGAGAGCGAGGGTACCATCATGGTCAAGGCCTGCTGGAAGTCGGTGATACCGGCACGCTTTATTTCGTTGGCAGTGATAACCGATACGGGAGACGGGGTATTCTTCAGTCGCTGATGTGTACCTGTACCCGTTACTACAACCGGGTTCAACTCGTGAGTTTTCTTGGTCATATCGTCGCTGTCACCTTTTTCTGCTTGTGCATAGGCACCGGTGGCGATGATTCCTCCCATAAGGAGAACTGTGAGAAGTCTTTTCTTTATCATATATTGTTTTATTTTATATAACGCTGCAAAGGTACATACCATTATCGGAGGGTGAAATACTTAATAGTTGTTATACTGCGATGGCCAAATAGCTATTAATAGGTACTGTATTCCCTTATTCCGGCACATAGATAATCTCTCCATTTTCAAGCTGATAGGCAACTCCCACTTTCTTTCCTCTTTTACCGGAGGTCTTTGGGTCTTCGCTGGGAGTGTATTTCTTGATTTCCTGCCCTTCTTTGGTAATGATTTCCATATTTTCCTTTCCGGGATTCTTCACCATAGTGAAGTCTTCTTTGGAAAACATCTCCGTCATATTAAAGCGGGAGACGAGAGCCACTATCAAGGCTACGGCAAAGACCATTGCTGCGTCAAAAAGATTGGCTACCGTACCCATGGGGTCGGAGTCCGAATCGCTGTGCAGTAATCTGTTTCTCTTACTCTTCATTGTTTTCGTATCGTTAGTCCGTTATTCCTTTTCGGCCGTTTGGCGGCTTATCACTTTGTACAGATATTCCAAGTCGTTCATTTCGCGGGCATACCAGCGTTGTTTCACTTGCAGGGTGATGATGCCGACAGCAGCAATGACCAGTCCTACCACTGTAGTGGCAAAAGCCACCTGCATATTGTAGGCCATGGAGGAGATGTCTCCTTGTGCCAAACCTACCAGTGCGGGACCCATCGGGATGAGGGTACCCATCAGTCCCAACATAGGACCCAGCTTGATGAAAGTACGCGAACGTCCCAACTCCTTCTCGGCTTCCACTTCATAATTGGCAAGCAGGTGTTCGCAGTAGGCGTCGTCGTCCCGGTGTGCGGACAGTTTGGACAAGCTGCGGAGGAGAGGGGAGTTACCTGCCGACGGGAGTTGCTGCAGCAGTCCGTCTATATTCTCTGGGGTGATGTTCTCCAGTGTTTCAGCGAATTGCTTCTGTAATTTCATCCGTTGATAGAACTCCCCGAAGAAACCTCCCGCAAGGAGAATGGCACGTAGAAAGAGTAGCAGCAGCAGGACTATGACGGGAACCAGCAGCCCGTTCGAAATCCAGAACAGTGTGTTTGAGATTGTTTCCATATATCTTTTTAGTTTTTAATTCTTTAATTCGTTTCAATAGCCCGTGGCAATGATGCTCAATATAACAATGAAAATATTGACAATGAACAATACTTCCAAGCGCAGCGGCTTGTCACCGATAGCATATCGCAGCAAACGGCTACCGGCACCGACTGCAAGGAAAGTAACACCGGCTGCTATCCATGAGAGACTGCCGAAATCAAGACCGGGAAAAGAGAAAAGCAGTAGCGCCAGGACGTAGCAGATTACTCCGCCTATCAGTATGCCGGGGTATAGCTTCAGCAAGAGGGTGACCGCTTGTTTGAAGGCCGTGTTGCGGGTACGCATTTCTGCGAAACAGTCGAAACAGAAAGCTATCATTACGGCAGCTTCCAGGGTGACACATACCGACAAGTTCAACATCTGCGGGCGGGAAGCAAAAAAAGATGCCACCACGGTCTTGGACTGTTCCGTCATCCACGGAGTCACCAGCCACGCAAAAAAGGCACAGCCTGCGGCAACCGTCCACATTCCCCAGCGGGGATAGAACCCCACCTTCAATAGAAAATTGAGGGCGATGAATAGGGCTAACAGATGAATGACGTATTCCATAATACTCTGTTTCT
>ERZ772851.2625-NODE-2625-length-13082-cov-3.720887_pt1 | contig 13082 bp, 17 predicted proteins | sample MGYA00512137_ERZ772851 | MGnify/ENA primary metagenome ERZ772851 (study PRJEB29015, sample SAMEA2737663) | human gut metagenome | biome: human gut; feature: human-associated habitat; material: faeces | place: China | collected 2012 ... | reverse complement strand
TCGTTTAAAAATAATTAATAAAATACATTGACAAATAATTTAGTTATGATATAATTATTAATATAAGGAGGAATAATATATGTTTAAAAGGATTACAAAATGGTTTAAACCTAATTTAAATGCCGAAACTTGGTATAATTATGTAAGTTATATTACTTTTAAAGATGGATATTCTTGTCCTTTTCATACAAATAAATATACTTATTTAAATGAAAAACAATTTATTGAATTAATATTAGCTAGAAATAAATCTTTACAAATAGATAAGATATTTTGTAATGTCGATTTTATAAAAAGCATATCTTGTGAAATAGTTGATAAAATAACACTCTATCATTACGATGGATTAAATACAATTTATATTTTAGGAAATTTAGCAACTAAAGAACAATTGGAAGAATATAATAAAAAAATATTAAAATAGGAGGAAGTATGGATAAATTTAATAAATATCTCGATATGAAAATCAATAGAGAACTCTATAAAGGAAATTTTTACGAAGATTTAATTTTAGATTTGGTTTGCACAATTAAACATCCATATGCTAGTATAAGAGTTTTAACAAACGACCTTAATAGATTAATAAAAAATGCATATTATAATATAGAAAATGAAAAAATTATAGAAATAAAATTAAAAAAACATGACAATAGAGTACATATTATTTACAATGCTTTACTTGATAGTGGTGAAGAAAAGAAAATTGTACTAACTGGTATTAATATGGAGAAGGATGATAATTGGAAGCACGAAAGAGGAAATAGAGACGATTCATGGGTTATTGATTTAGACAAAGAAGAAGATATAAGAAATATAAAGGATGAAGATTTTTATAGAGAGTTTGTAAAAATAGGAATATATAGTGATAATAAAGTAAAATATTCATTTTTATATAATTAAGGAGGGGTTAATATTATGAATAAAAATGATTTAAAAAATGGAATGACTTTAATATTAAGAGGAGAAGGAGAAAAATATATAGTTAAAAATAAAATATTCGGTGAAGATAAAGATGGTTGCATGTTAGAATTATATAGTGATTTAAAAACATGGTTGCAAACTTTTGATGACGATTTAAAGAAAATCAATAGGGTAGATAAGCATTCTGATATAATGAAAGTACTCGATTATGATAATAATGTTATATGGAAAAGAGAAGAAGTAGATTGGACTAAAGTACCTGTAGATACAAAAGTATTAGTTAGAAATTTTAAAGAAGAAGAATGGAAAAGAAGATATTTTGCTGAATATAAAGATGGAATGTTTTATGCTTTTAATAATGGTTTGACTTCTTGGAGTACATCTAATAAAACATCTTGGGGCGTATCTAATAAAACATCTTGGAGAGAATGTAAATTAGCTGAAGAACCCAAAGAGGAAATAACAGTATCAGTAAAAGATTTATATAAAGCATTTAAAACTATGTGTGACCTCCATAATTGTGATTGTTGCGATTATGATGATAACTATGAAACTTGTGAATTTAGATGGATATCAGATAATTATAATATAACTAAAAAGTAGGAGATTAATGTGTGAAATTAGAAATATTTAAATATAAAAAAGGAGATAATATTATGGGAGAATTAAAAGAAGTAAAAGAAATATTTGATAAAATTGCAAATACAAGTGGTAAAAAAAGTAAAGAAACAATAATTAAACAAAATGCAGATAATGAATTATTTTTAGAATGTCTGAAATTTTTATTAGATAGTGATATAACAACTGGATTAAGTAAGAAAAAAATAAATAAAAAAGTAAAAGTATATGAAAATACTTGCGATGATATAAGAGATATGTTTATTTATTTAAGTCTACATAATTCAGGAACGGATATAAATATTGGGGTAGTACAAGGATATATAAATTCATTAGATGAAGATATGCAAGATTTTGTGAGAGGATTATTTACTAAGAGTTTAAAAATAGGTGCTGATGCTAAGACGGTTAATAAAGCTTTAGGATATGAATTTATACCACAATTCAATATTATGTTGGGAAGTAAAGTCGATTTAAATAAATTACCTAAAGGTGATAAATTTGTAACAGAGAAATATGATGGTTGCTTTGTGGGGTACACAAATATATTAATGAGTGATGGAACTAATAAAAAAATAAAAGATGTAAAAGTAGGTGATGAGGTATTAAGTTTTAATGAATATACTAAAGAAATATCTAATAAAAAAGTCATCAATGTTTTTAGAAATGGATATAAGCCGAAAGAAGAATGGTTAAGAATTAAATATTATACTGATTTAGGAAGAGGAGGATACAGAAGTTTAAACGTAACTAGAAATCATAAAATTTTCACAGATAAAGGTTGGATGAAAGCAGACGATATAAAAGTAAATGATTATATTTATATATATGAGTACATACCATCTCAAGAAGAAATATCTGTACTTTTAGGACTTGGAATTGGAGATGGGGCTGTAATTAAAGATGATATGAATACATTTCCCACAAGATTTAGAGTAGATTATGTTGATAATGATAGCGAAAATGAAAGGTTAAATAAATATAAAATATTATTTAAAAATAATTATGGAAGTGAAACAAATCGCATTAGTGGATATGGAAGTAAAATGAGAGGGTTTACTATTAAAACATATAGAAACTTACCTGGTTTTATGACAAATAAGAATAATATAAGAGGCGTTAGTTATAAACTTAATGAGGAGATTTTAGATAATATAGATTGGTTAACATTAGCTACATTTTATATGGATGATGGACATAAAACTCAAAGTAAAGATGATGGCGATGACGTTTCTAATGTCAGACCTAGAGCAGTCTTTACTTTAGCTAGACAAGACGATGAAGAAGTTTTAATGTTTGCCGAATTTTTAAAGTATAAATTAAATATGGATGATATAAATGTATGTTGTGAAAAAAAATTAAAAGATGATATATCATGGTCATATTCAGTATCTTTAGGTGTTAAAGCGACAGAAATATTATTTGATAATATAACAAAATATATACCTAAATGTTTAAGATATAAGATAGGTAAAAAATGGGAAGATGTAGAAGAATATGATTGGTGGAATAAATTTGGTAAATTTGGATTAGTTAAGGTTAAAGTTGGAGAAATAGACCAATCTTTTTTAAGAGATAATAAAAAAAGAACAATGAGTTATGATTTAGAAATAGAAGGTAATCATACTTATTTTGCTAATAAAGTTGCCGTACATAATTGTAGATGCTTTACGCAAATAAGAAATGGTAAAATAATAATGAAGAGTAGACAAAATAAGATATTTGAAGGTTTAATTGACATAGAAAACAGTATTAAAGAATTAGGATTAAACAACATTTGTATAGATGGAGAGCTATTAGCGATAGATAGTAATTATGAAAATGTTTATAAGGATACTATGAAAATTGTATCAACTAAAGAAAAAGAGAAACATGGTGTAAAATATATGATATTTGATATATTACCTATTGATGAATTTGATAATAAAAAAGGCGTATTTAAGTATTCTGAAAGAAGAAAAATATTAGACAATATAAAACAAAATGAATTTATTAGTATAACACCTGTATTATATCATGGTACTGATAACGATAAAGTTTTAGAAGTACTGTCCATATGCAGAGCTAATGGTGCTGAAGGCTGTATGATTAATCTTGACAAATCATATGAATTTAAAAGAAGCAAAACATTATTAAAATTAAAAGTAATGAACTCTTGCGATTTAAAAATCATAGGCTTTGAAGAGGGTGACGGTAAATATAAAGGTGTATTAGGTAATCTTATATGCGATTATAAAGGTTGTCAGCTTGGCGTAGGTAGTGGTTTTTCAGATAAACAAAGAGAACAAATTTGGAACAATCAAGAAGAGTATTTAAATCGTATAGCTGAAATACAATACTTTGAAGAAACATATAACGATAAAGGAGGATTATCTTTAAGGTTTCCAGTTTTTAAATGTGTTAGAGAATTAGGTAAAGAAGTTTCTTATAATTAAGGAGGGGATTTTATGAATAATATAAAAGAAATAAAAGCGATAACATTCGTTTTTGAAAATTGTGAATACGTGAAAATACCTATTGAAAACTTTACAAAATTTGATTTGAAAAAAGTAGATGATGAATATAATTTAGAGTGCACCATAAAGAAAATGGATAACATAGAGTATCGTCCATTTACAAACAACTTAAGTCCTTTTAATAGATTATCTATGTCTGATGATATAACAACTCTGGAAATAGAGTTTAAAAATGGTACAATAAAATTAATACAACCTGTTTGGGAAGGAATGGTTTTCACTAACTATTGTCAGATAAGTCATGTAATTAGCTGGAATGAAATTAGTATTAGTATTAATAAAGAAAATGTGATGAAAAAGATGAAAGAACAGTGTGCCGATAAAGCAAATAGAATATTAGATATATTATATCAAGACTTCGCAATAAATAGATGTAGTGAATGTTGCTATAAAGAGGATTGTGAAAATTTAAGAAAAAATAATAATGATATAACCATATGTGATGTTTTGGGATTAATGCAAAAATAATTAATAAAATGTATTGACATATTTTTCTAATATGATATACTTATTTATATAAGAGGTAATAAATTTAAAATCATAGGTAATTTTCATAACAGTTTTGATAATATTATAATAAGAAGGTGATTAAAATGTAAAAGGTTACGAAGTACCTTAATGAAATAGTAAGGGATTAAAAATAATTAATAAGGGATTAAAAATAATTAATAAGGGAGTGATAAATATGAATAATATAATTGACATAGATAGAAACAAAAAAACAAAAACTATACCAAGCACAGAGGTTGCTAAAATGATGGGGAGAGAACATAAAGAAGTAATAAGAATGATAGACGGATATGAACCTCCAGAAGGTAGTAAGAAAAGAAAAATAGTTGGTATTATTCCAACTTTAACTAAGGGTAACATTACCCCTAGTGATTATTTTATAGAAAATACCTATAAAGATAAAAGTGGTAAGTTAAATAAATGTTATGAATGTACCAAAATGGGTTGTGAATTATTAGCTAATAAACTTACCGGTGAAAAAGGTATATTATTCAGTGCTACATATGTTAAACGTTTCAACGAAATGGAATCAGCACAAATGCAAACAATAGACACAACAGAATTGTCACCTAATCTTCAGTCATTCAAAATGTTATTTGATAGTATGGTCGAACAAGAATTAAAACAGAAACAAATGGAAAAAGATATAAAAGGACTTCAAAATTCATTAGATAATATACAAGACTTAATATCATTATCGAAAGATAATTGGAGAGCAGATGTGAAAAATATGGTTAATAAGATAACATATAAAACTGGTATAAATCATAAGGTTGTATATGATGAAATATATAAAGAAATAGACAGTAGATTTGGAGTAAATTTAAATACCAGATTAAAAAATAGAAAAAATAATGCTATTAAAAATGGTGTAAGTAAAACAAAAGCAGATAAAATAAATAAATTAGACATAATAAACGAAGACAAGTTGTTAATTGAGGCAATATTAATCGTAATAAAAAATTTAGCAATTAAATACGGTTTATATGAAGAAAATGATTTAACAATAAATATGTAATTAAAAATAATTAATAAATAAAGGGGTTGATTGAAATGGGGTAAAAATAGATAGGATTGGTGAAACAGGAGTTAATACATTTGGAAGTAAAATGGTGATAATAAGATATAGGACAAATAAAGATATGGATGTTTATTTTCCAAAATATAATTGGACTTTTTATAATACAAATTATATTACTTTTAAAAAAGGTGAAATATTTTGCCCATATGAAAGAAGGTTTTGTAGAGTAGGTTATTTAGGAGAAGGAAAATATAAAATGAGTGAAAAAGGTAAACATACGAGAACTGGGTCTGTTTGGATGAGTATGTTAAATAGATGTTATAACGAAAAACTTCATATAAAACATCCAAGTTATAAAAAATGTCATGTTAGTGAAGAATTTCATAATTTTCAAAACTTTGGTGATTGGGATGATGATAACTATTATGAAATTGAAGGTGAAAGAATGCATTTAGATAAAGATATATTAATAAAGCATAACAAAATTTATTCACCAGAAACTTGTATATATGTACCACAAACTATAAATGGTTTATTTACCAAACGTGATAAAGGTAGAGGTGAGTCGTGTATCGGTACAAGTCCTCTTAAAAATGGTAAATATCAAGTGAACTGTTGTTTACTTAATCCAGAAACTGGTAAGTCTAAAAATGAATATTTGGGATTATATGAAACGCAAGAAAAAGGATTTGAGATTTATAAATATTATAAAGAGAGAAATATTAAACAAGTTGCTGATTATTACAAAAATGTAATTCCACAGGAATTATATCAAGCTATGTATTTTTATGAAGTAGAAATTGATGATTAATAAGAAAATAATTAATAAACTTAGGAGGGTGTGTATTATGGAAAAAATAATAAAATTCAATACAGAACTAACAGAAGAGTTAGGAGAATATGTTTTAGACGAATTGTTAGACGTATACAACAAAAATAAAGAAATAATAGCTTGTAATGAACGTTTAAAATACAAAGAAGATTATTTACCTATGTACGATAGGGTTACATTCCTTATAAATAGTCCAGGTGGAAGTTTATACTCTTTCATGCAGATAAAAGATTGGATTGAGAAAATAAGAAATGAACAAGGCGTAATATTTGTAAGCCACACATCTTCGATAGCTTATAGTGCAGGATTTTATCTTATGATGTGTATGGATTATAGATATATGGGTGAATGGTCACAAGTATTATATCATGAATTAGGTATAGGTAATCAAATGAAATTATCAGATTGGAATGCTGAAACAAACAGGATGAATAAAATCCAAACTAAATTAGATAAATTAGTTACTGATAATTGTGATTTAACACAAGATATATTAGATAGTTATAAAGGGAAAGACCTTATAATGGATTATGACGAAGCTTTAGAATATGGAATAGTCAAACCAGAACCAACAGAAGAAGAGCGATTGGCAAAAGCATTAGAAGATATGGATAAGGAGGAAATGACCGAATCAGAATGGAACGCTTTTATTGAAGAAATGAAGGAATTGATTAATATTATACCAGATAAACCTTCAGAAAAAGAAATACAAGATAAAATAAAAGAAATAGAGGGAGACACAGAACCAGATATGACATTAGGAGAAGCTGTTAAAGAGGTATTAGGTGAAGACTTTAAATGTAATGAAGAAGTTGAATGTGATGAGTTTGAAAATAGATGTTGTTATACGTGTGAGAACTTTGATAAATGTGATAAATTATGTGAATATGCAGAAAAAGCAGATATATGTGAACATATGGAGAATAAATTAGATGAATTAGATAGTGAATGTAAATGTGAAGTGCCTTGTGAAGATTGCACTTGTAAAGAAAATAAACAAGAAGATATAAAAGAATGTGAGGAACCAACTGAATGTGGGTTACATCGTGGAACTAATATTTGTTGCCATTTCTGTCCAGACTTTAATGAATGTACAGACTTTCATAAATGTGCATTCATTGATGACGTCTTTGATTGTGAATATTTAAAAGAACCTTTGGATGACTAAAAATAATTAATAAATTTTATAATACGAAGAGGGAGGATTTCCTCCCTAGAAAGGAGAATAAAAGAGTATGAGCAAACATAGATGCATTCATTGTAATGGAATAGTTGAGAATGAAGAGCTAAGTTATTGTGAAAGTTGTTATAATAAATTAAGAACTAAAGGGATGTTTAGCGAAAGTAAAAAATACTTTTGTGGTGTTTGTGGAAGAGAACTAACGGAGGGGGATAATATAAAAAGGAAATTATGTAATAAACATTATCAACAAATTAAAAAGTATGGATTTACTTTAGAAGATAACAGAAGAACAGAAATAGATTTAAATGAATATGAAGAATATCCTAAACATTTTGAAATGAAGTTATATGACGAATTTCAAGAGGAACTAGAAGATAAAGTTTTAATAGATAAAGATGATTATGAATTAATAAAAGATATTAGATGGGATAAAAATGCATCTTGTGTCACAGCAAAAATAAATGGTAAGATTGTACCACTTCAAAATTATATATTGAATACAAACGAAAAAATAAACTTTGTGTCACAAGATATACTAGACTGTAGAAGAAATAATTTATATATTAAAAAGAAAAAAGATAAAAAGCATAAACATTATGATATATCTAAAAAGAATAAAGATAAAATTATAATAGATTTTGCAGGGAGTAGTAAAACACAAGTAACAGGGAGTGCAATAATTGTATCTTATCCAGTAGGTGATAATAAATATGAAAGATTGTTAGTTGAATTTGGACAAAGTCAAGGTAATGGAAGTTTATATGACGAATATAAAGCTAATAAGGGGGTGGTTGATGATGTGTTAAGTAGAATAGACAATCTACAAGCTTGTTTTATCCTACATACACATCTTTAACTAGACCATATTGGAAATCTACCGTCTTTAATAAATAATCATATATCAGTACCTTTAATAACTACTAGAGAAAATAGATTACTATTAGAACCGTTATTACTTGATGGGGCATACATAATAGAAAGAAATGTTAAAGCATTGCAAAAGCAGAAATATAAAGTAGAACCTTTATATAGTGAAAGCGATGTATATCTACTAATGAATAATGTAATAGATAAAGAAATGCATAAAGTATATAAATTAAATGATAGAGTGTGTTATGAGTTTGTTAATTCTGGGCATATTTTAGGTGGCTGTCAATTGATTCTTTACATAAAAACTCTATCTGGAAATACAAAAAAAATTCATATAACATCAGATTTAGGTAGTAATTATAATAAAGCACCATTTGTATTAAAAAGGGATAATATACAATCCTCTAGTGTAAGTATAGTTGAAGGAACGTACAATGACTTAGACAGAGGTTTTAAATCTAAAAAACAAGTGGAAAAGGAAAGAATTAAATTAAAAGAAATAATTAAAAAAGAATTAAGTAAAAACAAAAGAATACTATTTGGGGCATTTGCGCAGTCAAGAACTCAAAACTTAATGATGTATTTGTATGAATGTTTTAAAGATGACTCTAATTTCGATACGAAGATATATATAGATGGGAAATTATGTCATTCTATCACTAATGCTTATTTAGAAATATTACAAGATGAAGAAAAAGAATATTTTAGAGAAGTGTTAAATTGGAAAAATTTCATTTATGTAAGGGATTATCAAGATAGCTTGAGTGTAGCAACTAATAATGAAAAGAAAATTGTTATCTCTGGTGGTGGTATGTATACACAAGGGCGAATATTAAACCATTTAAAAACAATGGTGGAGGATAAAGATTCTACTATCATAATGGTAGGGTATTGTGGAATAGGTACTATAGGTAGAGAACTTCAAAGAAAAGACAATAAGACTATAAAAATAGAAGGATTAGAATATAAGAAAAAATGTAAAATATATGAAATGAATACTTGGTCATCTCATATAATGGCTAACGAGAATATAGATTTTATGTGTAACATAAATACACCGTTAATATTAATACATCATAGTGATAAAGACGGTAAATATAAATTTAGAGATGTTATAGAAGATGAATTAAGAACTAAAGGTAATAGTGCTAAAATAATAGCAGTCGATGAGAATAATTCAGTATTTTTTATTTAAGGAGGAATATTAATGGGGAGTAAAAATGATAGAACAGGTGAGAAAAATATTAATAACTTTGGAAGTGAGATGATTATAACAGAGTATAGAAAATGGAATGATATAGACGTATATTTTCCTCAATACGATTGGGGAGCTAGAAATAGAGCATATTGTGATTTTAAAAAAGGAAATATTAAATGTCCTTATGAACCTAATGTATATGGAGTAGGTTATATCGGAGAAGGAGAATATAAATCAAAAGAAAATGGTAAAAGTACTAAAGTTTATTCTACTTGGCGTAGTATGTTACAAAGATGTTATGACTCTGAATATCATGGAAAACATTCTACATACATTGGTTGTAGCGTTATTGAGGAATGGTTAAATTTTCAAAACTTCGCCAAATGGTTTGAAGAAAATTACTATGAAGTTCCTAATGAAATAATGAACTTAGATAAAGATATTCTTATTAAGTATAACAAAATATATTCACCAGAAACTTGCATCTATGTGCCTCAAACTATTAATAAATTATTTGTTAAAAGGGATAGTAAAAGAGGAAATAATCCGATAGGAGTTTCAGATTGTGAAAACGGGAAATATATAGTACAATGTTGGTTAATTAATCCAGAAACCGGTAAATCAAAGCAAGAATATTTAGGATGTTATGAAACTCAAGAGAAAGGATTTGAGGTTTATAAGTATTACAAAGAGAAAAATATTAAAATGGTTGCCGATTACTTTAAAAAATATACACCAGAAAGATTATATGATAGTTTATATAAGTATGAGGTTGAAATAACTGATTAAAAAGAAATTATATTAAGGAGGTGTTGATATGAGTATAGAAGAATTAAAAGATTTATTACATAAATTAGACTCTAATGAAGTATGTGAGTTATTATCTAATAAACAATGTGAAAAATGTTTCTTTTATTATAAGGACACTAAAGAATGTGTTAAATCTGTGTTTGTAGAAGGAACATTAGAAGAGTTAGAATAGGAGATAGATAACAGTTAGATAGAATTGCATGTATAAATAAAAATAATTAATAAAAAGGAGAGATGTTGATATGATAAAATTAATAACTAATGGTAGTTTAGAAGTAGTGAAAGTTTATAACACAATATATTCTGCAAGAATGGATTTAAGACAAAGAAATGCAGAAAAATACTTAGTTGAATATTGTGATAAAATATATGGTATCAATAGATTCTTAGCATTAATAGAAGGAGGTGAAGAGAAATGAATTTAAAAGATTTGATTATAAGATGTATTATTATAATCTTATCTCTAGTATTAATTTTTCGAGTAGAATTTGTAACTCCTTATGTAGTAGTTTTAGTATCATTAATGATAGGAGAGATAATATATAGTTTAAGATATAAAAAATAAATTCATAGGTAATTTTATATATGGTTATGTTAATACACTAATATAAGAGGTGATTAAAATGTAAAATATATGAAGTGCCAAAATAAAATATTAATAAAAATAATTAATAAAGGAGAGATGTGTATATGAGTACAAACTTTGTTATGATTGGAAAATTATCAATAGCGCCAGATAGAGAAAATAGAAAAGCTTTTAGCGATAAATTATTAGATAGTGGTTATAATATTAGAACGTTAAATTTAAACATGAAATGCGACAAAGATAGCTTTAACCTTCAAATAAAATCTTTTATGAATAATGTTAAAAGAACTTCAGATGGAACACTTAATGTTAATGATTCAACTATATATACCATATTAGATAATGACGGTAAATATGAATCAACTAACTTTAAATATAAAGACAGAGAAAAATATGAAGATAGAATCGCAAATTTTAGAAAACTGGTATTCGTAGACGAAAACGAAGAAAGAGTAGAGTGTAGTAATGAATTTGATTATTCAATGGCAGTACACTCAATATTAAAATCAGATGCTTATAAAGACAAAAAATTTAAAGTACAAGGTAATATAGAATATTCAAGTTATACTAATCCTAAAACACACGAAGAAAAGATTTATACAAATTACAATGTGCAAAGAATATATGTTATAAATGACGAGGCAGAAGAAAAAGCATTAGCAAACGTAGAATTTTATATAACAGAAGATTGTTTAGACGATAGCAGATTAGAAGAAGAGAATCTATTAGTTATAAATGGATATATACCAGAGTATAATTCTAAGAAAAAGGCTGATATAGGATTTTATCAATTATTTGAATACCCATTAGGTGAAGATAGTGAGAAAGCTAAGAAAATGGCTAAATTAATAGATAAAATGCTATTAGATAACTTTGACGATAATGAATTATGTAAAATGGGGTATAGAGTTAGATTAATAAATAGACGTGAAGAAGTGCCATTTAATGAAGATATGTTAAGCGATGAAGAAAAAGAACTTGTTAAGTACGGATTAATGGATATTGAAGATTTGAAACAACAATATGGTGCAGGAATGGGGTCTATGCAAAGAAGAATGGAAATATCTTCAATAGGTAGAGGATATAGTAAAGGAGCAATACCAGTACCTTTAACATTAAACGAGTTATTAAGTAAAGGTGACGAACCTAAGAAAGAATTAATGGACGAGGACGGAGATTTAGATATATTATCAGATGACGATGATGACGAATTATTCGATTTTTAGATTGAAAATAATTAATAAAATTATAAAGAGGGAATTAATTCCCTCTAGGAAGGAGTTGGTAATGTGGAAGAGTTGAAGTTATATGTTGATTATATCAATACAAAAGATTTATATTTGATTCAATTATATAAAATAGATGAGAATGAGGAAGTTTTAGAATACTTAGAAAAATATACAACTCATAATGTATACGGTGCTGTAAACAGGGCAAGAGAAATAGCAAATAAATATCCTAAGATTACAATAATAAGTGAAGATATGAATTTTAATGTATATTATATGAATAAATAAATTTTAAATCATAGGTAATTTAGGAGGTATAATTGTTAATACCTTAATATAAGGAGGTGTTAAGATATGAATATAGAAGAATTAATGAGTATAGACATTGATAACTTAGCCCAAAAACAATATGACGGATTAAAAGAACATTTGAAAGGAGTTTTAAATAAAATAATAACTTTATTAGACCAAGACAAATTAGAAGAAATTGAAGAAATGTTAGTTGAATCTCCAGGAGGTGATTGTTATGGAAGTGACGACCATTATATAAATTTTTCATATAAAGAAAATTGTGAAGAGGATATGTATTGGATGTTAGACGATTTAAAAGATTTAAGAAAAATATTAGATAAAAAATAAAATTATAAGATATAAATAAGAATAACAAATAAAAATAATTAATAAAAAGGAGAAGTGATATTATGGCAATTAAAAGAAATAAAGTGAAAGTTGATTTAGCATCTTACCCACATTACATATTAATGGGTGAACCAAAAGTAGGAAAAACA
>ERZ772851.2608-NODE-2608-length-13209-cov-2.471340_pt1 | contig 13209 bp, 9 predicted proteins | sample MGYA00512137_ERZ772851 | MGnify/ENA primary metagenome ERZ772851 (study PRJEB29015, sample SAMEA2737663) | human gut metagenome | biome: human gut; feature: human-associated habitat; material: faeces | place: China | collected 2012 ... | reverse complement strand
ATAATCAACGAAATCGGTGCGGCACCGGTGATAGCCTTGACGGCTACGGCAACCGATAAGGTACGCGGCGACATCAAAAAGAACTTAGGGATGACGGACGCCAAGGAGTTTAAGAGCTCTTTTAATCGTCCGAACCTGTATTACGAGGTAAGGAACAAGACCAAGAATGTAGATAAGGATATTATCAGGTTTATCAAACAGCGTCCGGGGAAGAGCGGTATTATTTACGCTTTGAGCCGTAAGAGGGTGGAGGAGCTGGCCGAAATACTCCGGGCGAACGACATTAACGCGAGGGCCTATCATGCCGGAATGGATTCGGCTACCCGGTCGCAGACGCAGGATGATTTTATCATGGAGCGCATTGATGTCATTGTAGCTACCATTGCTTTTGGCATGGGGATAGACAAGCCGGATGTACGCTTTGTGATTCATTATGATATACCCAAGAGCCTTGAGGGGTATTATCAGGAGACCGGTAGGGCCGGACGCGACGGAGGAGAAGGTTTGTGCATAACTTATTATACCTACAAGGACCTTCAGAAGTTGGAGAAGTTCATGGAGGGTAAGCCTGTGGCCGAACAGGATATCGGGCGCCAGCTCCTTTCGGAGACGGCCGCTTATGCGGAATCTTCCGTGTGTCGTCGTAAGTTCTTGTTGCATTACTTCGGTGAGGAATATCATGAGGAGAATTGTGGTAATTGTGATAACTGTTTACACCCGAAAAAGAAAGTGGAAGCAAAAAATCAATTAAAGGAACTGCTTGAGGTTGTACAAGCTGTGAAAGAGAATTTTAAGGCAGATTATATTATAGATGTATTAGTTGGTAAGGAGACAGACGAGGTTATCGCTCATAAGCATGCTGATCTGGATTGTTTCGGATGCGGTGACGAACATGAGGAAAAGTTTTGGAATGCTGTCATCCGGCAGGCATTGATAGCCGGTTATCTGGAGAAAGAGATTGAGAATTACGGCATCCTGAAGTTGACGGCAAAGGGGCGTAAGTTCATGAAGAAGCCGGAATCTTTCATGGTTTCGGAAGACAATGAGTTTGAAGATGACGACGAAGAGGTGGTAAGCCGTTCCGGAGGAGGTACAGGCGTGACGGATCCGGCGTTGTTCAATGCGTTGTTGGACTTGCGTAAAAAGATGTCCAAGAACTTGAATGTGCCGCCCTATGTCATTTTCCAGGATCCTTCGTTGGAGGCGATGGCGACGATGTATCCGGTCAGCATAGAGGAACTGCAGAACATACCGGGAGTCGGTGCAGGGAAGGCAAAACGTTACGGAAAGGAGTTTTGCGATTTGATACGCCAGCATTGCGAAGAGTATGAGATTGAGCGTCCGGAAGACTTGAGGGTACGTACGGTGGCCAATAAGTCGAAGTTGAAAGTGAGTATCATTCAGAGTATCGATCGCAAGGTGGCGTTGGATGATATCGCGTCGGCTAAGGGCATTGATTTCAACGAGTTGTTGGATGAGATAGAGGCGATTGTGTATTCCGGAACGAAACTGAACATCGACTATTTCCTGGATGAGGCAATGGATGAAGACCATTTGCTGGATATTTATGATTACTTCAAAGAGTCGGAGACAGACAGCTTAGCTGTTGCCATGGACGAGTTGGGGGACGATTATACAGAGGAAGAAGTCCGTTTGGTGCGAATCAAATTTATTTCCGAAATGGCAAATTGATAACAGACGAAACGATTTTTGAAAAAGATAAAGCCGTAAGGGTGTAGACAAATGCTGTTTACACCCTTTTTTGTGGCATATTGTTTCTCAGAATAATTTGGTAGTTCGGCAGAAGTTGCGTATCTTTGTCGTGCAGTATTATAATAAATAGATTCATGAACCAGCAAACCCTAATATATCACATGTTGCGAGACGTAAAAAGGATTTCTCCTTTTTGCGAGCGTTTCCTCGTGCATGTGCACTGGTTCAGTGGCTTTATTTGAAAAGGGTAAGTTCGGAATAATTTTCTAATGCGGTGCTGTTCGTATGAAGGGCACGTAGGATGCTATTCTTTTTCCGAACATTTTCATCGTGAGATTTTTAGAGAGTACGGCAGGTTCTTTGCGAGAAGGGCGGGTTGGAATGTTTTACCCTTTTAATGTGTTTCGTATATGTTTAAGATTATATCTATTATGTTCGTCGGATTGGGAGCCGGTTATTTGTTGCGTGACTTGAAACTCATGCGAAAAACGGAGAAGACCATTCCGTTGACTGTTTTTGCTATGCTTTTTATCTTGGGGATATCGGTCGGGTCGAACAATTTAATCGTCAGTAATTTGGGAAGATTTAGCGGACAGGCGGCTTTGCTGGCTTGTTTCAGTGTATTGGGCAGTATCATAGCGGCTTGGTTGGTATATTATCTTTTTTTTAGGAAGGGAGGAGAATGATGAAAGGAAGTATGATTGTCTGTTTGTTCTTTTTGTTAGGTTGTCTGATAGGTTTTGGTGCCCACATACAACTCGATACTCACAATCTTTCGATGTATATATTATATATATTGATGTTTCAGGTGGGTATCAATATAGGCAGTAATGAGAACTTAAAGGGGATGTTGGCTCATTTTACTCCGAAAATGTTGATCATTCCTTTGGGGACGATTGTCGGAACATTGCTTTTTTCGGCGTTAGCCAGTTTGTTGTTAAGCCAATGGAGTGTGTTTGACTGTATGGCAGTGGGGAGTGGTTTTGCTTACTATTCTTTGTCTTCCCTTTTGATTACCCAGTTTAAGGAACCGTCGTTAGGACTTCAGTTGGCGACGGAATTGGGGACAATCGCATTATTGACCAATATATTTCGTGAAATGATGGCTTTGTTGGGAACTCCTCTTATCCGTAAATGTTTCGGGAGGTTTGCTCCGATTTCGGCAGCAGGAGTCAATTCGATGGATGTGCTGTTGCCTTCTATTCTGCGTTATTCCGGTAAGGATATGATGCCGATCGCGATTCTACACGGCATTTTGATAGATTTGAGTGTTCCCGTATTCGTTTCCTTCTTTTGTAGCCTGTGAGATGTGAAGGGAAAAAGGTAAGGCGGCCATATCGTTTTTGAGGCGATGAGGCCGCCTTTTATCACAAAAAAAACAAAAAAAGGTCGCTGTTTCATATAAAATGCGTATATTTGCATGCAATAAATTTAAAGCCTATGTCATCATTTATTGCAGATAAAATTGTAATGGATGGATTAACTTACGATGATGTATTGTTAATTCCTGCTTATTCAGAAGTTTTACCACGTACGGTGGAGTTGACCACAAAGTTTTCTCGTCACATTGAATTGAAAGTGCCTTTCGTCACGGCTGCAATGGATACTGTAACCGAGGCTCCAATGGCTATTGCCATTGCACGAGAAGGAGGTATCGGTGTGATTCACAAGAATATGTCCATAGAGGAACAGGCTCGTCAGGTGGCTATCGTGAAACGTGCTGAAAACGGTATGATTTATGATCCGGTGACGATTAAACGCGGACGTACGGTGGGAGATGCGCTGAATATGATGAGCGAGTATCATATCGGAGGTATTCCCGTTGTAGACGATGAAAACAAATTGGTGGGTATCGTTACGAACCGTGATTTGCGTTTTGAACAGAATCCCGACCGTAAGATAGATGAAGTGATGACTTCAGAGAATCTGGTCACGACACATCAGCAGACAGACCTTTCGGCTGCGGCTAAAATCTTGCAGGAAAATAAAATTGAGAAATTGCCTGTGGTGGATAAGGATGGCCGGTTGGTTGGTTTGATTACTTATAAGGACATTACAAAAGCAAAAGACAAACCGATGGCTTGCAAGGATGAGAAGGGGCGTTTGCGTGTGGCAGCAGGAGTCGGAGTAACTGCCGATACGTTGGACCGTATGCGTGCCTTGGTAGAAGCCGGAGCTGATGCTATTGTGATTGATACGGCACACGGTCATTCCAAATATGTGGTTGAGAAATTGAAAGCTGCTAAGGCTGAATTTCCGAATGTGGATATCGTAGTGGGTAATGTGGCTACGGGAGAAGCAGCTAAGATGTTGGTGGAAGCAGGTGCCGACGGTGTGAAAGTCGGAATCGGTCCCGGTTCTATTTGTACGACTCGTGTGGTTGCCGGTGTCGGAGTGCCGCAGTTGTCTGCTATTTATGATGTAGCCAGTGCGTTGGAGGGTACGGGAGTTCCTTTGATTGCGGATGGCGGCTTGCGTTATTCGGGTGATGTGGTCAAGGCATTGGCAGCCGGAGGATATTGTGTGATGATCGGTTCGTTGGTGGCTGGGACGGAAGAATCTCCGGGCGACACTATTATATTTAATGGTCGTAAGTTCAAATCTTATCGAGGCATGGGTTCTCTTGAAGCCATGGAATGCGGTTCAAAAGACCGTTATTTTCAGGCGGCAGTGAAAGACGTGAAGAAATTGGTTCCGGAAGGAATTGCCGGTCGTGTGCCCTATAAGGGAACGGTTCAGGAGGTTATCTTCCAACTGATAGGAGGTTTGCGTTCCGGAATGGGATATTGCGGCGCCAACACGATAGAGGATTTGCATCAGGCCAAGTTTGTGAGAATTACGAATGCCGGTGTGCTTGAAAGCCATCCGCACGATGTGACCATTACGAGCGAGGCACCGAATTATAGTCGTCCGGAATGATGGAAACGATGAGAAAGTTTGCGCTTTGGTGTTGCTCGTTGTGCCTAACGGGTGTCTTGTATGCACAGGGAAATGACCCTGTTGTCATGAAAATCAACGGGAAGGACGTTCCTCGCTCGGAATTCGAGTATAATTTTAACAAGAATAATGGCGAGAATGTTGTAGATAAGAAGACCGTTGACGAATATGTGGACTTGTTTGTGAACTATAAGTTGAAAGTGGAAGCTGCATTGGATGCCCGTTATGATACGCTTTCTTCTTTCAAGAAAGAGTTCCGGACTTATCGTGACCAACAGATACGTCCTTACTTCGTGTCGGTGTCGGCAGAAGAAAAAGAGTTGAAGCGTTATTATGACGGAATGAAAGCTTCCATCGGTCCGGACGGGCTGATTCATCCTGCCCATATCATGATATTGGTGGCACAGAAAGCGACACCTGAGGAACAGGCGAAAGCAAAAGAACGCATAGATTCTATTTATACCGCTTTACAGCAGGGAGCTGATTTCGCTACTTTGGCCAAGCAATGCTCTGCCGACAAAGGTTCTGCGGCACGAGGAGGTGACTTAGGCGGATGGTTTGCCAAAGGGCAGACTATGAAAGAGTTTGAGGATGTTGCTTTTTCTTTGAATAAGGGAGAAATGTCGAAACCTTTTCAGTCACCGATGGGATATCATATCGTGCTGATGAAAGACCGGAAGCAACTCGAGTCATACGAAGAGTTGAAACCTCAATTACAGCGTTTTTTGGAAAGCCGGGGCCTGAAAGAGCGTGTGGCTTCGATGGCCATAGACTCTTTAGTGAAAGGTTCGGCCGGAAAATTGACGGAAGAAGATGTGATAGAGCAGAAAGTACGGGAACTTTGTGCCAAAGACGAGAGCCTGAAGTATCTGATTCAAGAGTATCACGACGGACTTTTGTTATATGAAATAAGTACGCACGAGGTTTGGGACAAGGCTGCCAAAGATACGGTCGGACTGGAAGCTTATTTCAAGGCCCATAAGTCGAAGTATAAATGGGATGAGCCGCGCTATAGAGGTGTGGTGTACCATTGCAAAGACAAAGGGTTGGTGAAAGACGTACGAAAATTGCTGAAATCGGTGGATGAGGCTCAATGGATAGATACCTTGCGTGCATCTTTCAATCAGGATTCCGTAAAGCAAATCAGAGTTGAAAAGAATTTGTTTAAGAAAGGAGATAATGCTTTTGTAGACCATCTGGTTTTTAAAGAAAAGAAAGAACCTAAGCCGTCAGAGTATTATCCGTATACGGCTGTGTACGGAAAGAAGTTGAGAAAGCCAAAAGACTGGACAGACGTGCGTGGAGAGGTCGTATCGGATTATCAGGCAGCTTGCGAAGCGGAGTTCGTGCGCAGATTGCAGGAGACCTATAAGGTTGAAATATACAAAGAGGTTTTAAATACGGTTAACAAGCATTGAAGCAGCCTTGAATAACACTATCTTCGTAGGCAGTTTAGAACAAGTAGTATATGAATCTTTTTAAGAAGTTATTATATGCATTTGTATTCCTTTTCGGAGGGATACAAATGCATTTGTTTGCACAAAGCCCGAATAACGTGGTGGATGAAGTGATTTGGGTGGTGGGCGATGAAGCAATTTTGCGTTCCGATGTGGAGGCAGCCCGTATGGATTTCGGAGCGAACATTTCCGGTAATCCTTATTGTGTCATTCCCGAACAGTTGGCTATACAGAAATTATTTTTGCATCAGGCACAGTTGGACAGTGTGGAAGTCGAGAACTCCCAGATTTCCGCCAACATGGAGGCACGTTTGAATGAATTGATCATGCGTGCCGGTTCGAAAGAGAAGTTGGAAGAATATTATCATAAGACGATGACGCAGATTCGTGAGATGATGTTCGAATCTCTTAAAGAACAATACACAGTACAAAGAGTACGGGAGAACTTGACTTCGGATATCAAGGTGACACCAGCCGAGGTGCGGCGTTATTTTAAAGATATGCCGGAAGATAGTTTGCCGTGGATTTCCGATCAGGTGGAAGTGCAGATTATAACCCAGCAACCTCGTATCCCACAGGAAGAAATAGAGAGGGTAAAGGCGGAGTTGCGTGATTATACCGACCGTGTCAATAATGGAGAGTCCTCATTTTCCACTTTAGCCATCCTTTATTCGGAGGATCCGGGTTCGGCTCGTTATGGAGGAGAAATGGATTACGTGGGGCGTGGAGAGTTGGATCCGGCTTTTGCCAACGTAGCTTTCAGTTTGACCGACCCTAAGAAAATATCGAAAGTAGTGGAGTCAGAGTATGGTTTCCATATCATTCAGTTGGTGGACAAGCGTGGAGATAAGGTAAAGGTACGTCATATATTGCGTAAGCCTAAGTTAGCTCAAGCTGATATTGATACGACGATGGTGCGTATGGATTCCATAGCCGAGGATATCCGTAAGGAGAAATATTCCTTTGAGGAGGCCGCTACTTTCTTGTCCGATGATAAGGACAGCCGTAACAACCGGGGGCTGATGACGAATGTGAAGTTCGACCAATCGGTGGGCGACCAAATCCGTACGTCTCGTTTCCAATTACAGGAATTGCCGGCCGAAGTGGCTAAAGTGGTTTCCACGATGAAGACCGGAGAGATTTCCAATCCTTTCTTGATGGTTAACTCTAAAGGCAAGGAAGTGTGTGCCGTGGTAAAATTGAAAACGCATATTAAAGCACACCGGGCTTCGATGTCGGAGGATTTTCAAGTGCTGAAGGATGTGGTCATGGCCAAGTTGCAGGAACAGAAAATCAATCAATGGATAAAAGATAAGCAGAAATCTACTTACATACGTATTAACGAAGGTTGGGGGGATTGTGATTTTGAATATCCCGGATGGATAAAATGAAGGATAAAAAACAGAATAAAAGAATAAACGGCGGGCATAGATTACTTTTCTTTTGTATTCTATGCCTGTTTGGGCTTTATGTTGCGGTGTCTTATGCTGAAGAGCAGCCGCAGCGGGAGCAGTCGAAGACAAAGGTTATTTTGTTGCATACGGATAACCTTACGTACGACCAGTACCGGCATCCCGGTGCACAAATATTGACCGGAAATGTACAGTTCCAACATGATGGGGTGCTGATGTATTGCGACAGTGCTTGTTTTTATGAGGCCACGAACTCATTCGATGCTTTCGGGCATGTGAAGATGGTACAGGGGGATACGTTGGATTTGGTTGGCGATATGTTGCTGTATAACGGTTTGGACCAGTTGGCCCGTGTCCGCCACAATGTGGTACTGACACATCGTGAATCCAAACTCTATACGGACAGTCTCGATTACGACCGTCTGTATGAATTGGGATATTTTTTCGAAGGGGGAAAGTTGGTAGACAAAGACAATGTGTTGACTTCCGATTGGGGGCAATATAGTCCGCCTACGCGTCAGGCCGTGTTTAATTATAATGTGAAGTTGGAGAATCCGAAGTTTACGTTGATTTCCGATACGTTGAACTATAATACCCTGACGAGTATGGCAGAGATTGTCGGTCCTTCCAATATCGACAGCGGCGACAATCATATTTATTCCGAGTCGGGCTTTTACAATACCCAGACAGAGGAAGCCATCTTGCTCGACCGTTCCATTGTGACCAACAAGGGGCGTAAGATGGTTGGCGACAGTTTGTATTATGACAGCAAGTCCGGTGTGGGAGAAGGTTTTCGTAATGTGGTCTACACCGACGAGGTGAATAAAAACATGCTGACGGGAAACTATTGTTACTATAATGACAGTACCGGTTATTCCATGGCGACGGATAGTGCCGTAGCTATAGATTATTCGCAACGTGACACGATGTACATGCATGCCGACACGTTCAAGGTGTACACTTTCTATATGGATACCGATAGCATGTATCGCGAAGTCCGGGGGTACCACAAGGTGCGCTCTTATCGTATGGATGTCCAGTCGGTTTGTGACTCTTTGGTGTTCGATTCGCGTGATACTTGCATCACGATGTACCGTGACCCTATCGTATGGAACGGCGGGCAGCAAGTATTGGGAGAGGTGATTAAAGTTTATTTGAACGATTCTACCATAGACCGGATTCATGTCATAGACCAGACGCTTTCCGTGGACCGGATCGACTCGGTGCATTATAATCAAGTGGCCGGAAAAGAGATGACTTCCTACTTTCGTGACGGGGAGATGTATGAGACGTGGGTGAACGGCAACGTTTATGTGGATTATTATATGTTCGACGACGACAGTTTGATGATAGGGTTGAACTATACGGAAACCACTGAACTTAAATTGTTTATGAAGGACCGGAAAATGGAGAAGATATGGATGCCGGCCTCTACGGGGGTAATCTATCCGATAGTCATGATACCGCCCAATCGGCTTTATCTGTCCAATTTTGCCTGGTTCGATTATATCCGTCCGTTGAACAAAGACGATATATTCGTATGGCGCCCCAAAAAGTCCGGGACGGAGCTTAAGGCGTCTTACAAGCACAAGGCACCTTTACAATCTTTGGATCAAATCAAAAAGAAATAGTTTATGGCACTCTTTAAGACACGAGAACCTCGAAAGTTCCATCATCCTTATATATATATAAATGAACGAAAAGAAAAACTGAAGGCCATAGAAGAGCGTGCCAAACGAGAGTTGGGCATGCTGCCGCCGAAGGAGTTCAATCCGGAAGATATTCGCGGAACTTTCGTGAAAGGGACAAAGCATTTGCGGCGCAGGAAAGAAAGCGGGCGTAAGCCTATGAAATGGGGAGTAGCATTGATTATTATCGGTGCGTTGCTTTTCATTTGGCATTATTTATTGACTGGAAGTTTTCGGTTTTAAGCATATTCTGAAAGATGAGTGATATTATACATTTGCTGCCGGACTCGGTAGCAAACCAGATTGCTGCCGGTGAAGTGATACAACGACCGGCCTCTGTGATAAAAGAATTGGTTGAAAATGCCGTGGACGCCTCGGCCACACGGATTGATGTAGTGGTGGAAGATGCGGGCAAGACTTCTATTCAAGTAGTGGATGACGGGAAGGGGATGTCAGAGACTGATGCGTCTTTCGTTCGAACGTCACGCTACGTCCAAGATACGTGAAGCCGGTGATTTGTTCGCTTTGCGTACGATGGGCTTCCGGGGAGAGGCATTGGCTTCTATTGCGGCTGTGGCCCAAGTAGAATTGAGAACCCGTCAAGCCGGGAGCGAATTGGGGACGTGTGTGAATATCGAAGGTTCCCAACTGGTAGGACAGGAGCCGGTTTCCTGTGCGCCGGGAAGTAATTTCCTGATACGGAGTCTTTTCTTTAACGTACCTGCACGTCGCAAGTTCTTGAAATCCAATCAGACCGAGCTGAGTAATATATTGCAAGAGTTTGAGCGCGTGGCTTTAGTGCATGAAGACATAGCTTTCTCTTTGACACAAAACGGCAGTGTCGTGCTCAGTTTGCCAAAATCCACATTGCGCCAACGTATCATCAATATTTTCGGTAAGAAACTCAACGAGCAACTTTTGGCTGTCGATGTAGAGACTTCTTTGGTTCGTTTGTCCGGTTTCGTGGGTAAACCGGATTCTGCCCGTAAGAAAGGAGCCCATCAATACTTTTTCGTGAACGGACGTTATATGCGTCATCCTTATTTCCACAAAGCAGTGATGGAGGCTTTCGAACAGTTGATACCCGTAGGTGAGCAGGTGTCCTATTTTCTCTATTTCGAAGTAGACCCTGCCAATATCGACGTGAACATTCATCCTACGAAGACGGAAATCAAGTTTGAAAACGAACTGGCCATCTGGCAGATTATAGTGGCAGCGGTGAAAGAGTCGTTAGGGCGCTTCAATGCCGTGCCTACGATTGATTTCAACACGGAAGGTGCTCTGGACATTCCTGTATTTGGCAATGCTTTCTCTCCGGCAACCGTTGAAGCTCCGGTATTGGAAGTGAATCCCGATTTCAATCCTTTTAAGTCCGGCTCTTCTTCCGGTTATAAATCGCAGCGGATGGATTGGGAACCTTTGTATGACGGAATCGAGAAAAGCGCGTCTCCTGCAGTGACGAACGATTTCGGGGGAGGAGATTTTTCATCCTCCGTCCCCGACGATCTGACTTTGTATGCGGATACAAAGGATACCTTTGAAAAATCGACCCAGCATTATCAGTATAAAGGCAAATATATCATGACGGCGGTGAAATCCGGACTGATGATTATCGACCAGCATCGTGCACATATCCGTGTGCTTTACGACCGTTATCGTAAACAAATGGAGGGAAGCAACGGACAGTCTCAAGGACTGCTTTTTCCCGAAATGCTACAGTTGCCGCCGTCAGAAGGTATTGTGTTGGAGCATCTGACAGACGACTTGCATGCCTTGGGCTTCGATTTGTCCGTGTTGGGCGGCGGAAGTTTCTCCATTAACGCCGTCCCTTCCGGAACAGAAGGATTGAATCCAGTGGAAATGGTGCGCGGCATTGTGCATTCTTCCATAGAAAAGGGATGTAATGTAGAGGAAGATGTACGCCATTATATCGCTTTGTCGCTGGCTCGAAGCGCAGCCATTGTGCAGGGGCAGGTGCTGTCCAATGAAGAGATGGAGGCTTTGGTAGACGATTTGTTTGTCTGTCGTAATCCCAATCAGTCCCCTGACGGCAAGGTCGTTGTGGCCATATTGGAGCAGGATGATTTAGACCAGCTTTTTGGATGAACCTCATTGTTTCTTCAGGGCATTCTCTGTGTCTTTTCATAAAATAGGCGGCATCTCGGCAAATATTCCAAGCGAGCTTGATATTTTGCTCTCGATTTGCACTATCTTTGCAGAACTAATTATACAGACAGAAAATGAAGCAGGAAAAAATTGTATTGACGGGAGACCGTCCTACGGGAAAATTGCATATCGGCCATTATGTAGGCTCTTTACGAAGAAGAGTGGAGTTGCAAAATTCCGGTCAGTTCGATAAAATATTCATCTTTGAAGCAGATGCCCAGGCCTTGACGGACAATATAGACAATCCGGAAAAGGTACGGCAGAACGTGATAGAAGTAGCGCTCGATTATTTGGCCTGCGGCATCGATCCGGCCAAGTCCACCATCTTCATCCAGTCGCAGATACCGGAGTTGTGCGAGTTGTCTTTCTATTTCATGGATTTGGTGTCCGTGTCGCGCCTGCAACGTAATCCTACAGTGAAGACAGAAATACAAATGCGTAACTTCGAGGCGAGCATTCCTGTGGGGTTCTTCACTTATCCTATCAGTCAGGCTGCCGACATTACGGCTTTCAAAGCGACGACCGTGCCGGTGGGAGAGGACCAGGAGCCGATGTTGGAACAGGCGCGTGAGATTGTCCGTCGTTTCAACTATATCTACGGGGATACGCTTGTGGAGCCCAATATCCTGTTGCCGGAAAATGCCGCTTGCTTGCGCTTGCCGGGTACTGACGGCAAGGCTAAAATGAGCAAATCCTTAAATAACTGTATTTATTTGTCGGATACGGAGGAAGAGGTCCGTCAGAAAATTATGTCCATGTTTACCGACTCGGCAGACGAGGTGGAGAAGAAGATACGCACCATGTACACTGACCCCAACCACCTGAAGGTGTCCGATCCCGGACAAGTGGAGGGTAATACGGTGTTTACTTATCTGGATGCTTTTTCCCGTCCGGAGCATTTCGGCCGTTATTTGCCGGATTATGCCGATTTGGAGGAGCTGAAAGCCCATTACCGCCGTGGAGGTTTGGGCGACGTGAAGGTGAAAAAGTTCCTTGCAGCCGTGATGCAGGAAGAACTGGAGCCTATCCGTCAGCGTCGTAAGGAGTTCGAACAAGATATTCCGGCGGTATATGAGATGTTGAAGAAAGGATGTGAGGCGGCTCGCGCCGTAGCGGCCGACACCTTGTCGGAGGTGCGTAAGGCCATGAAGATAAATTATTTCGACGATGAGGCCTTGATAGCCGAGCAGGCAGCCCGTTTTAGTGGAAAATGATATAGGCTGGGAAGGAATGAATACCGTCCGTCGTGGGATTTTGCTCCTACGACGGATTTTTTTATGAACAAGCCACACTCCAAAATGCAGGAATGAGCGATGCTGGGGCGTAAATACTGTTACTCAAAGGGCTATGGTACCGTCAATGTACTTTATCACTTTAGCCGGTACTCCTCCTGCTATGGCACGTGCAGGAACGTCCTTGTTTACCACCGCACCTGCCGCTACGATAGCGTGGTCTCCAATGGTCACGCCCGCCAAGATGGTGGCATGTGCGCCTATCCATACACCTTTTCCGATATGGATGGGCGAATGATAAAGGTTCTGACGGTCGTCGGGGGCAAAGCCGTGATTTAGCGTAGCCATCACCACGCTATGCCCAATCAAAGCACCGTCACCAATGAAGATGCCACCTTGGTCTTGAAACTGACAACAGGAATTGATGAAGACATTCTTTCCGAGATGGATGTTTTTCCCGAAATCGGTATAAAAGGGAGGAAATAGGCGAAAGGAATCGTCCACCTTGTTATCGGTAATCCGGCTGAACAGGGCGACAATTTCTTCGGGAGAGTGGTAAGAGCCGTTCAAGTCGAAGAGCAAACGGCGGGTGGCATCGCTCTGT
>ERZ772851.2603-NODE-2603-length-13239-cov-7.785573_pt1 | contig 13239 bp, 14 predicted proteins | sample MGYA00512137_ERZ772851 | MGnify/ENA primary metagenome ERZ772851 (study PRJEB29015, sample SAMEA2737663) | human gut metagenome | biome: human gut; feature: human-associated habitat; material: faeces | place: China | collected 2012 ... | reverse complement strand
AACCAAGAATTAAGAAATATGTCGAGGTCATTGCCGATTTCTCTCCTGAAGGCATTTTGACACCGCAGACAGTCATCTGGGACACAGGCCAGAAATTTGACATCACCTGCATCTCAGAAGTATTGCCGCGTAAATACTCAAAGACCGGCGGCATTGGGGTGCGCTATACCTGCCAGATAGGCAGAGCAAAAACATACCTATACTACGAAGTGGATAAATGGTTCGTCGAAGCAAAGGAGGGACAATGTGAATAATAAATACCGAGAGCAAACATGCTGCTTTGTCGGGCACAAAGATATTCCGCCAGGAGAACAGCTTAAAATATTAGTCAGGGTAGAGCATCGGCTCATTCCACTCATTCAGCAGGGGGTCACCTATTTTGGCATCGGCGGTTCCTTAGGCTTCGATACCCTCATGGCAGACATGTTAATTTCCTTAAAAGCTGCGCATCCACGGATTCGGATTATTGAGGTTTTGCCATTTGAGGGATACCGTTCTAAGTGGAGCTTAGAACAGCAGCGGCACGCAGAGAAGATAGACAAACAGGTGGATAAGATTGTCTATGCGGCGAAAGAGCCAAGCAGGGGAGTATACCTCCAAAGAGACCGACACTTGGTAGATGGTTCAAAGTATTGTATCTGCTATTATACTCGGCCAACAGGGAGAACGGCATACACAGTCAAGTACGCGTTGGAAAAAGGTTTGACAGTGTATAACGCATCAAGCTTTGATGTTAATGAGCTGCTGCTGGAAAAATCCGTCTGGAAATGATGTTTAACATCACAGAAAAGCCTTGATTTGTGCTGTTTTTGGGTATAGAAAACTCTTGATTTGTGTATGTTTTGACCTGTACAAAGGTCTTGATTTGTGCTGATTTAGCCTTTACAAAAGTCTTGATTTGTGCTATATTGAGTATGTAAACACAAAATAATTCACTTGAAATCGACAAATTGTAATTCACACGGCGTGGTAGGTGACTTTGATGAAGAGAAAGCTATATTCCAAGCTACTGGAATGGAAAAAATACAGCAAAGGAACAAGTGCGCTGCTGGTTCAGGGCGCTCGCCGCGTAGGTAAAAGCTATTTAATTGAAGATTTCGCAAAGAACGAATACAAGTCTTATATATTGATTGACTTCAACCGTGCAGGAGATACCGTCAAGAATCTATTCTTGCAAGACCTTGATGACATGGACACTTTCTTTTTGAAGCTGTCCACGCTATTCAATACTAAGCTGTATCCTCGTGAATCGCTTATAATTTTTGATGAAGTGCAGCTTTTTCCTCGCGCTCGGAGCGCAATCAAATACCTCGTGGCTGATGGACGATATGATTATATCGAGAGCGGTTCCCTAATGTCCATCAAAGAAAATGTGAAAGACATTCTTATCCCTTCTGAAGAAGACACCGTCAATATGTATCCAATGGACTTCGAAGAATTTCTTTGGGCTATTGGTAATGAAACGATGATGCCATTTATCCAAACATGCTATAAGAAGCAGGAACCAATGGGGCAGGCGCTTCATCGCAAAGCAATGGATTTGTTCCGTCAGTACATGATTGTGGGCGGTATGCCGCAAGCAGTAGAAGCCTATGTGAAAAGCAAAGACTTCAATGAGGTGGACCGCATTAAGCGCCGTATCTTAAAGCTCTATCGTGATGATATTATTAAGCACGCGAACAAGAATGCTCTGAAAGTGGAAGCCATCTATGATGAAATCCCGTCTCAGCTGAAAAACCAAAATCGTCACTTTAAGCTTTCCGAGCTGGAAAAAGGTGCTCGTTTTGCAGAATACGAAGAGCCCCTTTTTTGGCTTTCTGACGCAATGATTGTCAATAACTGCTATAATTCAACTGAGCCGACTTTGGGGTTGAGTCTCAACAAAGACAGAACATTGCTCAAATGCTACATGGGTGATACAGGTCTTCTTGTGAGCCATACTTTTAATGAAAAGGAAATTGTAGACGAAGAGATTTACCGCAAGCTGCTCTTAGACAAACTTCAAGTAAACCTCGGCATGGTAATGGAAAATATGGTCGCGCAGATGCTTGTAGCAAGTGGGCATAAACTGTATTTCTATGCGAATTCCAGTAGAGATGACGCCTCTGCCCGAATGGAAATCGATTTTTTAATTGCCAAGAGCAAAATTAGCAATGGTCATAACATCATACCTATTGAGGTAAAATCCGGGAAAAATTATACGCTAACCTCTCTGAAAAAGTTTAAGACCCGTTATGCTGCCCATGTGCATACGCCGGTTGTTTTGTCACCTTCCGACTTAAAGGAAGAAGATGGGATTCTCTTTCTGCCACTATATATGGCCCCGCTGCTCTAATACAAATGGACCCCTGCTTATATCGTGCAGAGGTCCATTACTTTTTATCTGATGATTCAAGTGGAAATATTTGCGGAACCATCCCGAATTGCGTCTTCGATGAGAGCAATCTGAGCATTGGCGAATGCATAGCAGACATGAAGCTGATTATCGAGCTGGGCTTTCGTGTAGCTCTTCGAAAGAACCATCTGCATATAGTCATAGGCAGGGGACAGGTCCGGTTGAAACAATACGCAATTTAATAATTTTTGGCACGACGCAAACAGAGCGTTGACCTCTGCGCATCTGGAGTTATGTTCACTCTTTAATCGTGTGCTCCACCGGCTTTTTCGAACGAGCTTCTTGCACTGTGCAATGGCTTCTAATCTGTATGATGCTTTTTCCATAAAAACCTCAAATGAAAAATCTTGATTTGTGTATGTTTTAACCTGCGTAAAGGTTTTGATTTGTGCTGTTTTAGCCTTTACAAAAGTCTTGATTTGCGCGGATTAGAGCAAAATTAAAATGATAATTCGTTAAAGTGCTGGCTTTGGATTACGCATCCGCAAAAAGGTCATTGCCGTCCAGATAAATATAAGGCTTCTCCTGCTCCACAAAGCCATTGATGGCGATAAAACCTAGCTGTTTAACAGCAAGTTCCTTGATACCCTCTACCTGTTGGACTTCGTGATGAACCTCATCCAGAGTCATAGGCTGGGCATAGTACTTTGCCTCGTAAATAGCGTAGCCGTCTGCCGTTTCCAGTGCGACATCGAACTCACCGTTTTTGCGGCGGACAGGGTCATCGTAGTAGTAACTGCCGATGTTGCGGATGCCTTTCATTTTTCCAGAACGGACCTGAAGGCTGAAATAGTCGCGGCAAATGCCTTCAAAACGGCGAGAGATAAAATCTGTCAGAACGGGGCCAATATACTCATCATAGAATGCCTCTGCCCCTAACACTTGCAACGCACTGGCATTCTTATAGATAAAGGTGAAATAGAAGCGCAGCAGGTTATCGTTGATTTCGAAGGTGGCCTTCTTGTTGTCACCAATCTTGTTGATGGGACTATTGCGTGAGACGATTTCAAGCTCGGTCAGAGATTTTATCTGCTTGGAAAGGTTGCCGGTCTTCTTTACATCCAACTTATCCTCAATCTCCGTATAGCGCTTCTTGCCGTTTCCGATGACCGAGAAGATGCGCTCAGCGTTGATTTTAACGGAGTAATCCGACAATAGTAACTGGCTGGCATAGAGATATACAGCACTCATGGGGTTGAGAATCGTGCTGATGATATTCTCACGCAGCGTGGTAGCAGGATGCAGCGCTTGATTGACAAAGGGAGAGCCGCCGAAAACGGCATAGTGGGCCACCTTGTCGTAGGAAGTCTTGTCAGGATAAAACTTGGCTGCATCCAGATAGTTTAGTTCATTGAGCTTGATGGTGACGGCGAAGCGACCATACAGGGCATTCTTTTCCTGCAAGATGTCCTTCATCATTCCGATATGAGAACCAGAAAGGATAAGTTCGATGTTTGAAAGTCGGTTGTCGATGATGCTCTGGAAGATGGAATCAACTGCAGCGGAATCTGTCATTGATTTGAGATAGGGATACTCATCGATAACAACAACAATCTTTTGAGGCAGTGCATTGAGATAGGTGAATACATCCTGCAGTGTATTGAAGCTTAGAGGCACAGGCAGAATCTTAGCGCGGACCAGCTCCTGCACAAATCCGTTGATGTTGTCCTGTATTGTTCCCTTCAAGCACTCAAAGTACACCTTTTGATACTGGCAGTTCTCAAGTGCTTTCTGAATGAGCGTAGTCTTTCCAACGCGACGCTTGCCGTAGACCATCACTGCTTTACCGATATAATCTTGCTGCAAAAGAGTTAGCTCTTTCTCACGGCCAATAAACATACTGCACCTCCAATATTGTTGAATTGTAATTCATTGAATTTGTTTTCAACATTATTGTACCACGCCACCGCTTGGAAAGCAAGCAAAAAAAGAGGACCGCCGCGCTGCAAGCAGTGGTCCTCTTCCTTATTATATATTAGTCATTTGAGACTGGCAGCATATACTCTTTGAAGAAGAAATGCAGATGAGGGAACTCCGACTCTTGGAGAATACCTCCGCATTTCTCAATCAACGCAATGCTGTTCGGGTTGTATACAGAGGTAGCATTCCCCATGGCTTTATACCCGCCAGCATGGCGTAAAGCGTCCAGTGCTCCCAGCAAGAGTTCCGTGCCATATCCCATGTGCCGATATTTATAAATAAGTTCAAGGCCGACATATGGCGTTGGTGTATCCGCATCCATGAATTGAAAATATCCGATGACCTCATCACCATCTTTGCGGATAACTTTGAGCGTTTCAAGTGTATTCCCACGCCACTTCGCGCAAAGGCACATAAGAGTAGGAAAGTCTTCGGGAACAATCTCGTTGCTGTGTTCGGCCAGAGACTTATCCAGCAGCTCCATAATATCCGGTGATGGTGCGACATCCTTGCTTTGCGCCTCAATATAATCCGAAAAATCCGCACTTGTAGTTTTGGTATACAGTCGCTTTGTTTCGAATTCCATGTGTACTCCTTATTGGTTCGACAGAGGAAAACTATACTCACGGTAGAAAAGATGCTGATGCTCAAACTCTGGCTTGTCCAGAGCGCCACCCGCTTTTTCAATCATGCCAATACTGGCAGCATTCGCGGCCCAGACATGGCATTTCAGCTCGGTGTACTTCTTGACGCATCGAAATGTATCTACCGCCGCATGAAGGAGTTCTGTACCATAGCCAAGATGTTGATAGTCATGTAGCAGACCGATACCGATGCTCGGCGTTTTGGAGCTTTGATTCAAAACTTGAAAATATCCAATGGTTTTGCCGTTCTCGCGCAGAACGACAGCAAACACTTCGTTTTCAGCGGTTATCTGCGAGCGAGTGAAAGCGAGGATTTTTTCCAAATCCTCGGTGGTCAATTCTGGATGCGTTGACGAAACCCTGGACAGTACATCAGAGTAATCGATGTTGTCCGGGTACTTGCTATTGGCTGTATCGATTTGCTCGATAAGGTCTTGTTCGGCAGGAACAACTGCCAAGTGTTCTGTTCTAAATAGCACGATTTACCTCCATCATTCATAAAAGGGGAGCTTCTTGCTGAACTTTGCTGCTAATTCTTGTGCTGCAAGACGCTCTGCAACAAGTCGAAACCGTTCAGCGCTGTCCTGTTGTTCAACTTCCAACTCTTTGCTCACAGCTCTTTCATATTGCAGTAACGCCTTTCGAATGATATCAACATCGAACTGCCTGGTGGGGCCAAGGTCAAAATATTTGTTGTGTCCTGAAGGAATTGTCGGAATGCCCATATTGTTGCCCTTCTTTCATATAGCGACAGTTTCATACCCAGAATCAACTTTTGAAGCTCTTTTGTTCACTGTTTATATTATAGCAGACCACTTGTCCCATAATTTGGACTTCCAGCACAAATTGGTCAATTTGGTGAAAATTGTACAAATTTAGAAATTTTGGAATAATTGGGGCTATTTTTTTACATTATATAGGGAAGCGCTCATAAGGCTGTACAGGTCGCATTGTGTTTCCTCAAAAAATAAATAAGGAGTCCAGAATATGATTATGAGTAAAGAGAGAAAGCAGTTGTTCGTGGGGCGTTGGGGAAAAGTCCGGCTGCAAGAGCTGGAGCTCAGCGGCATACATAACTTAGATGTCTATGACCTCAGGACGCTAAAAATGTTCATAGACAGCAGACTGACTTGGTGGCAATTTACAAGAGAAGAACAAGAGCTGCACCGCGAAAAGACCGAATATGAGGAAAGATACTGGACCTATGACGACCCCTCATATAGATTCACGGACTACGCACTCGGAGAACGATTCGACGACGAATATGATGATATAGAGGACTTGTACTACGAAGGATAAAGAGTCCCACTCCTCAATTAAAGAGTCGAAAAATGCTTTATTCTAGCATTAGTCGAAATGACCAAATATCAAGTAAGAGTACTGTGTAATAAGCGAAAAAGGTAACATAGGGCAGACTTTATTTGTAATTTCGTGGCAAAGATTATAAAATAGAAAATATATATAATTCTGTGTAGCGAAAACCATCAAGAAACGAGCTTAAATTATGATTGATAAAAATAAATTTGATGAACTGGCTAAAATGTACCTGTCTTATTGCACCACTTACAAAGAGGATAGTGGCACCACCTACTGGGAAGAGGAAGAATTCAAATGGCGCGGCGTTAAGATATTCCAGGATAATTGGAATGTTGAGACTCTGGATTTTGCTGGTATGATGAAGCACTCTCTTTCCGGCGTCAGCAATCTTATGGTGTCTCAGGCATATTTTCCAGAAGCAATGATTGAAGGTTTTGCCGAAAAAGAGCCAGAAACCGTTCGTGCAATGTTCAAAAACCTCTTCGATGAAAGTAAGGACATCGTTGAGCGATTCCGTGCCTTCAAGCAGAAATCCGATGACTTGCTTGAGAGAGTAGGGTATGGGGCAAAGAATCATTTTCAAGACGAGCGCACCATTGCCATTTACATATGGCTCAGGTATCCAGAGAAGTATTATATCTATCGCTTCAGCCAAGCTCGAAATCTCTCAAATTTCCTTGGCAGTGACCATAAAATCATTAAAGGACACACAGAGGATAATATCCGTGAATGCTTGGCTTTGTATAATGAAGTGACAGAGCTCATTAAGCAGGAACCGGAACTGCTTGCATGGGAAACCAAGAACCTTACGCCTGAACATTACTCGGACCCGGCCTGTCATTTGCTCACTGCCGATATGGCTTACTGCTACACGGAGCGTATTCGCAGTGCGCAGAAAGCAGCTCAAGAATGGGAGCCAAAAGATTATAGTACCGGCATCACTGCCGATGAATGGGTACAGCTGCTTTCAGACCCAACTATATACACCGATGCAGCAAAGTCTCTCATCGATGGCCTGGTCGGCTTTGGTGGGCAAGCAACCTGCAAGGAACTTGCCCAGCAATACGGTGGAACGCCACAGTCTTATATCACATCTGCCGTTGAATTCGCAAAACGGGTGGTCGCAAAGACCGGCTGTCCTTTGTCAGAACGGGAGGACGAGACAACCAGGCTCTGGGCAGTACTGTTTCAAGGCAAGGAGGCAGATAAAAACGGAAATGGCGTTTATATCTGGAAACTTCGTGCTGAGCTTGCTGAGGCATATAACATAATAAAGAACAAAGTACCTTCGAAGAACTATTGGCTGATGGTGGCAAAGCCATCCATCTGGAAGGCATCCGCATTCCCGGTAGGAGCCGTAAAGGAGGTTCCAATCTACACTGCAACAGGCAACAGGCGGCACATTTTCCAGAATTTCATGGACGCTAAAGTTGGCGATACCGTCATCCTATATGAATCCACACCGAGCCTGAAATTTGTCGGTCTGGGCGTAATTGATAGGCCAAACGACGGCGTAAATCTGTATCTACGCAAAACGGAGAACTTTGAAGAGCCGATTGCCTATACAGACATCAAGGACGCAGAAGAACTCAAGAATATGGAGTTCTTCAAAATGCCACATGGCACATTTTATAAAGTCTCTGCATCGGAGTATGATTATCTCATTGATGCCATTCGCGAGGATAATCCGTTGCCGTCACCATTCCAAGCAACAAATATGGAAAGAAAGACTTCCTCGGTGATGTGTTCATGACCGAAGAAAAGTATGATGCTATCTGCGCGATATTAAAACGGAAAAAGAACATAATTCTTCAAGGTGCTCCAGGTGTTGGTAAGACATACACGGCCAAGCGTCTTGCGTATTCGCTTATCGGAGAAAAAGACGAAAGCTGCGTCCAGTTCATTCAATTCCACCAGAATTATTCCTATGAGGATTTTGTTGAAGGATATAAACCGGCAGGGGATGGGAATGGATTTGTTCTCGAATCCGGACTGTTCAAGAATTTCTGTGAGACAGCAAGATATGCTCCAGAAAAGCCTTTCTTCTTGATTATCGACGAAATTAACCGTGGAAACCTCTCAAAGATATTCGGTGAACTCTTGATGCTCATCGAAGCTGGGTATCGAGGCGAAAAATTGAAACTGGCATACAGCAAAGCAGAATTTTCAGTTCCCAAAAACCTATATATTATCGGTATGATGAACACGGCTGACCGGAGTCTTGCCCTCATGGATTATGCTCTGCGTCGCCGCTTCAGTTTCATCGATATGGAGCCAGGATTTCAAACGGAAGGTTTCAAAAAATATGCCAAATCAAAGAACAACAAGACATTTGACGCCCTGGTTGAGGCAATTAGCGGGGCCGACGGTCTGAACAATGCCATCACAAAAGACACATCTCTCGGAAAGGGATTCTGCATCGGACATAGCTATTTTGTGTTTGACGAGCCCTGTACGGACGAGCTTCTACATGAAATCGTAGACTATGACATTCTGCCCATGCTGCGGGAATACTGGTTTGATGACAGCAAGGAATATGAAGAGTGGGAATCCAGGCTGCAAGGAGTAATTAAGAATGCCAGCAACGGATAAGGACTATATTCTCGTCAAGAACATCTATTATATGCTGTCCTATGCATTCAAAGCTCTTCGGCAGGATACCTTTCAAAAGGTAGGAGCAGAATCATTTGATAACGCCGAGAACCTCTTCGCAGCCATTTTGTCCAATGGCATCGGTCAGCAGTTGAAGCAAGGCTTGTATCGTGAATATGTAAGCAGGGAAGATGACCTTCCTGTTTTGAGAGGGAAACTAAATATTGCGGGTATGGTGCAAAACAAGATACTGCATCGGCAGTGTCTTCGCTGTCAATATGATGAACTTTCTGAAAATAATCTTCTGAACCGTGTCCTGAAAACTACGGCATTGCTGCTAATAGCCGATAACAAGGTGAGCGATACATATCGGGCGGCACTCAAAAAAGAGCTTCTGCTCTTTTCCTCGGTTGACACGGTCGAGCCGAAGGACATCCGCTGGTCAGCTTTAACCTATCACAGGAACAACCAGACATACCAACTGTTAATGGGAATTTGCAGATTTGTTCTGGAAGGAATGCTTCAGACGCAAGAAAGCGGAGCCCGAAAGCTTGCAGCGTTCACTGATTCCCAGGAAATGTATCATCTGTACGAAAAGTTCCTGCACGAATACTACCGGCAAGAGCATCCCGAATTGACGGCAACCGCAGCACAGATACCGTGGGCGTTGGATGACGGTGCGCAGACTGCACTCCCCATCATGCAGAGCGACATCACACTGCAGCAGGGAAATACGGTCCTGATAATAGATGCAAAGTATTATGCACACAACATGCAGATTCGATACGAAAAGCACTCGATTCATTCCGGAAACATTTACCAGATATTCACTTATGTAAAAAACAAAGAATTCGAGCTGGAAAGACTTGGCAGACCGCATAAAGTATCTGGCATGATTTTATATGCGAAAACGACAGATTCTATCCAGCCAAACAGTGTATTTCAGATGCACGGTAATCAGATAACCGTCCAAACGCTTGACCTATACCAGCCATTTGAAAAAATCAAGGAGTCCTTAGATAAGATAGTTCGTACCCATTTCACAACGCGAGAGCTGGTATGAGGAATGAAATGTGGCCTGCTATCCGCAAGCAGCAGTATTTGAGAAGGTGGCTTATGAGCGATAACGATATGTTTGAAAAAGTACAGCGTCTGTATATTGAAAAATACCAAAGCAAAAACACCGTTCCCATTCCGAGAAAAAAGTTTCTTGAGGCCGGTTGGGATGAAGAAATGTTCTTGCGGTATTATACAGAGTGTTCGGAACTGTATTTTTCGCAGTTGACATGCCCTCATACAGGCTGGAGTTCAAATAGCAAAGAAATTGCAGAAATTAAATGGTACTCTATCGATAACCAAGAGCGTAACTTATTTCAAATGCGGCTTTATATCTTTTGTCGGCTTGTCAATGAATATACCGGGGTAAATATTAGCACGGAAGGAATTACAAGTTTGTGGATAGCATCGCCGATAAACCACACTAACTGGCCGTTTCAAAGAAATTGTGATTTTATTGATTCTATTCCCATTTTTATGCCTTTCGAAGAGTATATGTCGTGTGTAGAAACGACAATCGGAGAGCAGCTTGTGAATCCCAATGTCGAATATAAAATAAAATACAAAGCAACCCCTGAATGGTACTCCCGTTCTTATGAAGAACTTCAATCCATGTATACAGTAGCGTTGAAGAAATTAGAAGAGACAAAAAACACATTTCTACAATTTGAGGATTACTATTCTCCTGACGGTCGCAAACAACTAAACGACTTGTTTTACAATTTTTGTATCGCAAAGGGGGATGTCGATGATTTAGTTGACCGACTTGAAAAGCTGGAAGACGGCGAATTCAGTTATATTAGTGACACTCTTCTAATATACAAAGGCGAGACAAAATGCTTTCGTGAACATCATAGCATCGAACCCGTCACAGCCGATGTTTTAGCTCGTCGAGGCAGCAAAGCGTCTATCAACATAAATTACTGCAAAGACTGTCACAAGTATTTCATTTCCGAGCACGAGTTCTTCCATTATCGAGACCTCTACGGTATCGTGTGCAAGTGGCTTCGCTCATATCCCGATGGCAGAGTATTCTATCCTTAGATTGTATGGCTATAATGTTGGCAAAGATGACGATTATTCTGACGAAGAGCGACAGAATTTGTTGCGAATTCTTATCGAGAACAATTATGTTTCAAAGCCCGAAATCATTAAATACCTCGATATGTTCATCACAATGAACAGCGGTAAGGATAATATGGAAGACAGCATATCTAAGTGGAAGAGCGACTTGGAGTTTGTGCGAGGGTTTGGTATAGATACTCAGTCTAAAGTTAATATCGGCAAAATCAAGTACGCTTATCCATGACTGCTTTGCTCCCGGTTGCAATGGCATCCGCTTTAAGGACTGGAAAGCTATTATGAATTAGCAAGCCAATCGCATCAGTAAAATTTGCACAGAACAATTTTATTCAGTTTGTGCATCTATCCAAAACAGATTACATTCTTGTTAAAGTCCAAATTAAGGTATTCTCAAAGTAGTATAATGAAACTATAAAGCAGATAATTCATCTGCTTTGAAGTTGAAAAAGGAGAGAGTACCATGAAGAAGATTATGTCCCTCGTGCTTTCTGCGGCCCTCGCGCTTTCACTGGCTGCCTGCGGTGGCTCAAATACCACTACGGTTGCTTCAAGTACGGAAAGCAGCGGCTCTTCGACCGAGGCAGCTCAAACAGAGGCACCTGAATCTGAGGAAACGCCAGCAGCCAAATCCGAATTCCAGGAACAGACCATTGTGGATAATGAGTATTGCACCGTCATTCTCAAAGGGACTGATGACGGGGACGGAATGTTTGGCTACAGCTTGAAGGTATACCTCGAAAACAAAACAGCTGACAAAACTCTGCTGTTTGGCATGGACAACACTTCGGTAAACGGTGTAATGGTTGACCCTCTTTGGGGTGCAACTGTCGCTCCCGGCAAGAAGTCCAATGAAACAATTTCCTGGTTGAGCACAAGCCTTGAGAAAAACAATATCAAGGCCGATGACATCACGCAGGTTTCTTTCACTTTGAATGTCTATGACAAAGATGATTTGGCAGCAGATGAGTTTGTCGATGAAGAGTTCACCATTTACCCGAAAGGTGAGGAAAATGCCTCGACGGTTGAGCGTGAAGCACAGAGTACCGATATCGTTCTCTTCGACAATGATTCCTGCAGCATGACTGTGACGGGATTTGAGCATGATGATATTTGCGGATACACTGTCAAAGCTTATCTTGTCAACAAGACGGACAAAGACTTGATGTTCTCCTGTAACGATGCTTCCATAAACGGCTACATGGCGGACCCGCTCTGGGCAACGACTGTGGCGGCGGGGAAGACCAGTAACAGCGATATTTCGTGGTCGGACAGTACACTTGAGGAAAACGGCATTGACGAGTCCAGCATCGAAGAAATCGAATTGCCGATTACGGTATATCCGAGCGAGGACTTGACGGCGGATAAGCTGGTTGATGAGACTTTCACCATTACCCCTCAGTGACGGAAAGAAAATGGAAATGAAAAGATTCTTTCGTTGCTCCTTGCAGCAACACTCGCGTTTTCTCTTGCTGCGTGCTCTTCAGGAAACACTTCTTCAAGCAGTGCAGCTGCATCCGATTCCGCATCTTCTGAGGAGAGCACCAGCGATTCCTCTTTGGAAGTCGAGAAGAAGCTGTTGACTGTCGAAATCACGCTTCCCGCATCCATGTTCGATTCGGATTCTGAGGTGGCTGAGTCTGGGGAAGAAACTGCATCGGATGATGTTGAGATTCACGAGACCCCGGAAGAGTATTGCAATCGTATCGTGAAAGAGGATGGCTACCTGAATGCGGTTCCTAACGCAGACGGCTCCGTCACGCTTACAATGACAACTGCCAAGCACAGTGAGATGATGGCCGAGATGAAGCAGTCTATCGATGATAGCATTCAGAAGTCGATAGGTGATGATGGCTTCCAGTCCATCAAGGAAGTCACCTATAATGACGATGCCACCGAATTCACAGTAAAGGTTGACCGCGAGGCGTTTGAGGGAAGCTGGGACGGCTTATCTGCCCTCACATACGCTTTTTGCGGCGCAGCATATCAGTATTACAGCGGTATGTCGGACCCGCGTGTTGTAGTCAACTTTATCGATGCCGATACCGGAGAAACCATCAGCAGCTCCACCTATCCCGATGACTACCAGGACTTGCTAGAGGATAATGTGGGAGAAGAGGAAGCAAGCAGCGACTAACCCGGAATACTAGGAGAAACAAAACCATGAGAAAACTCGTTTCGATTGCAGTATCCGCTTTGCTCGTCCTCTCGTTGGCTGCCTGTGGCAAGGCAGAT
>ERZ772851.2593-NODE-2593-length-13297-cov-3.720662_pt1 | contig 13297 bp, 12 predicted proteins | sample MGYA00512137_ERZ772851 | MGnify/ENA primary metagenome ERZ772851 (study PRJEB29015, sample SAMEA2737663) | human gut metagenome | biome: human gut; feature: human-associated habitat; material: faeces | place: China | collected 2012 ... | reverse complement strand
TGAATTAGCAAAATTAGAATATAGTTTAGATGAAATGTTATTAATCAGTTGTGGGTCAGAACAAGGTTATAAATCTTTAGCTGATATACAATATGAAGAAGTTTTAAAATTTAGTAAAAAAGAAGATAGTAATGGAGATAGAGGGTTTGTGCAAGTAGTAGATGATTTAGTTAAAAATCATAAAGAGTTAGGTATAAAAATGGTAGTAATAGATACCCTTGATACTTTATTTGATATAGCTACTGAACACGTTATGGAAGAAAGTAGAAGACAAACAGGTAAGCCATCTAAAAGTTTGAATGATTGTTTTGGGGGGTATATGAGAGGAAGAGATAGACTGTTGGAATTAGTAATGAATGAAATACATAAATTAGATAGATTGCCTATAGCATTATTTATCTTAGGACACACGAAATATAAAGGTAAAAAAGATACATTAACTAACGATGAGTACGAACAATTAACTACAAATTTAAGATTTGACTTTTATTCACCAGTATCTAATTCTGCACAAATGATAGTCAATTTAGCAACTGAAAGAGTTATTGAAGATGGAGTACAGGTGGACGCTAAAAGATACATGTATTTTACATCTAATGGTTTAGTTGATTGTGGTAGTAGATTTGAAGACTTACCAGAAAAATTAGAATTGTCAGCAGAAAACTTTATGAAAGCATTTAGAACAGGTGTTGAAAATTCATTGAAAAAATCAGATATAAAACATGACGTAGAAGAATTAAGAAAAGAGGAGAAAAAAGAACAAGAGTTAGAAGCTAAACAAGTACAACAAGAAGTTGAACAACAAGAAAAAGAAGAAGAACAAAAATCAGTAGATGAATTAAAATCTCAATTAAAAGACAAACTTAAAGATACGAATGCTAAGAATATAGTAAAAGAATTTATGAAGGAAAAAGGTGTTAAAAGTGTTGCATCATTAGATGCTGAACAATTAACTGAAATTTTATCGAAATTACAATAATAAATAGTGGAGATTAATTTCTCCCTATTTTGGAGGTGATTATAATGTGTGATTGTTGTGAAAAAGGAAAAGCGATAAGTAAAAACAATAGAAAAGAATTGGGTATAACTTTACATTCAGCAGAAAGTACTTTGTGTGCTTATGGATTAGATGAAAATAATTGGGATATAAGTGTTAAATGTAAAATAAATTACTGCCCAATATGCGGTAGATTGCTAAATAAAAAATTGTCTAGAGAAGGTGATTAAATGGCAAAATCTAAAACAGTTACGTGTAAATATTGTAAATCTAAAATACCTAAAGATACTGCATATGTAGAAGAGTATTTAACTAATAGTGGCGTACTACGAAATAATTATTATTGTAGTGAGAAATGTTATAATGAAAAACAAAATGAGGTTAAAAGAAAAGAAAGAGAAAAGGAAGTTAAGAAAGAAAATAGAGAAAAAATTAGAACTATTTGTGGATTACAAGAGAAAGAAAAGAATATATATTTTCAAAGTACTTACAAAAGTATTACTGATAATTTTTCACAAGAAGATATATATGAATTTATTAATAAATATGAAAAAGATATGTTAGATATATTAAATAATATAGATTTTAAAACTGTTAATTCAAGAATTAAATATTGTTTATCAATGTTAGAAAATCAATTACAACATTATATAGCCGAGAATCAATTAGATAAACAAGAACCTAAAGAAAAAACAGAAGAAGTTAAAGAAGTAGAACCAAATTTTGTAGAAGAGGATTTTGATATAGTAGTTAATGTAAAGAAAAAAGAGAAAAGAACTTTAGAACAAATACTGAATGGAGAAATTAATAATGAATAGAATAGGGGAAAAAAGATTAAACAATTTTGGGAGTGAAATGATAATTGTGGGATATAGAAAATATTCAGACATAGATGTTTATTTTCCAGAATACGATTGGACTTTTAAAGGAGCAAGATATGGTGACTTTAAAAAAGGTAATATTAAATGTTCTTATGAAAGAAGATATTATGGAGTAGGATATATTGGAGAGGGTGATTATAAAACTACAGAAAATGGAAAACATACTAGAATTTATGATACTTGGCACGGTATGTTAAAAAGATGTTATTCTGAAAAATATCATAAAAAACAACCTACCTATAAAGATTGCAGTGTTGCTGAAAAATGGCATAACTTTCAAAACTTTGCTAAATGGTATAGTGAGAATTTCTATGAAATAGAAAGCGAAAAAATGTGTTTGGACAAAGATATTTTATTTAAACATAATAAAATTTATAGTACAGATACTTGTATATTTGTACCACAAACTATTAATTTATTATTTACTAAATCTGATAAAAGTAGAGGTAAATATCCTATAGGAGTAAATCCTCATGGTGATAAATTTAGAGTACAATGTAGTATTATCAATCTAAAAACAGGAAAATCTAAAAATGAATATTTAGGTGTTTATGAAACTCAAGAAAAAGGGTTTGAAGTATATAAATACTATAAAGAAAAGAATATCAAAGAAGTAGCTGATTATTATAAGGAACTGATACCAGAAAAATTATATGATGAGTTGTATTCTTATGAAGTTGAAATAACTGATTAATAATAATTAATAAAAATAGGGAGTTGATATTATGGATGAAAAAATAGAAAAAGATATTTTCTTGCGAACAATGATTTATATCAATTAACAGTAGATTTTGAATGTTTATTATTTGCTTTTGAAAAATTAAACCTTCTAACTTCTACAAAACTAAAACCAGACATTGAAGAATGTATCTTAATTAGTGATTTCAGTGCTTATCAATTTATAGATTATGAAGAATTAGAAAATTCCAATAGAGATACACTTACAAGAATAGCAATTTTATTATGTAAACAAATATTAAAATTTAAATATGGAGAATCAATGAGCATACCTATTATTGAAGATTATGAAAAAGCTTACAATAGATGGAAGTTGAATAACACAAGTAAAAAAGAAACAAAAGAATGTAAATTAGACGATGTAATACTTGACAAAGAAATAAAAGCAGATGTGCTTAGTACAATAAACTTTGTAAAAAATATGGAAAAATATAAAGATATTGGATGTGAATTACCAAGTGGTATATTACTAGAAGGGTCTCCTGGAACTGGTAAAACATTACTTGCTAAATCAATAGCTAGCGAATCTAATATGAATTTTAAATCAATAGTAGCATCAGATTTTGCCGAAAAATACGTAGGGGAGTCAAGCAAAAAGGTGCAAAAAATATTTGATGACTTAAAAAATAAAGGTGGAGGAATTCTTTTTATAGATGAAATTGACGCTATAGGTGTAAATCGTGAAGGTGACGATAACAAGGAATATAGAAGTGCAATGAACAAATTATTATCTTGTATGAATGAAGCAAGTGATAATAAGATTATAGTTATAGGAGCAACGAATTTAGTAGAACAATTAGACCCAGCATTAATTAGAGAAGGGAGATTCGATAAAGTTATAACTATTCCTTTACCTTCTTATGAATTAAGAGTTGAATTATTTAAATTATACGTTAATAAACTTAAACATGAGGACGATATAAATTATGAATCATTAGCCGAAATAACAGAAGGACAAACTGGAGCATTTATTCATACAGTTTGTAATCATAGTGGTATATATGCCGTAGATAAAGGTTTACGTAAAATTAATCAAGGTTGTTTATTGCATACAATAGAAAGAATGGTTAGGGATAAAAAAGTAAAAAAATCAACTATTGGATTTAAATAATATTATAAGAGGTGATTATTATGCAGAATAAAAAAAGAAGAATAATTTATGAGATATATTTTCCAGCATTTTGTAAAGACCTCCAAGATTTAACTAATAAAATACATTATTTCAAGGAATTAGGAGTAACAACCTTATGGCTGACTCCTATATTCCCTAGTCCAACAGAACATGGTTATGACACTACTGATTATTTTAATATAAAAAAAGAGTATGGAACTCTTGAAGATTTTGACAATTTCATTAATAAAGCCCATGAAAATGGGTTAGAAGTGTTGCTAGATTTAGTATTATGTCACACAAGTTCAGAACATCCACTGTTTAAGGAGTCAATTAAAGGCAAAAATGATTGTTACTTTTGGATTAACCATAAATCAGACGATACGTGGAAAATTTGTAAAGATAATGGTCGCTATTATTTAGCTAAATGGTATTATACAATGCCACAGCTAAATAATCAATCCTCACACGTCAGACATTTAATAAGAGATATAATAAAGTTTTGGTTGGTAGACCATAATGTAGACGGGTTTAGACTAGACGCTATAAAATATGCAAGTGGTGACGCGATAGCGTTTTGGAAATGGTTTTGTGATGAGGTTTACAAATTAAAACCAAATTCATATTTAATCGGTGAATGTTGGGATACATATGAAATAAGCAATAAATATGCTAAAACAGGAATGAAAACTTTCAATTTTGAGCAAGCAGGTTGGATAAAACATTCCTTAAACACAGGAAATCCATTAGTAATTAAAAATGACCCAAAATATGATGTCAACTTCTTATGTAATCATGATATGAGCAGAATTAGCAATTCTGTAGGACATGATATGAATAAGCTATTTAAAGCCGTTGATATGTTATTTTCATTAGATGGTGATGTTTGTATATATTACGGTGATGAAATAAATATGGGATTAAACCAAGATTGTCATGTTGAACAAGGAGGATACGGGGACTGGAAAGTTAGAGGAAAAATGGACTGGCATGAAGTAGAAAGACAAAGAAAAGACCCTAATAGTTTATTTAATTATTATAAAAAGAAAATAAAAGAATATAAAAAATAATTAATAAATAGCTCAAGTTTAATCGACTTGAGCTATATTTGTAAGGTATAAATTATCAATAAATAAATTTAAAGGGTTTAGAAGGGCATTTAAAAGGTCAAAATTTTTATAAATCATAGGTAATTTTTGGTGAATTAATGTTAATACGGTAATATAAGAGAGGAGTGATAGAAAATGTATTATAATGAGAAACATAAGAAATTGGTTGAAGAAAGAGGTGATGTGATATGTTAAATTATAATGATTTACCAGACTATCTAAAGACAGGAAGAAAATCTTCAGAAGCTTGTGTTTTGGGTTGTTTATATGAAGACCCAGTGTTATTAAACGATTATGATATAGATAGTGAGCTGTTTATATCAGAAGAAGGGAGTTTTTTATTTACGATATTAAAAACATTATCTAATAAAAAAATTAACAAAATAAACGATACAGAGATTAGGTTAAATTGTAATGCCGATATATTAAAACAATATAGAGAATATGGTGGTTTTAAAATAATTGAAACTTTAAAACGAACTGTAGATTTAAAAAACTTTGAATCTTATTTGGATGATTTACAAAAAAGTAATTTATTAATTAATTATTATGCCGATGGATTGAATTTAGAGCAAGAAATACAAGTAGAAACTAAGAAAGGAATAATTAACATATCTTGGTTAGAGCTATTCAAAAATATGACTTGTGAAGAAATAATAGCATTTAGAGAGAGCAGAGAAAATAATTATATTAAAACATCCATAGATAATTCTATTAAAGAGCATACAGGATATATACCAGATTCATATATAGATAATTTATTACAAGGTGGAGAAATCGGTCTAATGTTTGATAAAGTTGGAGATACCAATTTTATGCCTTATCTTAGTAAAGAGGTGTTGGGTCTGAAACGCCAGACTTTATCAATGCTAAGTGCGAATGTTAACTGCGGTAAGACAACGTGGATGAGTAACTTAATATTATCTTTAGCTACTAACGATAACACAATTCTTTGTGTAACCAATGAACAAAAAATAGAAGACTTCTTTACGACATTTATTGTATATATATTATGTAACGTATTGGATTATAAAAAAATTAATAAAAGAAAAATAAAAAGTGGAACATTATCAGAAGAAGATATTGAAATGGTTAAGCAAGCTAAAAAATATTATGATGAAAATTTATCAGATAAAATTATTATAGCTAGTATGTTGGATACTAATATGGGTGGATTATCTAAATTAGTTAGAAAATATAAAAATTCTCATAATATATCAGCTGTTATATATGATACATTTAAACAAGAGTTTAAAGGAAATGGAGAAGCATCTTATAAAGATTTAATTAGAGATTCAAGAGAGTTGCATACATTATGTAAAAAGTATGATGTAGTTGGATTATGTTGTATTCAAACTTCACAAACTTACGACGGTGAATTGTTCTTAACGCTGTCGATGTTGAGTGGTGCAAAAGCCATAAACGAGATTTTGCATGGATTATATATGATGAGAGCTTTATACCCTCAAGAACTAGATAAAGATAGTCCATTTTATTGTCATCCATTTAGAAGAGTAAAGAACGAAAAAACGGGTAAGTGGGAAGAAGAAGATGTGACATTAAATCCAAATAATCATTATAGAATTTTGTTCATCACTAAATCGAGAGACACTCTTACGGCAGTGGATACTCAAGAAGCGATTATTATGAGTTTTAATACTTTTAGTGGAACATTTCAAGAAAGATGTATGTGTAAGCCTGTTAGAAAGAATATTAACCAACAAAATAATAAATTTGGTAAAAAGTAGGTGACAAACCTATATGAAAGAGTATTTAAAAAATAATCCAGAACAAATTGAAAAAATATTAAGTTATTACAATTATCATAGTATTAATATAACAGATAAAGAGATTAGGTGTGCAAAAGTAGGAGGAGATAACCCTAGTGGTTGTAGAATCAAATTAAATGATAATTTATCAGCTACAGACTTTACAACGTCTTATAACGGTGACCTATTCGGTTTAATAGCTACTCATACAGGTTTAACCTATGGAGAGGTATTAAAAACAATTACAACTATGTTGGGTAAGAAAATAGAAGGTAACTATCAATCAGAGGAAGAAAGTTTATTTGATGGATTCTTCGATAGCTTATATATACCTTATGAAGATGAAGAAAAGGAAGTGACTTATGATGAAAGTGTTTTAGATAAATATAATAACGGATATAAATGGTTTAAACGTTTTGCAGATGACGGTATATTACCTTCGAGTCAAGTTAAATTTAAAATTGGATTTTCTGAAGAGAGTAATAGGATTACAATTCCACATTACAATGAACATGGGGAAATTATAGGAGTCATGGGGAGATTGGATTCAGACGAAATGACAAATTTTAAATACCTTCCTTTAATCCCTTTTCCTAAGCACAAATATCTTTATGGTTTATATCAGAATAAAGAATACATTAAAGAAAGTAAGAAAGTTTATATTTTTGAGTCAGAGAAGAGCGTAATGCAATGTGATAGTTTCGGAGTATATAATACTACGGCATTAGGGGGAAACCAAATAAGTACAACTCAAGTAGAACAGTTATTAAAATTAGGTGTTTCAGAAATAATCTTATGTATGGACGAAGGTTTAATGAAAGATGCAATTATAAGAGATGTTGACACTATTAAAAATTCATTATTTATGCGAGATGTAAAAATAAAAATAATGTTAGATAAAGAAAATAAGTATATGAAAAAAGGAAGTAAAGTATCTCCATCAGACCAGGGGAAAGAAATATTTGAAAAACTTTGTAATGAATGTATTTTAGGAGGTAAAAATAATTAATAAACAGAAGGAGTTATTATATGATAGCGAAATGATTATATAAAAAGTCCATTAAATTATCAGATGGAGAAAAAATAGTGCTAAATGTTTATAAAAAATGTTTAAATAATTATGATATGTTTAAAACATTAGAAACTATAGAAGATTAATTAACTTATTTTAAGGAGGAAAATATGAATATAATACATGTTAGTGGACAAAATGATTATTCAGCATTAGATATGGAAGAAAGTGAAGAATTAAAAGAAATAACCGAAATATTAATATCAGATGATAATTTAAACGAAGTAACTTCTAGCGATGGAAGTATTGTTAGATTATTAAAATTTAATGATATTGATGAAAGATTTATTTCATTTATAAGAAATAATATAATGGATTATGATTATTCTAAATGTTCTAGTTTTTATACTGTGGATGAAATTATGAGAGGATACAACTAATGATTAAAGTAAATATAATTTCTAAGGATTTAGGTAAAGAAGTATTTTGAAAAATTATGTGATGAATGTTTGATTATAAATTAAAGGAGGATAATTAAAAATAATTAATAAACTAAAGGAGGAATAATTATGAAAGGAATTAATTTTGAAGATAAAAATATTAAATTTGTATTATTACCAATAGGTAGATATTTGATAGATGGAGAAGTTGTTAATAATAACACTTGCACTAAAATTGAAGTAAAAGTAAAAAATGAAAAAGACATAAGAGAAATAGAAGAAACTAAAATTGTAGACTATTATTTACATGTTGACACAAAAGAAAAGATAACAAATGAAGAATATAATTCTAAAATCAATCAATTATTAGAAAAATCATATTATGACTATGACGTGGATGAGCAAATATTCACAACGTTAGAAGATGAATATGCATATAAGAAATTTAAAAGTTTATATAAACCAATATATAAAATCATACAGACATTTAGTGAACCACTCAAGGTAGAAATGAAAACGTATCAATATGATACAGGGAATAAATTTATAAAGAATTGTTTCTTAAATGGAAATAGTTCATATGATTTGTATACTTATAATCGACATGATGCTTGGATAGATATAGTTGAAAATTGTTTTAAGGAATTGAAATTTGAGTACATTCCAAACTGTGATTATGGACGTACGAAAGATAAGAAAGTCTGGGGGAATTCTACTCATTCATGTATAAGATATGTTACAGCTTTTGGAGGATATGTATTTGATGATAGATTTAACCTTCCAAACAAATGTGTATATGGTACATTAGAAGATTTAAAAGAAAGATATAAAAAGGATTATGATAGAATAAGAGATGTAATAATTAGGAAATATAACAAAATATATAAAGATATAGACCCTAAAAAAGTTGATTATAAAAAAGTAATTGAAGAATTGTATTGTATAGATGGTATTATAAATAATATTGGTGTTAAAAAACAATCAATAGAAAAACAGAAAGGAGCAATAAGCAGAATTGACAAATTAATACAATATTTAGAAAGTAAATACGAATAGGAGAGTTTATATATAAAACACAATAGAACTTTTGTTGGATAATTAATAAAGGAGTGATGTTATGAGTAAAAATAAAAAAGAGAGATATTCATACTCAAAATTAGGGACATATCATAACTGTCCATATAGTTATAAGCTAATATATCAAGACCATGTTAAAAGAAGTAACGGTGTATACGGTGTATTAGGTTCTAAACTCCATAGTATTATGGAGTCCTTAGAACATGGAAAAATGACAAAGGAGAAAGCATTAGAAGAATGGAGGAGAGAAATAGATATATTAGAATTTGTTGATGAATTAAAATTTCCAACTGAAAACGCTAAAAACAATTACATTAAAGACGTAGAGCTATATCTGGAGTATTTTGAACCATTAGATTTTACAAACAAAGAATGTTTAATAGAACAAGAGTTTGAAATAAAATTATGTGGTATAACTATTATGGGATATATAGATTTAGCTATTTTAGACCATGAAAAAAAAGAAATAACTATAGTAGATTATAAAACAAGCAGTAAAAGTGGATTTACAAAAGCACATTTAGTAGAGAAGTGTCATCAACTGATGCTCTATTCTAAAGCAATGGAAATAAATTATCCAGGGTATAAAATAGTGGAGACAAAGTTCGATATGGTCAAATATGCTAGAAAAAAAGGTAAAACTACTGTTAAAGAACGTAAAGATATACCTTTAGAAGAAATGGGTGATTATGAAAGATATTTTATATCCATTCCATTTAATAAAGAAAATTATAAAGTATTTGAAGATTACGTTAAAGACAGTTTAGAAACTATTAATAATGCCAAAGAATTAAATGAATGGAAACCAGAAAAGAATGTGTTCTTCTGCAAAAATTTATGTGGTGTAAGTGGAGAATGTAAATATTACAATAAAAGAAAATAATTAATAAATAGGAGGATTATATGAGATTTTTCTTAAAATATCCTCTATAACTCTTATGATACCTTGTTATAGCCTTAGAATGGCGTTCTAAAAGGTGTATTAAAAATATAAAGATAAAATTGTGATTTTATTTTAAAAGAAGATAAATGATTGGAGGAATAATTATGGCAAATTTAAATTGGGAATATAAAAATAAATTTAAAGCAAGAGCAAGAAATGATATTAAAACAAGAGATGAAAGTAAAGTTTTATATAAAGCAGGAGAAACATTTGAATTTATAGTGACTGGTTATGGTTGTGACCATTTTGGGATTGATGAATGTGAAGGTGAAAAAGTTTATTGTAACATTTATTTTAAAGATATAGAATTTGCTTTAAATATGGATAAAGGTACTTATAGAACATATGATGATAATGGTAAAGTCATTGAAAATACTGTACCTAAAACATATGACTACATTTATTCATCAATATATGATGAAGAATATTCAGCTCATTAAGGACTAATTGTTAAGTAATTATATACGAAGAAATACATTGTGAAGAATATCAAAAATATAAAAATAAATACAATAAAAGAAAATAATTAATAAACTATAGGTAATTTTCTGTGTAAGAAGGTTAATATGTTAATATAAGGAGGCGAGAATAAATGGAATACAGATATAATAATTACCATAAACATGATTATTACACAAATGTAAGACAACTTGATGTTGTTTGTAGCCCAATGGAATATATCCAGAGGGCTAAGGAATTAGATGGTGATAAAGCGATATTCTTCAGCACTAATCATGGATATCAAGGAAATATACACGAATATTACACAATGTGTAAAGAAAATAATATAAAACTTATAGCAGGTGTAGAGGCATATTATGTGTCTAATAGATTAGAAAAAGACAAATCTAATTATCATTTAGTAATAATAGCTAAAAATAAAAATGGATATAAACAAATTAACAAAATAATGTCAGAAGCAAATATAAGTGGATTTTACTATAAACCCAGAATAGATGATGAATTATTATTTAGTTTAAATCCTAATGACGTAATAATTACAACGGCTTGTGTTGCTTCAAGATTAAGAGATATTGAGGGTGCTGAAGACTGGATAATTAAAATGAAAAATTATTTTGGCAATAACTTTTATTTAGAAGTGCAAAATCATAACACTAATATTCAAAAAGAATATAATAAAAGACTTCTTAATTATGCTAAAAAATATAATATAGAGATAATTCATGCAAATGACTCACATTATATTAAACCCGAAGATTCAAAATATCGAGACTTATTTTTAAGGGCAAAGGGTATTGTGTATGAGGAAGAAAGCAATTTTATATTAGATTATCCAGATTATGAAACAATAGTAGAAAGATATAAGGTACAAGGTATTTTATCAGATAAACAAATCAAACAAGCTTTAGATAATACATTAATATTTGATAACTTTGAAGGAATAGAATTAGACGATGATATTAAATTACCTTCTATATCTGATAATCCAAATAAGGAATTAAAACAAATATTAAATAATGAATTAAAAAAAATACCAAAAGAAGAAAGACAGGAATATATAAATGCTGTAAAATACGAATTGAATATAATAGAAAAAACTCATATGGAAGATTATTTTATCCTTGATTATCATATTGTTAAAAAAGGTATGAAAGACTATAACGGACTATTAACTAAAACTGGAAGAGGGTCAGCACCTTCATTTATCATAACTAAGTTTTTAGGATTAACAGAAATAGACAGGCTAAAAGCACCTGTGCCATTATTCCCTACCAGATTCATGTCTATAGAACGTATATTACAAGCAAAATCCTTACCAGATATAGATTTAAACTGTTGTAATCCAGAACCATTTATTAAAGCTACAGAAGATTTATTAGGAGCTGAAAATTGTGCATGGATGCTTAGTTTTAAGCCTTTACAAAGAGCATCTGCATTTAGATTATATTGTAAATCTTTAGATATGAAAGTATCTGAATATGACGAAGTAGCTAAGAATTTAGACGATTATATTGATGATATTAACTGGAAAAACATAATAGAAGAATCAAAACATTTTGTAGGAGTAATTGAAAGTATTTCTCCTTCACCTTGTTCAATGTTACTCTATACAAAACCAGTTAATGAAGAAATAGGACTTATAAAAACTAAAGATGGAATATGTGCTAATTTAGACGGCTATAATTGCGATAAATATAAATATTTAAAAAATGATTATCTAACCGTTAACGTTTGGGATATAATAAGGAAAACTTGTAAATTGGCTAATATAGATATACCATCAATAACCGAAATTAATAATCTTTTAGATGATAAGACATGGGATATTTATGAGAAAGGATTAACTTCGACTATCAACCAAGCAGATTCCAAGTTTGCTACGGATTTAATTAAAAAATATAAACCTAAAAGTGTGGCTGAAATGAGTGGTTTCGTAGCTTCCATAAGACCTGGCTTTGCATCTTTATTGGATACATTTATAGATAGGAAAAAATATACGACAAATGTAAAAGAATTGGATGAATTATTATCTGAAAGTTATCATTTTATGTTATATCAAGAGTCAATCATGAAATATTTAATATGGTTAGATATTCCAGAATCAGAAAGTTATACGATAATTAAGAAGATAGCGAAAAAGAAATTTAAAGAAAAAGAATTAATTGAATTAAAAGAGAAATTAAAAAAAGGTTGGTTAAATGTTGTTGGCAAAGAAGAAGGATTTGAAGAAACGTGGAAAGTAGTAAATGACTCCAGTAAGTACGCTTTTAATGCTAGTCATTCACTATCTTATGCCTATGATAGTTTATATGGAGCTTATTTAAAATCTCATTATCCATTAGAATATTATACTGTTGCTATGAATAACTATACAGGGGATGAAGAAAGAACAACTAGGTTAACAGAAGAAATGAAACATTTTAATATTAAATTAAAGAATGTTAAATTTAGATATTCTAAAGGTGAATATTTCATGGATAAAGAAACTAATTCCATTTATAAGGGTTTGTCCTCAATTTATATCAAAAGATGCGGGTGAAATTTTATATAATCTCAAAGATAATGAATATAATTCGTTCATAGATTTATTAATAGACATAGGAAATAAAATAAATAATAAAAATATAAATATATTAATTAGACTTGACTTTTTCTCTAATTTTGGAACAATCCCTAAATTATTAAAAGTACACGAATTATATCAAACTTTTTATGGTAAGAAACAAATATCTAAAGATAAATATCCTAAATTAAATAA
>ERZ772851.2564-NODE-2564-length-13445-cov-7.137789_pt1 | contig 13445 bp, 10 predicted proteins | sample MGYA00512137_ERZ772851 | MGnify/ENA primary metagenome ERZ772851 (study PRJEB29015, sample SAMEA2737663) | human gut metagenome | biome: human gut; feature: human-associated habitat; material: faeces | place: China | collected 2012 ... | reverse complement strand
TGCTGACCACGCTTTCTATCCCGGCGTTCGCAGCCGATGCTGACGTTGAGCCGTATGGAACACCTGGTTCGGGGTACGATCAAAAGACGTTCACCGCAAATGGTGTACAGTACTCCGCAAAGTTCTATCTGCAGTTCAATAGCTCGAATGTGGCTAGGAGCAAATGCGAGACGATTGCGGAGACAACTGTCGTCCATAATGCATTGACGGTACAGTTTGAAACACATTACAACGGCTATCAAATTGTGAAGAGCGGTGCGAGAGCATACACTCTGGCACAGAAGATTCAGGCTGGCACGACCACATACTCTTACGATGTAACGTATAGGGCAGCTGGTGACTATGCTACTGGCATAAATTATGTTGGCGGTAGTGCGTCAGTTAATGGTAGTACAACGCTGCAGGCAACGCTAGGCTCCCGTTCGGCAAGCTGATAGAAACAGGTAACTGAGGAGGTGGCCATGTTGACCAGTCGAAGAATGCTGAGCCTGCTGCTTGCAGCAGCTGCCGTGATAGCGATCCTGAGCGGCTGCTATGCCGCTCCTGTGAGCGAGACTACGGAGCAGGGAGGCGAGACCTCGGGTGCGATCGTTACAGACTCGGAGATTCCTGTTATGACTTATCCGGTTACGGAAATGAACATTCAAGTGTTAGGAAACATGACTGCCTCCGCAGCAAAGAGGACTTTTACCGAAGGTAGACCTGTTTGCCTTAATTATTCAATGCTGCTATCCGGGGTCAGGTACTCCGAGATGTCCACCGGCTCGCCGTCTGCCCACAGGTGCTCCAGATCATAGTAAGCGCGGCTGTTGGGCACAAAGACGTGCACGATGACGTTGGAGTAATCCAGCAGCACCCAGTTCTTGGTGTCGTGACCCTCGGTGCTGTAGGGTTCCAGACCCTTCTGCGAAAGCTCGTACTCCACCTCGTCGGCCAGAGAAGCCACCTGCGTGGTGGAGGTACCGGAGGCGATGACGAAGTAATCGGTCAGGACGGTCAGGCTTTCCACCTTGAGCACCCGCACATCCTGTGCCTTTTTCTTGTCCAGGATCTTGGCGATCTCAATGGCAAGCGCCTTGCTGTCGTTGAAATTATCCATGCGTTTCTCCCTTCTGTCGGAACATCCCCGCACCCGGTGTGCAGGGCATTGTTTTTGTTGTTACTGTCCGGTGCCCGCTGCCTGACCATCGGTGGTCACAGCGCCGGAAAGGTCGGTATCGCCGCTGAGGATGGCGTCGTCGGATTCCTTATCGATGCGTCCCATATACTGCACGTTGGCATCGGTGGATGCGCTGCCGTGGGGCCACTGGTCGGTGACCATGTGCAGCTCGCTTACCTCCACCGGGCCGGTGTAGGTGCAGAAATACTGGTTGAGCAGGTTTGCGATGGAACCGGCATCCGGCACCACACAGGAATAACCGGCAAAGGTATCGGTCTTGCCCACGTTGGGCACGCCCATGAATACCGGCGTCTGCGCCAGAATGATATTGGAACTGTCGATCTTGAGGAAGGACGCCAGCAGCTTTGCGATGGTGGTGATATCCATATCCGTGTGGATATAGTCCTTGAATATCAGCGGCAGCTGGTTCAGGATATCGGTAATGCCCATGGCGCGGGCGCGCTTGAACAGACCTGCGTAGAAGTAGCGCTGCATATTCAAGCGGTCGATATCAGAGTTTGCGTAGCCGTCGCCGTGGCGGCAGCGCACAAAGAACTCTGCCGAGGCACCGTCCAGATTGCGGTAGCCCTTCAGCAGTTTGCTGCCGCCGTAGGACATATCCCGGGGGATATACACCTCGATGCCGCCGAAGTTATCCACCATTTCCACCAGTGCCTGCATATCGATGGTGACATAGTAGTCGATGGGCAGGTGGTACTGGTCGTAGATGACATCTGCCAGCGCGGCAATGCTGCCGCCGTTGGAAAGCGCCACCGAGTTGATCTGGTAGTTGGAAACGGCATAGGTCTTGCCGTTGGAGAGGGTAAGCTTACGGTTCTGGGTGGTCACCAGCGTATTGCGGGGGATCTGCAGCATCCGCAGCGCGCCGCCCTTGATATCGAACTGGCAGTACAGGATCATATCCGTCATGCCGTCGTTGGAGCTGGCGTCGCTGTAAGAGCGTCCCTCTTCAAAGTCGATGCCGCAGACCAGAATGTTGACCACATCGCCCTTGTACTCCTCGGCAGTCTGGATCTCCTGTACGATAGAGGGTGCGCTTTCCGCCGGGCGGATGCTGTCCTCTACCTTGTTCACAAGGCTCACACCGTACACCACCACACCGGAGATCACGGCGATCACCCCCATCACAATGGCAAAGGGCAGCCACAACGGGGTCTTTTTCTTCTTTTTGCGGCGGCGCGGTGCGTCATTCCCGCCCATGTCGGGCTGTGCCGGGCGGCGGGGCGGCGGGGCGTGCTGTGCCCCGGCGGTGCTGCGGGTGTTCTGCTCCGGGGCAGCCTGCGGGGCGCGCGCCGCCTGACCCGGGCGGCTGAGTGAGCGGTCTGTATTGATATGGCGTGGCGTTTGGCTCATGCTTTTTGTATCCTCCAGCTTTTCACTGCTCTGCAGAGTTTTTTACCTGCAGACCTGTCATATCCTTCAGTATAGCATGGTACGGCAAAATCTGCAATTGTTTTATCCGGGGATGTCCGGAACCATTTTTAATCGGCGTCCGGCTCTTCACCCTTCATTCTGCCCGCTGTGCGCTAAGATATCCTCGTAGGCGGCCTTGCTTTCGGGGTCTAAGGGCTTGCCCTCGGACAGCACAAAACCGTTGGTCTGCTTGAGCGCCGCCAGCATGGCTGCGTCCAAGTCCTTCATTTCCAGCTTGCGCAGCTTCTCCACCCCGGGCCAGTCCCGCTCGGCACTGGTCATATCGGCCAGATACAGGATCTTGTCCAGCTGGGTCATGCCCGCCTTGCCTGCGGTATGGCAGGCAATGGCGCTGAGCACGGCTTCGTCCGTAACGCCCCACTCGGTACGCGCCAGAATGGCGGCACAGATGCCGTGCCACACCGGCGTGGGGCGTGCTTCGCCGCCCTGCGCGTATTCCGGGTGCGCCTGCATGATGGCGCGCATCTCGTCTTTGGGCAGTTCCTTGGCGGCATCGTGCAAAAGCGCAGCCAGTGCGGCCTGCTCCGGGTCGGTGCCATAGTGCTTGGCCAGCTTGACGGCCATTTTTTTCACGTTGATGGTATGCTCGTAGCGCTTATCGCTCAAGCGGCTGCGCACAAGCTCTTTTGCCTGTTTCAGATCCATTTATCTGCTACTTCCTTCTATGTTCCGGTATAGTCCTTCCCGCCGGATGACGCTGCGCACTTCCTCCGGCAGTTCGGCTTCGCACTCCTCTCCGGCGGCAAGCCGGGCCCGCAGCTGGCTACTTGCCATAGGCAGCGCCTGCACGGGGGCAAACAGGATGCGTCCGCCCGACGGGTCCAGCAGCTTTGCCTTTGCGTGCAGCGCCGGGGCATCGCCGATATCCCGGCTGGTAACCACCACCCGCGCAATGCGCAGGATATCCTGCCAGCGGTGCCAGCCCTCAAAGCTGAGCAGCATATCGCTGCCAATGGCAAGGTACAGCACAGCGCCCGGGTTTTCCCTTGCCAGCATTTCCAGCGTGAGCACGGTATAATTGCGGCTGCCTGCTGCGGCCTGCGCCACCTCCCAGCCGCTTACTTCCAGCGGCGGCATTCCGGGCTCCTGCGCCAGTGCCGCAAAGCACCGGCACATTTCCAGCCGCAGCGCACCGGAGGCGTTCGTCCCCTGCTTAAAAGGAGAGGTGCCTGCCGGCATCACCACGATCTTATCCGGGTGCACGCGGTCTGCCGCTGCACGCAGATTATTCAGGTGGCCGTTATGGGGCGGGTCGAAGCTGCCGCCATAGAGAAGGATTTTCATCTTACTTCAGCAGGGCAGCGTAGGCGCTGTCCTTTTTCTTCTGCAGATACAGCACGAACTTGGAGCCGATGACCTGCACGCAGTCTGCGCCGGTGGCCTCGGCCAGCTTGGTAGCGGCCTCGCGGGCGTTGTACATGCTGTTTTCCAGCACCTTGAGCTTAATGAGCTCCCGGGCGTCCAGACAGTCCTTGACGCCCTGGATCAGGGTCTCGTCGATCTCGCCCTTACCCACGATGTAAACGGGGTCCATGGTATTTGCCTTGCCGCGCAGAATGGCGCGCTGTTTGCTAGTCAGCATAGTTTTTCTCCTTTATTTTTCAGGTTGATATTCCGGTAAAAAACGATTTAGAATTGTCTCCGCTTACGCTCTGACAATATCAGCGGAATTCTTTTTATATTTTGTAAAATTGAAAAATCTGCAGATTTTTCAATTTTACTTTTTCACGGGAGGCGGCGCGGGCGGCTGGTACATTTCTCTTCGGACGCGAATCGGGCCATTCCATCGCCCGCCCTATTGCCCTGCGGGCAACAGGGTCCCACCCCAGCGGACGGTCCTCAGAGAAAGTACCAACCGCCCGGGTCAAACACAGCAACTCTTGCGTCTCTTCACTCACCCAGAAAGCTAGGCAGCTGGTTTTCCAGCGCTGCCAGCGCGTTGCCGCGGTGGCTGATGGCGTCCTTTTCGTCCGGGGTCAGCTGGGCGTAGCTGCGTTTCTCGGTGTTGGGGCGCTTGTCCGTTTTGCCCACGCCGCAGTCGGCGGGGATGAACAGCGGATCATAGCCAAAGCCGTAGTCGCCGCACAGCCGCGTAAAGGCGATGCTGCCCGGGCACTCGCCCATGCAGGTCAGGTGCCGACCGTCCGGCAGAATGAAGCACACCGCCGAGACGAACTTTGCCCCCCGCTGCCCGGCAGGCACCGCCTGCATGGCAGCCAGAAGCTTATCGTTGTTGGCTTCATCGTCGCCGTGGTGTCCGCAGTAGCGGGCGCTGTACACGCCGGGTGCGCCGTCCAGCGCGTCCACACACAGGCCGGAGTCATCGGCGATGGTAGGCAGGCCGCTGGCCTTGCAGATGGTCTCGGCCTTGATGAGGGCATTCTCGGCAAAGGTGGTGCCGGTCTCTTCCGGCTCGATGGTGATGCCCAGTTCCTTCTGGCTGACCACCTCGTGTCCCTGCGCTTCCAGAATACGGCGCAGTTCGCGAAGCTTTCCGGCGTTGCCGGTCGCTGCACAAATTTTCATCTTGATACTCCTTCCGCTTTCAAAGCTCCCCCTGAGAGGAAAGACTCTCCCCGGCCGGGGAGAGATGGCGCGTCCAGCGCCAGAGAGGGGAATCTCCGTTTCCGCGCCGCTGCAAGCGGACGGAACGGTGAGAGGGTTTTGTTTTAATGCTTCCATTCACGAGGGAGCAGCTCTTCCACAAAGCCCTCCGGGGTGAAGGGCAGCAGGTCGTCGATGCCCTCGCCCACGCCGATAAAGCGCACCGGCAGGCCCAGACGCTGCTTGACCGCCACAACGCAGCCGCCCTTGGCGGTGCCGTCCAGCTTGGTCAGGATGATGCCGGTGGCATCGGCAGCCTTGCAGAACTCCTTGGCCTGACTGATGGCGTTCTGCCCGGTGATGGCATCCAGCACCAGCAGGGTCTCAAGGCTGGCTTCTGGGCTTGCCTTTTTGACGCTGCGGCTGATCTTGGAAAGTTCTGCCATCAGGTTTGATTTGTTGTGCAGACGGCCTGCGGTGTCCGCAATGACCATATCATAGCCGCGTGCGGTGGCAGACTTGACCGTATCAAAGATGACGGCGGCGGGGTCTGCGCCTTCGCCTGCGCTGACGATGGGCACACCGGCACGGCTTGCCCAGATCTCCAGCTGCTCGCTGGCAGCGGCGCGGAAGGTGTCACCGGCGGCCAGCATGACCCGCTTGCCCTGCCGGGTGTAATAATCGGCCAGCTTGGCAATGCTGGTGGTCTTGCCCACGCCGTTGACGCCGATGACCAGAATGACAGCGGGCTTGCCGTCCAGCGCCATCTCGGCCTCCGGGGTCATCTCCTCGGCAATGATGTCGCGCAGGGCGTCTGCGGCCTGTTCGCCGGTCTTGAGCCCCTTGTCGCGCACACGGTCGCGGAGTTTATCCACCAGATGCACCGCCACCTCGCCGCCTACGTCGGCAAGGATCAGCTGCTCCTCCAGATCATCGTACATCTCATCGTCGATGACGCTGCCGGTCAGGGTGTTCATAATGCTGCCCCAGAAGCCGGTGCGGGTCTTTTCCAGACCCGTTTTCATCTTGTCTTTTTCTTTTTTTCCAAATCCGAAGAACGCCATAGTGGTCCTCCTATCTATTTTCTGTTTATTTTATATCAGGAAACCAGCGTTGCGTCAACCTGTTCCAGATCCAGCTTGAGCAGCTTGGACACGCCGTCCTCCTGCATGGTCACGCCATACAGCACGTTGGCAGCTTCCATGGTGCCGCGGCGGTGGGTGATGACGATGAACTGGGTCTTATCGCTGATGCGGCGCAGATACTGGGCAAACCGCACCACGTTGGCATCGTCCAAGGCGGCTTCGATCTCGTCCAGAATGCAGAAGGGCGCGGGGTTCACCGCCAGAATGGCAAAGTAGATGCTGATAGCCACCAGCGCCTGCTCGCCGCCGGAAAGGGCTTCCAGATTCTTGATGACCTTGCCCGGCGGGGCTACCCGGATACCGATGCCGCAGGCCAGCACATCGCTTTCGTCCTCCAGCACAAGGCTGGCTTCGCCGCCGCCGAACAGCTCGGTGAACACGCGGCTGAAGTTTTCGTTGATGGCACGGAAGCTGTCGGTGAAGATCTCCCGCATCTGGGCGGAAAGCTTTGCGATCATGCGGCTCAGCTCGTTGCGGCTCTCCTCCACGTCGGTCACCTGACGGGACAGCTCATCGTAGCGGGCTTTGACTTCCTTGTACTCCTCGATGGCGCTTACGTTCACGCTGCCAAGGGCGCGGATCTTGCCGCGCAGGTCGGCCACCTGTGCCCGCAGCGCGGTCAGGCTGTCAAACTCCACGCACAGCTGCTCCGCCTGACTGACCGAGAGCTGGTACTCGTCCCACAGCTTTGCCACGGTCTGGTCGTACTCGGTCTCGGCAGCGGCCTTGCGCTCGGCAAGGCGTGCCATCTCCCGGCCCATCTCCTCGCGGCTGTCGGAGGCGGTGCGGGCTTTTGCCAGCGCTTCCGTTTCCTTCTGCTGGCAGGCAAGCCGCTTTTCGGTGGCTTCGCGGATGGCCTGCTCCTTTTGGGTGATGGTGGTCTGGCTGTCGGTCTTGGCCTTGCGGATGGCCGCGATCTCGGTGCGGCAGGCTTCGCTGCGGGCAGCAAGGGCGGCAAGGCTTTCTTCCAGTGCAGTGCGGCGGGCAGCGGAGTCCTTGGCACGCTGTTCCAGCGCGGCAATCTGGCTGTAAGCCAGCTCCGCGTCCTTGCGGCGGGTCACCTGTTCCAGCCGCTTGGCGCTGAGCGCCTGTGCCAGCTGGTTCTGCTGGGTCAGAAAGCTGTCGCTGCCCTCTGCAATGCGGCTCAGCTCGGCGGTCAGCTGCTCGATCTGCGCCGTCAGTTCTGCCTGCTGCAAGGCAGCGGCATCGGCCTTGGCGCGGCTGTCGTTCAACGCAGCCTGCAAGGCGTCCATCTGCTGCTGTGCGTTCTGCACGGCAGTTTCCAGCTGGGCAGCGGCGGCTTCCAGCCGCTTCTGCTCCGCCTCTGCACGCACCCGGTCGTTGGCGGCAGTGATCTGCTCGCTGGCGGTGGCGGTCAGCTCTGCCTGCAAAGCATCTGCCTGCTCTTTGCACTGGTCAGTCTTTTCCTGTGCGGCAAGGCAGTCTTTTTGCAGCTTGGCCGCCTTCAGGCGCAGCTCTTCCATCTCCTGCTTGCGGGTGAACAGACCGGCGCTGCGCTGCACGCTGCCGCCGGTAAAGCTGCCGCCTGCATTGATGACCTGTCCATCCATGGTGACCACCTTGTTGTGGTAACCGTTGTCCCGCGCCACGCGGGAGGCTTCGTTGATATCCTCCACCACGATGATGCGCCCCAGCAGGTTCGAGACGATATTCTCGTACCGGGGGTCGGCCTGCACCAGCGCAGAGGCCAGCCGTGCCGTGCCGGACAGCCGTCCCCGAAACACGCCGGGCTGCACGGTATCCAGCGGTAAAAAGGTGGCGCGGCCTGCATGGTCATTGCGCAGCAGGGCGATGGCGGCTTTCGCGGCGGCTTCGTTTTCCACCACGATGTTCTGCAGCGCACCGCCCAGTGCGGTCTCGATGGCAACCTCGCACCCGGGCTCCACCTTCAGGATGGTGGATACCGGCCCCAGAACGCCCCGCAGACGGCGGGCTCCGGCGGCGCGCATGACCGCACGCACCGAGTTCTGGTAGCCGTCCATGTTCTTTTCCAGCTCCCGCAGCACCGAAAGGCGCTGCCGGGCGGCATCCAGTTCCCTGCCCAGCCGCTGCTCGGCGGCATCGGCCTCGTCCAGCGCGGCCTTGCGGCTGCGCAGCTTGAGCTCCAGACCGGAGCGGATGTTGCCCAGCTGCTTTTCGTTTTCCTCCAGCGTCTGGCGGTACTTTACGGTATCGGCCAGATCCTGTCTTGTTTCCTCCAGCTGTGCGGCGGCATCCCGGGCGCTCTGTTCCAGCGCGGGCAGACGCTGCCGGGCGGTGTCTCCGGCGGCTTCGGCGGCAGCCTGTGCCACCTGTGCCTCGGTGCGCTTTGCGGTGTGGTCGGCAAGCTCTGCCCGCAGGCTGTCCTTGCGGGCACCGCTGGCGGTGCTGGCATCTGCCAGCCGGGCAAGTTCGGCATTCAGCGCTTCGATCTCTGCCGCAAGCTTTTCGCCCGCAGCCTCCATGGTCTTTGCCACGGCACGGTGGCGCTGCAAGGCGGCATCCGCCTCGGCGGTGTCCTGCTGCCCGGCGGCGATCTCCTGCTGCAAAGAAGCCGCGCTCTCATCGTTGCGCAGAATATCGTTTTCCAGCACGGCGATGCGGCTTTCGGAGCCGCTGATCTGCTGGGTGATGCTGCGGATATCCCCATTCAGGCGCTCGACAGCAACCGTCAGCTGCTGTGCCTGCATACGGATCTCCTCAGCCTCCTGCTCGGCGGCCTTGGTCTCCCGGTCAAAACGCTCGTAGTCGGTCTGGGCGGTCTCGTAGTCCCGCACCTGCTGGCGCACGGCTTCCCGAGCGCGGTGCACCCCATCGGTCCACAGGGTCACTTCCAGCGTTTTGCGCTGGGCGCTCAGTTCCAGAAACTTCTGTGCCTTGGCGCTTTCTTTTTCCAGCGGGCCCACCCGGCTTTCCAGCTCGCCAAGGATATCCCGCAGGCGCTCCAAGTTCTCGCCCGCTGCGGCCAGACGGCGCTCGGCTTCGGTCTTGCGGTAGCGGTACTTGGCAATGCCGCAGGCTTCTTCAAAGATCTCGCGGCGCTCGCTGCTTTTGGCTGCCACGATCTCCGCAATGCGTCCCTGCCCGATGACCGAATATCCGTCCCTGCCGATGCCGGTATCCAGCAGCAGCTCGTACACGTCCCGCAGGCGGCATACCTGCCCGTTGATGGTGTACTCGCTGTCGCCGGAGCGGTAGTATTTGCGCCCGATGGTCACCTCGTCCGCGTCCACATCCAGCGTGTGGGCGGCGTTGTCCAGCGTCAGCCGCACCTGCGCAAAGCCCATGGGGCTGCGCTTGCGGGTGCCACCGAAGATGACGTCCTCCATTTTGCCGGCGGCGCGCAGCTGGCGGGAGCTGGTCTCGCCCAGCACCCAGCGCACTGCGTCCGAAAGGTTCGACTTGCCGGAGCCGTTGGGACCCACCACACCGGTAACGCCTGCGTCGAACCGAATTTTGACTTTATCGGGAAAGCTCTTGAAGCCCTGGATCTCCAGTTCCTTGAATACCATTTACTTTTCCTTTATCACGCCCAGCAGCTTGAGTGCTTCCTTGGCGGCGCACTGCTCGGCAGCTTTTTTGCTGCGTCCCTCGCCCCGCGCCACGCGGTCGGAGTTAAAGCGCACCGCCACCACGAAATGCTTGTCGTGATCCGGGCCGGACTCGCTTTCCACCACATAGCTCAGGCGCTCTTCCGGGTTCTGCTGCACGATCTCCTGCAGGCGGGTCTTGTAGTCCGCCTCAGCGTGCTTGCCCTCGGTGATGAAGGGCAGGATGAACTTGCGCGCCACCTCCATGCCGCCGTCCAGATACAAGGCGGCAATAACGGCCTCAAAGGCATCTGACACCACACTGGGACGGGTGCGGCCGCCGCAGCGCTCCTCGCCGCGGCCAAGGCGCAGATACTCGCCAAGGTCGATCTCCTGCGCAAACTGGAACAGTGCACTCTCGCTGACAAGGCTGGCGCGGATGCGGGTCAGGTCGCCTTCCGGGCGGTCGGCGTAGGCGTGGAACAAGTAGTCTGCGGATACGATCTGCAAAACGCTGTCGCCCAGAAACTCCAGCCGCTCGTTGTGCTTGACCGGGGTACGGCTCTCGTTGGCATAGCTGGTGTGGGTAAGCGCGATTTCCAGCAGTTCCGGGTTTTTGAATTTGTAACCGATGATAGTTTCCAACTGATGGCTCATGGTCGTTTTTACTCCCTTTTATTCCTCAGTTTTCTGTGCTGCAGCCAGTTCGTCCAGTGCGGACTGCATGGTGCCGCACAAATCGTTCTCCACGCAGATCTTTGCCTGCCGGATGGCGTTTTTGATGCCCTTTGCCTTGGAGGAGCCGTGTGCCTTGATGACCGGCTGCTTTGCACCAAGGAAGGGCGCGCCACCGTATTCCTCGCTGTCCATCTGGTGCTTCAGGTCGGTAACGCCGCCCTTGAGCAGCAGATATGCCAGCTTGCCGCCAAGGTTTGCAAGGAACATCTGCTTGAGCATACCCAGCAGCATCTTTGCCACGCCCTCGGTCAGCTTGAGGATGACATTGCCGGTAAAGCCATCGCAGACCACCACGTCCACCTCGCCATTGGGCACATCACGCGGCTCGATATTGCCCACAAAGCGGATGCCCGGGGTGGTCTTGAGCAGCTGGTGGGCGTCCCGCAGCACGGGAGTGCCCTTGCTCTCCTCGGCACCGTTGTTGGCCAGTGCTACGCTGGGGTTTTTGCGTCCCTCTACTTTGTTCACATAGCAGCTGCCCATGACCGCAAAGGCGGCCAGCATCTCCGGGCGGCACTCCACGTTGGCACCGCAGTCCAGCAGCAGATAAGCCTGCTGCTTTGCGGGCACCATGGTAGCCAGTGCCGGGCGCTTGACACCCCGCAGGGTGCGCACGATGAGGCTTGCGCCAACGTGCAGCGCACCGGTGCTGCCGGCAGAGACAAAGGCATCGCCTTTGCCCTCCTTGAGCATATTCAGACCCACCACGATGGAGGAATCCTTCTTCTGACGGACGGCGCGGGCGGGCTCGTCGCACATCTCGATGGTCTCGGTGCAGTTCACCAGCTCGATGCCGTCCAGCGGAATATTGTGCTCGGCGGCGGTCTTGCGCACAAGCGCCTCGTTGCCCACGCCAATCAGCTGCACGCCGTACTCCTTGACGGCCTGTGCAGCGCCTTCCAGAACAGCCAGCGGGGCGTTGTCGCCGCCCATCATGTCCACAATGATCTTCATACCTGTTTTCTCCTTTCAGGTGGTTTGCCTTACAGAGCAGTTTCCTCCAGCCAGTGCTGGAAGCTGGCAACAGCGCGCTCGGCCTGTGCCATGTAACGCAGCCGCTTATCCCGGGGACGGGTCTCGGCGGGCAGCGGCGGCAGAATGCCCATGTTTGCGCCCATGGGCTGGAAGTTCTTGTTCTCGGTGGTCAGGTACTGCACCAGCGCACCGCACATGGTATCGGCGGGCGGCGGGGGCAGCTGTCTGCCCTCCAAGCGGGCGTAGAGATTGCGTGCTGCCAGCAGACCGCAGGCGGCGCTTTCCATATAGCCCTCAAAGCCGGTGATCTGCCCAGCAAAAAACACGTTGGGATGTGTTTTCAGGCACAGCTGGGCACTGAGCACCCGGGGCGCATCCAGAAAGGTGTTGCGGTGCATCACGCCGTAGCGCACAAACTCCGCATTTTCCAGCCCGGGGATCATGCTGAACACCCGCTTCTGCTCGCCCCATTTGAGGTTTGTCTGGAAGCCCACGATGTTATACAGGGTGCGCTCTTTATTTTCTGCGCGCAGCTGCACATTTGCCCAAGGGCGGTGGCCGGTGTTGGGGTCTACCAGACCCACCGGGCGCAGCGGGCCGAACCGCATGGTATCGGCACCCCGGGCAGCCATGATCTCAATGGGCATACAGCCCTCGTACACGGTGACGGTATCGGCCTTTTTGCCGTGAGCGTCCGGGTCGGGCTTTGTGCTCTGCTCGGCACCGGTGTCAAAGTCGTGCAGGGGGGCACGCTCGGCACTGGCAAGTGCGGCATGAAAAGCCTCATACTCTGCCTTGTTGAAGGGGCAGTTCAGGTAGTCGGCCTCGCCACGGTCGTAGCGGGAAGCGGCAAACACCTTGCCGTAGTCCAGACTTTCGGCGGTGACGATGGGGGCAACGGCATCGTAAAAATGCAGCCGCTCGTCCCCGGTCAGGCGTCCGATCTCGTCGGCCAGTGCGCCGTCGGTCAGCGGGCCGGTGGCTACCAGAATGGGAGCGCTCTCATCGATGGTTTCCACCTGCTCCCGGTGGACGGTGATATTCTCACACTGCTCCACCATGCGGGTGACAGCGGCACTGAAGGCATCGCGGTCCACCGCCAGCGCGCCGCCGGCGGCCACGCGGGTCTCCTCGGCGGCGGTCAGCAGCCGGCTGCCCATGCGGCGCATCTCTTCCTTCAGCAGACCGGAGGCGGAGTCCAGCCGCTCAGCCTTCAGGCTGTTGGAGCAGATCAGCTCCGCAAAGCCCTCGCTTTTGTGGGCAGGGGAAAAGTGGACGGGCTTCTGCTCGTACAGCTCTACCTGCACGCCCTTGCCCGCCAGCCAGAGAGCCGCCTCGCAGCCCGCCAGACCCGCGCCCAGAATAGTTACTTTATATTCGTTCATTTAGTCTTTCCTTTAATCCAACCCTCTCAGTCATTGCCTGCGGCAATGCCAGCTCCCCCGAAGGGGGAGCTTTTGCCAAAGAGGGAGGGTGTAGCGTATTCTCTGAAAAGGCTTTCCCCGTCCGGGGGAAGGCTTCTATCTGTCAGTCCGTTTCGGGCTGTTCAGTCCTTTTTGGGCACCGGCATCTCAAAGCCGCAGCCCTCCTTGGCGCAGTACAGCTTGCCGCCCTTGCGGAACAGGGTGCTGCCGCACTTTTCGCACTTGGTGGCCACCGGCATATCCCAAGTCATAAAATCGCAGTCCGGGTAGCGCTCGCAGCCGTAGTAGATGCGTCCCTTGGAGCTCTTGCGCTCCAGCAGACGTCCCTTGCCGCACTTGGGGCAGATGCCGCCGGTGTCCTTGACAAGGCGCTTGGTGCCCCGGCACTCCGGGAAGCCACTGCAAGCCAAAAACTTGCCGTACTTGCCCACCTTGATGACCATGGGGCGGCCGCACAGGTCGCACACCTCGCTGG
>ERZ772851.2563-NODE-2563-length-13450-cov-3.136917_pt1 | contig 13450 bp, 10 predicted proteins | sample MGYA00512137_ERZ772851 | MGnify/ENA primary metagenome ERZ772851 (study PRJEB29015, sample SAMEA2737663) | human gut metagenome | biome: human gut; feature: human-associated habitat; material: faeces | place: China | collected 2012 ... | reverse complement strand
TAACCGCTCTCTAAAGGGACTTCCGCCGTCACATTATACGTGTTACCGCCACCGCCCGTACCACCGGGAATATCAACGGAGGCAATCTCCGTCCCGGTCTTCCCCAGCAGGGTGAGTTTCACCGTGTCGTTCTCCTCATCAGGGACGGCCGTCATGCCACCGACCAAACCGTCGTTCACACCGGCGGCGGCATCCTCCGCCTGTTTCGCAGCCGCGGATGCCGCTGCCGCGGCGGAATTTGCAGTTTCAGCAGCCTGATTGGCGGTACCGGCCGCATCAGACGCCATACCCGCAGCTTTATTCGCCAAAGCCGCAGCATTATCCGCTTTCGTGGCAGACGCATTCGCCGTGGCAGCGGCATCATCGGCCGGTTTACGCAAAAGGGTGAGCGGAGCACTCACCAGCTCACTGCCGCGAAGGGCGGGGAGACTTTTGATATTGTCAAGGGAGCTGACCTCCACAAGTTCATCAACGCTCTGGCTCTCGGCCTTGATAGCGTTCAGGATGTCGTTCTTAAGTTCCGTTTTCTCCGATTCTGTAAGTGCCATAAGTTATTCCTCCTTTTTTATTGTTGTCAGTCATTGTAATAATGGTATGAAAGCGCGCTGAAGCCAAGGATGCACCAGCCGCACTTGTTCAGGCTGTTAATGATGGCGGGCTCCTCCCAATCCTCGCCCGTGTAGAGCAGGAGGAAGCGGTTCACGGAGGTGACGTACAGCCAGTTCCTCTCCGGGTTCTCCGGAGCGGAAGAAAGCTCTCCCTTCCACGTGATGCGGAGATCATCGGAAGCGCCGCCGTAAACGGGGAACTCCACCCACGCGCCGTACCAGTAAAGGTAGTTGCGGTTCCTTTTCGTGTCGTAGTAAAGCCATCCGCTCGAGGGGGAAGCGGGGGGACCGGCCGACGCTCCCCGCCACGAAACCAGGTCCGCAAGGATTCTCCCGTTCAGCTCGGGGGTACCGACCAGCTCGATGATCCCGCTGATCCAGTCGATCCTGTAGGGGTCGGAATAGGAAAGCAGCGAATCACTGCTAAGGTTCACGTTGGAACCGCGGAGCAGCGTGCCGTCGTCCACACGGACGGAGCTGTAGCGGATAGAGCCCCCCGTACGCGTATAGGGAGGGTGGCAGCCGTTGTAAAGGGTTACGCGCGAGCCGATATAACGCACGTCGTTCGGAAGGATGATGTCCGCACCGTTCGACGAACCGGCCATGTCCACCTTCAGGCTCAGCTCGCGGCCGATCAGGTAGCCGGCCTCGCCGCGGCCCGAGCAGGAGGTCAGGACGGCGTCGCTCGACTCCACAAGGTGGAAGTTCGTGCGGATATGCCCGGAGAACGTGCCCGCGTTCGCCTCGATGCTCCCGTCCTCCAGGATCTTGAAATTATCGTTGGCCGTCACGAGGCCCTCCAGCTTGACGCGGTCACCGGTCAGCTTCACCACGCTGATCTTGTTGCCGTCAGCGTCCGTCCCGTCCACACTCACGCCGATAAGCGCCAGTTTCCCGTCCGCGTCCTGGGCGTAGATGCCCGCGCCTTCAGGCTTCACCACAAGCCCCGTCTCTTCCAGCATATTCTCGTCACGGTCAAAGACGGCGGCCGTTATCTTCACCAGACGCTCCGACTGCTCGAAAAGCGTCCGGTAGCGGTGTGCAAGGCTCTCCACCTTGTCAGTGGACAGCACGAGCATATACAGGTAGATGTCACCGGTAAAGGACAGTTTGAAATCACCGGTACCGTTCCAGAGGCCGCTACAGGTGTACTGCACGTAACCATCAGTTGCAGACAGTTCCTCCTCCACCTCCAGGCTGTTGAAGTTCGCGAAACCCGTCTTGTCAACGTCCAGGAACTGGACTCTTAGAGTCCCTTTGGTTGCGCAGCGGTAGAAGAAGGAAAGGTACACCGGCACGGCCTCCTTCTCCCCGTCACCGTTCACAGGCATGGAGGGGATGCTTTTCAAATTCGCCCGTTTCTGGAGGATGTACTTGTTACGGATGTGCACCACCGTCCGCCCGTCATCCACCGTCACGCTCGCCCCGTCGCCCTTTCTGGTCAGTACGTTGTTGTTCGCCCAGATCCATTTGTTACCTGCCAGGAAGAACACCGTCTCGTTCTCCGTGTTCCATTTCTCCAGCCCGTCATCGAAGGCGGGGTTGTTCAGGTAGCCCTTCTCCGTGGCGAAGTCGTTCCTTAGGGCGGTCACCGCGCTGGTGATGCGCCCCTCCACGATCTCGAACTTGGTCTTGATGTCCTCACCGGTCACCAGAAGGAAAGTCCCGCGCAGGTAGGCGTTGTCGCTGTAAAGGCCGTTGCCGTGCGGCTGGTTGTCAGCCGGGAACCAGTCATCGCTGATGCCGTCCAGGTTGCCCAGGCGCGCACGAAGGCAGCCGGTGAAGTTCTTCGCCTTCACCCCGTCCATCACGTCCACGCGGGGCTGACCGTCCTCGGTGGCGGAGATCAGGATCAGGTTCTGACGCAGCGGGTTCTCCGTGTTGCCCATCAGCACGCACTCGTCACCGGCCTCCGGAAGGGAACCTGAAAATTCATCCTCACTTACGAGAATGGAGTCACCCTCCACGCCGGCCACCTCCACCCAGTACCCTTTCAGGTTCCCGCCGCTGAACGTGGCGCAGCGCATCAGGTCATGGGCCTGGAAACTGTTGTCCTGCTCGAAAGTGATCCTCCAGTAACCGTCCTCAAGTACGGCGGTCTTTATTTTCCCGTTGGCGGCGCTGACGCACAGCTGGCCGCCAACGCTGCGTACCTTCTCGATAAGCAGCTCCAATACTACCATGACCTGGCGTACCGTCAGCTTGTCGATGGTAAGATGGGACAAAGCGTCCTCCATCCACAGCCGCCACCCCTCACCGAAAAGACCGTCCACGAATTTCGGGCTGCGAAGGAACTCACGCACGACAAGGGTCAGCAACTCGGCATTGCCCTTGTCATCAATACCCGCATTATCCTCCTGTCCGAAAGAGGCTCCCGCTTCGAAGGTGATCTTCCCCTTTGCACGGTCATTCTTTTTTTTGCTGATGTGTTCCGCCTGACTTCTCCGCGCGGAAAAAAGATTGTTGTCCGTAGGCAGTGTCTTGTCCCAGCTACGGATAATGTCAGGAAGCGCGGCACCCTCCGCCTTTGACTTCGTATAGTTTTTCAGTTCCCCGATACTGTCATTCACCCGTTCAAACGCACCACTATGCAGGGCATCGCTGATCTCGATGTCCATCTCCCCGGGTTGGTTCACCTTCCGGGTAATTTTCGTGATGCGGCTGCTGCGATAACCGGTTTCGGGGAAATACTCCTCGCTTTCAAGTCTCACACGGCGGCCTACGGACAGGGAAACACCGTTCTCCTCAATCCACACATGGTCGGTCGGGGCCTTGTAAACGGCAAGATCCTGCCAGCATTCGGTATTGAACTGTTCCACCGCCGTAAGAAACTCCTCCTCGGCAAGCGGGTAATATTCGTCCGGCATACGGATATTCCAGAGAATATAACGGTCACCGGATTTCGGAATAAGTTTGCCGCCGGGGAGTTGCGTGTCATCATCATAGGGCCATATCGTAATAATCTCGAACTCACGGGTGGCACTGTTGAAATTCACCTCGAAATAGTGGTCCTCACCCTGCCCCAGTCCGGAAAGGTCACCGTCCTGGAACGATACACGTTTGGTCTCGTCGGGCAGCTCGTAATCGTTCGGATCGAAATTCAGGCTGTCGTCCCTGAAATAATAGACCGTGAAAGGGTTGCCGTCGTCATCTTTCACATCTTCGCTGCGCACACTGCTGACAGCCCCGATCCTGCGGGGATAAATGCCGCTGAAGGCGTCTTGCTCGTAACGGTCATAGATGCCGTACTCCTCCGTATGTATCTCGACATATTGCCTGCCCCCCGGAAGCATCAGGCGGCTATGCCCGTATTTTGACGGATCTATGTTCCGCGTGCTGCCTACCGGGAACAACCGGGTATAAAAATTGTCGGTACCCGTCGTGTCGCGTTCGATTCCGGTCAGTCCCTTCCCGTAGCCCAGCGTTATTTCCTCGCCATGCTCACACCGGCACACGTTCACGGTCTGGCCTTCCACCCACCATTCAGCCTGCCCGCCGACCGCTTCGGCTATCTCTTTCAGGGCTTCGTTGCAGTACTTCCCCTCGTAATCGATGACGATAAGGTCCGTACCGTCCACCCGCCCCACTTTCCAGTCGGTGGTGTGGTTCATTCCGTCATTGATACACTTCACGATCATGGCCACGTGTTCACGCGGAGTCGCTGTCAGCGTGAACACAGGCTCGGTGTTCCCGTCGGTGGTCTCCAGCACAAGAAAACGTCTCACCAGGCTCTCGATACCGTAAAACTTCAAATCATATACCCACTCCTGGCCGCTCTTCTGCTTCGGGATGTACCGTTCGGTCAGCCAGTAGCGCTCACCCTCAAAGTCCACCCGGTCATTCATGTCCAGGGCGATATATTCGTAATGCGTGAAAGAGAGTGTCAGGACATTGTCACCCTGCACCTCCTTCACCTGGGTGGAGCTGTCGCCCGCCTCGATATCGGTCCGTCTGTTGCCGTTGCTGTCATAGATGGTCAGCATGTCTGTATCTTGTTTAAACGTCGTTTGAATAGGGTTTGAATCACATTTATATGACCGGGACAGGTTCCCGGAACTTCACCTTGAACTTGCCGGCGTGCACGCCTTCCTTCCAGAGATAGGTCAGAGGCTGGAACTTGCTGCAATCCGTATATTTCACACGGAGAGTCAGGGCAAGTTGGGGAAAGGAAATCTCAAGCCACCCGTCACGGCCTTTCTTCAGGAAATTGATGAACTCGAAATACTTCTTCAGCCAGCCGGCCTGCGTTTTGCCAAACAGGGCGAAATGAAGCGTCACGTCACGGGCCTCGTTCCTGGGCGTCAGCACGGAGGAATATTTCTCCCCGTCCTCCTCCCGGATATTCACAGCCGTGTCCGTTTTCGTCTTGCTCGGGGTCAGGATGGCGGTCAGGTTATCCATCCCGCCGCGCTTGTCCTCAACGAGGAACACCCCGTATGTACTCCAGATGTCGGTACCGTTGACAAGTACCAGACCGCCTAATATCTTTTCCATATCATTTGCATTTTACTCCGTCACGATTGATTTTACGAATCTCTTCCTCTATTTTGCCAAGGTGCGACGCGCTCGTGCCGGTGTTCTCCTCGATACGGGCAAGATGCCCCTCGGCGGTGTTCATCTTGTCGATGACGCTCTCCATCTTCTCATCGATGCTCGACCAGTGTTGCAACCCGCTGGTGAACATGCCGTCCAGTTTTGTACCCTGGTCCTGTGTCATGGCTGAAAAACCGCCGGTTTTGGCGCTCTGGCTCGTACCGCCCGAGTTATCGTACCCGGTGGCCGCGGCAAGATTGTCACGAAGAGCGATGGCTTCCTCGACATACTTCATGTACTCGTCCTGGAGGGCCTTACGCTCGGCTTCTGTAAGGTCATTGTCTTCCATCGCCTTGCCGAATTTCTCCCACCAGCCTTTCAGCTTGTCGGAATACAGCTCACCGATCTTGTTTGACAGCATCGCACGCATGAAATACTCGGATATGTCCTCCGCCGCGGCTGCGGCATCATACTTCATATCCATCAGGTTATCCACGAAACTGCTGTACATGCTGTCGAAGGAAATACCGGTGAGACCTTCATACAGCTGGTCGGTAAGTTCCTCCAGCTTGCCCGCCTGGTCGATATAGTCATCCAGCTTCTCGGTCAGACGACCTCCATATCCGCCCTTGCCGGTATCCTGGATCTGCGTCCACATGTCCACGTTACTGCGCAACTTCTTCATCTCCTCCGGACTTAGGTTCCAGATGTCACCGTTCCAGCTACGCCCGATCTGACCGCTCAAACGGTCAATCTGTTCCTGTGAGAAACCGCCCCAGTAATAATTCCAGCTGTGATGCGAACCGTGATAGCCGGCCTGCGACATGGCCATGTCCAGATAGTTCGAGTTCGTCTCCTGCTGGAGCCTGTAGGCATCCCGGTAGGCGGCCACGGACTTTGTACCCTTGCTCGCCTTGATCTCCTCCGTCAGGTCCTCGATAGCCGTCTGCAAGGTCTCGTTGCGCTCGGTCAGCCGGTCGATGGTTTCCTGGACCTCTTTGGCATTGCTTGAAGTCGTCCAGGAGGAAAATCCGCCCCAGGTCAATGCGTCGAATATCTTGCCCACACCGGAAAGCAGCGATTTTCCGATAGTCACAAAAAGATCACCGGAAAGCACATCGTCAAGAATACCGCTCACGGCATTGAACACCGCGTCGAGCAGGCCACCGATGACCACACTCAAACCATCTTTGAAAAGGTCTATAATACTTACAATCCAGCCGACAACAGGCACATCCTCAAGTGTTTCGGAAACCTTTCCGAAAGCCTCGCCCAGTTTGCCGTCCACTTCCTTGGCACCTTTGCCGAGTGTGATCAGGCCATTATACGCCCCGCTGATACTGCCGGAGGCAATCTGCTGCAATCCGTCCCTCACATTCTCCATACTGGTCTTCAGACCGGAGGCAGTATTCGAGAGGGACTGCCGGGCACTGTCAGCCGTTTCCTGCAAGGCGTTTATATTCTCACTCGCGGCATCGGCATTAGCCTGCGCCGTTTCCAGGGCTTGCCGGGCGGACTCCTTCTCCTGTTCGGTTCCGGACTGTTGCGCCTCAATGTATGATTTCTGGGCGGCAATGAGTGCCGTATAGGTGTCCGCATACACCGCCTGTGCCTCCTTCAGGTCTGAAAGGGCTTTCTGGTAGGCAGTAACCTCGGCACCCAGTTTCTTGAAACTGACCTTGCCGGAACCGCCCAAAGCCCTCTCCATCTGCTGGACGGCAGAGACAAGCGCGTCCTGGCTGGCATGGTCGGCATTTCGGAACTCGTCAGTGAGCATGTATTTTCTGGCATCCGCCAATACAGGCTTTATCATATCGGAAAACATCCCGCCGAATTCACCGAAGACAGTACCCCAGTCAATACGGGCTTTCAGTTCCTGCACTTCGATGCCGGCAAGTTTGCTGTCACGTTCAACACCGAGAGAGAGCTTCTCGCTGCCGGACGTCGTCTTTTGTATCTTTTCCGCATATTCGGTCGCGATGGCGAGTTTCTGCTGCTGGAAGGTGCCGTAGGCCTGCAAATATTCCTGCATCACTCCGAACTCTTCCCGATAAGCTTCCGCTATTTTCTTCTGTCGGCCGGACTCGTTCAGCTCACGGGCCTTGTCTATTTCGGACTGCTGATCTTCCGACAGCGAACCGGACTGCCCCGCTTTCGCGTTGTCACGTTTCCAACCGGCTTCCTGCCTGGCTATTTCATCCTTGCGTGCCTGGTATTCATTGTCTATCTGGCGCAGCTTCTTCTCCAGCCCCTCGGTCATCATCTCAATCTCCGCCTCGTCATTCTTCCTTTGCAGCCCGGCGAGTTCCTGGCCCAGCTTTTCAGAAACCTGTTTGCGGCGTTGGGCTTCTTTCTCCGCCTTGTCCGCCTTCTTCCGTTCGGCCTCGGAATCCTTATCCTCACCGGGCTTGACCTTGTCGTACTCCTTTTTGGCGGTATCGACGGCATCCTTCAGTTCTTTCGCCTTCTTCTCAAACTCCTCACGGGAAAGGCTGTTGGACGTTTCCTGAAGAAAGGCGTTATAAGCCTTGAGCGCATCCTGGTATTTCTCTTTTGCCGCAGCCACCCAGTCAGTGCTTGAATCCGTGGGCAGGTTACGCCGGTTTTGTTCCGAAACCAGTTTGTTCAGCTGATACTTCAGTTCGTCACGGGAATAAGTTCCGGTAAGATTTTCGTCACCCTGCGTAATCTTTCCGTATTCCTTCTCCTGGACAGACATCCGGGCAAGCAGGGTTCTACGCTGCTTTATCTGCTGTGCAAGGGTCTCGTTACTCACACCGGTCAGGTTTTCGAAATAGGCATTTACCTCGTCCTTGCGGATTTGTCCGTTCAGGCTCTTGCGTTTTCCGTACAGATTCTGAAGCTCTGCCTCCTCATCCCTTGAACGTGCGGATTTCCGGACATATCGGGCTCTTTGCCGCCCGTAGCTGTCCTGGTAATATTCGGTTGCCAACCGGGTCTTGCCTTCAAGTTCTTTTATCCTGTCATCCACACGTTTCAATTCATTGGCGGGATTGGATATGGACTCACCGGCTTCCAATCGGGCTATCTCTTCCTTGATTTTCTTGATATTCTTCAGTTTCTCATACTCGGTGTCGTATTTGGAGAATATATCCGGATATTTCTGTTCCAGCTTGTTTAGCGCCTCACGCCGGGCATCCGTGGACACGGCTTCATCCCCGGCAATGGAACACAGTTCCTCTATTTTGCGCCTGTGCTCTTCCTCGGCCTCTATGGTTTTCTGCTTCTGCTGCTGATACCTTTCCTCGGATTCCTGCAAACGTTCGGTTTCCGTCTTCATGGAGATCAGTGCCACGGCAACACCGGCAAGCAGGGTCGCAACCAGCACATAGGGATTGGAAAGCATGGTCCGGTTGAGCATTTTCTGCGCTTTCTCAACCAGCAGGAGCCAGTTGTAATGCAACGCCTCCGCAGCCACCGCCCAGCCTTTCACGGCCGTGACTGTCATGACGGCGGTCCGGTACACACCATACGTACCGACAAGCCCGAGCAGGATACGGCCGAAACGTTCGTAATGCTCCACCATGTAGGAAACACCGGAAAGCGTGGTGTTGATGACACCTTCCGACTGTTGCCCGATTTCATTGAACATCATTGAAACGGCATCCTCTATATTGGAGATCTGTCCGGTTATCGTTTTGGATTGTGCCTCCATCAGACCACTGAATTTTCCGCCCTCGTCCGTCAGGCTCTCTATGACCTTCTGCACTTCGGGAAAACCGACCTTGCCTTCCTCCACAAGCTCCTTCACCTTGCTTTCAGCCACGCCGAACTGCTTGGCCAGTTCGGCGATCATAGGGATGCCCCGGCCGGTGAACTGGTTCAGGTCCTGTGTATAAAGCCGTCCCTGGGACATGGTGGTGCCGTAAAGATAGACCAGATCGTTCAAAGGGATGGAAAGTCCGGCAGCGATGTCACCCAAGCGGATCAGCGTCTCGTTCACTTTCTCCGCTCCAAACCCGTAGGCAAGAAGCTGCTTGGCACCCTGCGCGACATCCTCCAGGCCGAAAGGAGTGGTCGCGGCCGTATGTACCAACTGCTGCATCAGGGTGTCGGCCTTCTCCGCACTGCCGAGCATGGTCTGAAACGACACCTCCAGCTGCTGGAACTCGCCGCGTACCTTGGTGATGTTCGACACCAGCTCCTTGATAGTAAAGGCGGCCGCCAGCTTGCCGACGGTGTTGTTCAACAGGGAACCGCTCCTGTCAAGTTCCCGGATCTGTCTGTTGGCGGACGATGCCTGCTGGGACATCCGCTCGATCTTGCCCACGGCCTTGTCAAGACGGGCGCTCAAATGGTCCACCATAAGGAATTCTATTTGTACCGGTTTCATCTATTTTAGCTTGCTTTGAAAAAATCCTACTATTCCATCCGCTTCATCCTCGGCGCTCCGCTCATCCGCAGGACCGGAAGATCCGGACTTGTCACGGACATACCGGGGAGCGTCACTAAGCATCATGATCAGGGTCTGGTAATTCACCTTGTTCAGTATATAGTCCACGCTCCAGCCGGTGGCACTGGCAATCTGCCACACAAAACCGAAAGGGCTATGGGAGCCTTCATAACGGCTCTTTAACTCCCCTTCTTTCTTTGGCTCAGTCTCAAGCTCATCGGATTCGTCCGCTCGGCTGATCTGATAATAGGTATAAAAGGGTCGGTACCCATCAGGCTGACAAAACGCTTGATCGCACCCACCAGATAACGCTGTTCCATGAAGTTCCTTATGAGCCATGCCACCGGGCGCAAAAGCACGCGGCGGCTGAAAGGGCCACGACAAAGGGTATAGGCCACCATACGGCTCACCGCCTTGCCGTGAGAGGCCAGAAACTGCATTTCCTCCTCCTTGCTGAACCCCCACATCTCCTCACTGGTGATCCCCATCGACAAATATGTCCGGGCAAAAAGAATCTGACCGGACATATAAGGCCGCCTCATGGTCACGCGCAGCTCCAGCGGGGATTTCCTGAAAGGGATATGAAACGCTTTCAGCGGGACGCTCACACCGATATCCAGCAGCGCGTCCGCACCCTCACGCTGGATCTGCTTGATGACAGCTTCGTCCATACGCTACTCCTCGGCCAGGTTAGTGGAAGCAGCAGCGGCAGATTCAGCAGGAGGCAGTTTATACTGTTTCCACTCTTCCGGGATAGAATCCGTATTGAATACGCCATGGGGCTGGGAGCCGTCTTCCGGCATGGCCACTTCCAGCGTGCATTCGATTTTCGCCGTTTCTGTCAGGGTCAGCTTGCCGCCGAGATTGGAAAGTAGCGTGCCATTGGGAATCAGGATGCTCTGCCCCGAAACAAGGGCTATTTCCCACGGACCGGTCAGCAACACGGCTGCCGTCGGGGCCGTCCAACCAATCGGGGTTTTCTTTTCCGAGTCCTCTTCCTTGTAGTGCATGGTACCACCCAGCAAGCTATGCAGGTTTTCGTAGTTCAGCTGGATAACGTTGAACGTGGGGGCGATGCTGCCATTCGACTGGGGAATGATAAGCACCGGGGTTCCCGGCACCTGCTCCGCCTCGATTTTGGCGGATTCGGGTTTCTGCCCGCCCATGTCAAACGAATTCTTCTCTATGTAACCCACCACAAAGTCCTTGTATTTCACGGCACCGACGCCGTACATGAAATTCTTATTCATTGTTTCTTGATTTTGAAAGTTAATACTATGCCGGCAACACATCCGGTTATAAAAGCGGCCAGCGCTATTTTAACGGGACTAAAGCGACGTTCAAATTCCGTTTCAACTGTGAATGAGTCCTCATGTGTCTCATTACGGATACGGGTCAGTTCCTCCTCATAACACAGTACCAGCCGCTGGAGGCTGTCGCAGGATGCCTCCGCTATGATATTGCCGGCCGCATCGCTCTTCACCGTCAGGCCCGCCTGCCCGTTCCTGGAATGGTAGGACGAACCGGAGGGAAGTTTACGGAGGCTGTCCGGAGGGATCGTCAGGCTCACCGCCGATTTCGGAATCCCCGCCATCAACAACCCCCGCCTCACGTTTGACACGTTGTCGGCGCTTGACGACAGGCTGCTGTTCCGGTTCACCTCCGTCCTGCTCTTTCGAGTACTCGCGCATCCCGTAAAGAACAGGACAATCATCATGATGCCTGCAACTGTTGGCAGTATCAATGGCTTTCCGGAGGCGTGCCATTTCACGCCGGGTCGCCTGCAAAGCTTTCCTGTTTTCATTCAGTTCCTCTTTTAAGGGTTCTACAATATTCTCGATCAGGATACGGGTGGCATGTTCGGTATTGTCAATCCGTACCGTCTCGGCTTCGGCGGTAGCCTTCTCCGCTTTCGCCCTCGCTTCCCTGACCGTTGATTTCAGGGTGATGATGGCTATTATCGTGGCTACCAGACCACCGCCCAGCACCAGATTCATGACAGCACTGAAGTCCATACGCACACTGGTCTTTCAGGTCAAAGCCTATTTACCGGCATCCTTACCCGCAAACAGTCCGATGAGCCACTGGACAAATCCCGTATCGGCAACACCATTGGACACAAGGGACGCACCGAACCCGTAACACAACGCGATATACCACGTGGCATCAGCGACAAAGCCCGCATCCAGCCACCATAAAAGCATGGCGGCCACAATGCCCACACACCAGCTGACAATCTGTGTCGCCAAGCCCTGCATTTTTGGAAACAGAGCCTTGATCCCTTCCGTGAGCAACACCACGCCACCGACAAAACCGGCAAAGGTGGTGATCATCGCGCTATAATCGACTTCCGGTACTGTACCGGTCTGGGCAAAAGTTGCTGACACGAATCCGAGTATCAGCACAAAGAATAAAAGAAATCTTTTCATGTTGTTGTTGATTTATTGAGTTATACCTATTTGTTTAAGCCATCTCTGTACATCAAAACTGGGGCAGGCTTTGGCCGCCAGTTCATTGTGACCGACGATTCTCACATCGGGAAAACGACGATGGAAATCCTTCACGTACTTCTCAAGCGCCTTTTTCTGCCAGGAGGTACGGGTGTCCGCAGGCGTTTTACCATCCTTTGCACACCCGCCGGCATAGACGATATGGCGGCTCACGGAATTGTAACCGGCCACGCCGTTGGTCACTTCCCACGGGTCCACATTCGCGTCCTCGTTATTGTTCACCAGGCGTTCCACTCCGCCGTTCAGATGGAACAGGTCGGTATATCCGACCTGCTTCCAGCCGCGGCCGCCCTTTGAGACGGGGTTCGTATGCCAGGCGCGAATCTCCGCACCGCTTACCTCACGCCCTTCAGGAGTGGCCGTGCAATGGATGACAAGATACTTCAGCTTTCCCATCACTCACCGCCTTCCTCTTCATCAACGGCCGCCTGGGACAGTGCTATCTCCACCTTCTTCTCCGGATCGGCGTCCAGGCCCAGTACAAGTGTGCCGGATACCGCCTTGCCGCTACTGTTCACACCGGCGGTGACCGTCAGAGAGCCATCGGTACCGACTGCCGTGAAACCGGCAGGAATGGAAACCACGCTGTAATCACCGGAGGCAGTGACCTTCACCTCCTTGCTCTCACCGGCGGCCTTGAAAGAAAGAGCGGCCGGATCGGCAGAAATGCTGCGTTCCACTACCTTGAACACCGGAGTCTCACGGGTGTCAAGCACCACGAACTCCTCGCCGAAGGCGATTTCCGTGTCGGCCTTCATAAGCAGCTTGAAGAAGTACAGCTCGCTGGAGTTCATCCACTTGTCAATCTGGATCACCTCCTCATCGTCCTGGAGGTTCACACCGGCAAAAAGGTTGCCGTCAGCGCTCATCGAGCAGAGCGTGGCTACGATAAGGCCATCAGGCCAGGAATTCAGCGTCTCGATGGTGATACCCTTGTAACGCTTCTTGTTGATGTCCGTCTCGCTCGTGTTCTTGTACTCGCGTTCGGTCAGCTCGTCATCGTACTTGTCGAAGTCGTCAATACTCATCAGGATACGCAGGTTCGGATTCTCACGCAGGGCTTTTGGAATAGCCTTGCGGACAGCCTTCAACTTGCCGATCATGGAAGTATCGGAAGGAGCCGGAACCACGATCACATCCGGATCTTTAGCCGCCTGGGTCAGGATACCGTTGAAAAGGTGGTCGTCGTCCGAACCGAACTCGCCGTTCAGGTAATGCCAGCCCAGCTCGAACTTCACACTCTTGCTAAGTTCATCCAGAAGCGTGTTCTGCGCTTCGGGGGGAAGTTCGGCAAACACGAGGTTGCCCTTCGGCTGCCACTTGCGCCAAACATGCTCGAAGGCACGGGGATTGAAAGTCGTGAACGCCATGAAGTCCTCCGGATC
>ERZ772851.2561-NODE-2561-length-13458-cov-4.226815_pt1 | contig 13458 bp, 11 predicted proteins | sample MGYA00512137_ERZ772851 | MGnify/ENA primary metagenome ERZ772851 (study PRJEB29015, sample SAMEA2737663) | human gut metagenome | biome: human gut; feature: human-associated habitat; material: faeces | place: China | collected 2012 ... | reverse complement strand
CCTATTAAATAATAATTTTAAAATAATAGAAAAAATAACTAATGGAAGATTACAAAATACAGATGAAGAAACAGAAGAACAGCCATTAATATCATATCAAGTATATGATAATAGTGATGAAAGCAAGATAAAAACATTAGTGAATGTAAATGATAATAGTGGAATTGAATATATAGAATATCCAGATGGAAGAAAAACATATGGAAACAGTAAAAAACAAGTTACACTAGATTATATTATGGAAAAAAAGCAAAATTATACATTTAAAGTGAAAACGAAATCAAATGAAAGTATACAAGAGAAAACCATTTGTGCTGATGATGAATTTATAAATAATAATGGAATATATATAGCCAATATAAGCAGTGAAAATGGCTATAAAGTAATAGATATAGAAAATAGAACAACCTTAACAGGATTTAAAACATATTACCAAATAGGAAAAAATGGAAATTGGACAGAAGGAACAGGAAAAATAGGATTAACAGATTATGACTTAACAAAAAATAATTTAATAAATGAAGATAATACAATAACAATAAATGCAAAAATAGAAAACCAAACAACCCAGAATGTAGTAAACGTAACAAAAAAATACGAAGTAGAAACTAGCTCACAAAACAATTCATATAATTCAGAAAGCTTATTAAAAGCTTTAGAAAATAATGAAATAAGTACAGGAACATATAAAGTTACTGTAGAAGATGAAACATACAATTTAAAAGTATATTCGTTTAACGAAGATTTAAATATAAAAGCAGATACAACATTAGGAACAGAAGAAGATGTAGCAACAGCATCAGAGTACGCAAAAAATATGATAGTATTAAAAGTAAATGGAGATTTGACAATAGATGAAGGAACAACATTAACAGCATATGCAAGTAAAAATGGATATGGTGGACCAAAAGGAATGACAATTTATTGTACAGGAACAATAAATAATAATGGAACTGTAAGTATGACAGCCAGAGGTGCAAAAGCAGAAGGAGAAGATGTATATTTATGGAAAAATTCAGATGATACTTATGAATATGTTCCAAAAGATGGAAGCGAAGGAAATGGAGTAGATAGAGCAACTGGAAAAGGAGCCCAAGGTTCTGGTGGTGGAGGCGAAGGAGCAATAGGAACATCTTATTCCGGTGGAGCCGGAGGTGGAGGAAATAGATTAAGTGGAGGAGCAGAAAAAGCATCACCAAATGGCGGAAAGGGTGGAAATGCGGTATGGAGTAGTAATGCGTCTAAAACCGGAGCCGGAGGTGGAGCTGGAAATCCAGGAGGAAATCCATACGGTCCAAATGCCAATAAAGGAGAAAATGGAACAGGAGGTTTGTTAGTAATGTATTCTAAAAACATTACTAACAAAGGAACAATAGAAGCAAATGGAGCTTCTGGAGGAAGTGCACTAGAACCAGGAGGAAATTCTGGAGGAGGTTCAATCAATATCTTTTATAATGAAAATTATACAAATGATGGAGAAATAACAGCAAATGGAAAGACAAAAACATCTGTAGGAGTAACAGCATATACAGGTTCGATATCTATTGGAAAAATAGAAAATAATAGCTATTCTAGCACATATACAAATTATATAAAAACAGAAATACCATCAAACACAACAGGAGAGTTTGATTATACAGGTTCATATTCGAAATATAAAATTAAAGAAACAGGATATTATAAAATAGAATGTTTTGGGGCTAATGGCGGATATGCAGTAGGAAATGGTACTATTAGAGGAAAAGGCGGAAAAGGAGGATATACATCTGGAATAATCCAATTAAACCAAGGAGAAACACTATATGTATATGTAGGCGGACATGGAACTGATGCAGTAGCTGGAAAAGATTCAACAAATGGTTATAATGGTGGAGGACTTGGAACAGAGGATCATTATGATGACGATGCAGCAGGCGCAGGAGGAGGAGCAACAGATATTAGGTTAATTTCAGGTAAATGGGACAATTTTAAAAGCTTAAAATCTAGAATAATGGTTGCAGCACGGTGGCCGGAGGTGCTTCTTGGAATACATCAGGAGGTGCCGGAGGAGGCTTAAGTGGATTAACAAATAGAGCACGTTCAAAACCAGGAACGCAAACATCAGGATATAAGTTTGGTATAGGTCAAAATGGATATGGAACAGGAGACTCTAATGGTGTTGCTGGTTCAGGTGGTGGATACTATGGAGGTACAACAAGTAATTATGCTGATGGCTGTGAAGCAGGAGCAGGTGGTTCATCATTTGTATCAGGATATGAAGGATGTGATGCGATTTCTAAAGAATCAACAGAAAATAATATAATTCATACTGGACAAAGTATACATTATTCAGGAAAAAAATTTACTAATATAAAATTATTAGATGGAAATAGTAGCGAAATACCTACAAGAAAATCTGCTGATGGTTATGCAAGTATTAAATTTTTAAGTACAAGCCTGGATGAAGCAATTCAAAAAGATAATGAATCTAATTAGAAAGAACAAAAATAGAAAAAAATAAAATAAACCCAAATTATTAGACAAAAAAGTTTAATAAGGAGGGTTTATTTTTTATTCCCAAAATGTCAAAAAATTCTAGTGAATTTTTTGTGAAAACTATTGCAAAATTACCATATTATTGATATGATTTAGAAGAGAAAAAATAATCAAATAAAATGGAATAATTTACAAAAAATAAAATAAAAAGTGAGCAAAATCACGAAAGGAAGAAAATAAAAAATGATAGAATTTAGAAACGTATCAAAAACATATGACACAGGAACAAAAGCCGTAAAAAATGCAAACTTCGTAATAGACAAAGGAGAATTTGCATTCTTAGTAGGAACATCAGGAAGCGGAAAATCAACACTTATAAAACTAATACTAAAAGAAGAAGAACCAACATCTGGAAACATAATAATAAATGGTAAAGACACAACATTTTTAAAACAAAGCAGAGTACCATATTTAAGAAGAAGTATGGGAGTAGTTTTCCAAGACTTTAGACTATTACCAGATAAAACAGTATATGACAACGTTGCATATGCAATGTACATAGTAAGAGCAACACCAAGACACATAAGAAGACAAGTACCAATGGTATTATCACTAGTAGGACTAAGCGGAAAAGCAAAAATGTATCCAAACGAACTATCTGGTGGAGAACAACAAAGAGTTGCATTAGCAAGAGCATTAGTAAACAACCCATCAATGCTAATAGCAGATGAACCAACAGGAAACTTAGACCCAGACACAGCATGGGACATAATGAATTTATTAAACGAAATAAACATGAGAGGAACAACAGTAGTTGTTGCAACACATGCTAAAGACATAGTTGACAAAATGAAAAAAAGAGTAATACACATAGAAAAAGGCACTATAGTAAGAGATGATAAAAAAGGTGGTTATGATTGTGAAATATAATATATTTGGATATTTAATAGGGGAAGGATTCGGAAACGTATTCAAAAACAAAAAATCAACTGGAGCATCATTAATGATAATGTGTGCAACAATGATAATATTTGGAATATTCTTAATTTTAGGAGAAAACATAAATCATTTTGTAGACCAAATAAAATCAGAACAAGGATTTCAAGTATTCTTAAATACAGATGCAACAGAAGAAGAAATTGTAGAAACTGGTGAAAAAATAAGAGCATTAAATGGAGTAAATACAGCAGAACGTAAAACAAAAGAAGATGCTCTAAACATTATGAAAGAAAGACTAAAAGATAAAGATAATGTACTAGATGGATTTAATGTAAAAATATTTTCAGAATCTTATGTAGTAACATTAACAGACTTAAATAAAAGCAAAGAAGTACAAAATGAAATATGGGATTTAGGAAATATTAAGAAAATAACAAGTAGTGACGAAACAGTAACAACATTAATAAATCTAGCAAATGGAATTAGAATTGTAACAGGAGTAATATTGCTATTATTAATTTTTATATCAATATTCATAATTTCAAATACAATAAAATTAACAGTCCATGCAAGAAGAAAAGAAATATCAATAATGAAATATGTTGGAGCAACAAATAACTTCATAAGATGGCCATTTATTGTAGAAGGTATGATAATAGGAGTAATTGCAAGTTTAATTTCTATAATACTAGTAGGTGGAGCATATAGTATTTTAGCTCAAGAAGCAGTAAATATAAAATTTATGCAAATGATGAACATGAACTTAGTAAGCTTTAAAGATATGCTTTCATCAATAATAGTTGTATATATGTTATTAGGTATAGGTATAGGAGCTTTAGGAAGTGTAATCTCAATGAGAAAATATTTAAAAGTATAAGGAGTAAACATGCGTAAAAATTTATGTATTGTTTTAATCTTACTTATTTGCTTTACAACAACATTTACATACATAGTAAAAGGAACAGATGAGGAAGGAAATTCAAATACAACTACATCATCTACAGATTTACAAACACAAAAAGAATTATTACAAAAGCAATTAAATGAGGCAAATGCAAATTTATCAGAAATAGAAACAGACATATCTGATAATTTGCAACAAATTCAAAAATTAGATGAAAGAATTTCAAAATCAGAAAGTGAATTAGAAGAACAAGAAAGTAAGATTACAGAACTAAAAAATTCTATAAACGAAGTAGAAACAAAATTAAATGTAGTAACAGAAAAGTATGAAAATCAAAAAGAATTGTTTGAAGAGAGAATGGTAGCAATGTACGAGGCAGGAGAAACCCAATATTTGGACTTATTGCTAAAATCAAACAGTATATCAGATTTTCTATCAAGCTATTACGTAATATCAGAAATAGCACAATATGACAGTGAATTGCTTCAAGATATAGAAGAAAAAAGAAAAACAATAGATACAGAAAAACAAAAATTAGAAAATCAAAAAAACGAATTAGCGGTAATTGTAGAAAGTCAAACAAAAACAACAAGAACTTTGCAAAATACAAAAAAATTAAGAGAAAGCTTTTTAGAAAGACTTTCAGACCAAGAACAAGAAACACAACAACAAATAGATGAATATAACAAACAATATGAAGAAATAAACAGACAAATAATAGCCTTAGTAGCAAATGGAATAGACAGTAACTACATAGGTGGAACACTAGCTTGGCCGGTTCCGGGTTATACAAAAATAACATCAGAATATGCTATGAGGGTACACCCAATAACAGGAGTTTATAAATTACATACAGGTGTCGATATTTCAGCACCAATGGGAGCAAATTTTATATCAGCAAATGATGGTATAGTAGTAAAGGCAGAAATGAATTCAGCATATGGAAATATGGTAATAATAGACCACGGCGGAGGAATCTCAACATTATATGCACATGGCTCAGAAATTTTAGTTACAGTAGGTCAAAGTGTAAAAAGAGGAGATGCAATATTAAAAGTTGGTTCAACAGGCTATTCAACAGGACCACATGCACACTTCGAAGTAAGAATAAATGGTGTAACAACAAATCCACTTCCATATATAACAAATGGACTAGTTCCAGGAGAAGAAAACACAAGTAATCAAAATACGACAAACCAAAATACAACAAATTAAATTTAGGAGGAACATATGAAAAAAATATGTAAAAAAGTATTAGGAGCAACATTAATAGCAGTACTTTTAGCAAGTTTTAATATGTCTTTGGCGGTATCGCAAACAGATATCAATAACCAAAAAAGTCAACAACAAGAAAATAATAACAAAATAAAAGAAACAGAACAAAAAAAGGAAGAAGTCAAAGAAATAAAAGATGAAACCTTAAAAGAAGTTGAACAATTAAATAGTCAAATAACAGATTATCAAGGACAGATAACCTCATTAGATGCACAAATAAGTGATGCAAATGCTAAGATAAAAGAACAAGAAACAAAACTTGCTCAAGCAGAAAATGATTATCAAGAACAACAAGATACATTAGAAAAAAGAATAGTTGCAGTATATGAATCTGGAGAAACATCATATTTAGATGTATTATTAAGTTCTGAAGGACTAACAGATTTTATATCAAATTACTATTTAGTATCAGAAGTAACACAATATGATACAGAAATGTTACAAGAAATACAAAAACAAAAAGAAGAAATAGAAAATGCTAAAAAAGAAATAGAAAACAGTAAGAACGAATTAACAACAGCAAAAGCAAGCAAAGAAAGTGTTGCAGTTCAATTAAAAGATGCAAAAGCTCAAAAAGATGCAAAAGTTTCAGCATTATCTGCAGAAGAACAACAATTACAACAACAAATTGCAGAATTACAAAAAGATAATGAAGCAATAGATAAAGAAATAAGATCAATGCAAGCACAAATAGAAGCTGCAAGAAAAGCTGCAGAAGAAGCAAAGAAAAACAATAACAATTCTAATTCAAATTCAGGTTCAAACAGTGGAACAAGTTCAGCAGGTTTCATAAGACCAGTTAATAGTTATATAACAACAGGAATGTATTACTCATCAGGAAGTTACCATGGGGCAGTAGATTTTGGAGCAGGTGGAGTAAGTGGAATGCCAATATATGCGGTAGCTGATGGAGTGGTAATGAAAACAGCAGCTTTAACAACAAGTTATGGAAATTATATAATAATATATCATCCATCTAGCAACTTATTTACATTATATGCACATGGACAAGCTGGTTCAATAAGTGTCTCACAAGGACAAACAGTAAAACAAGGACAACAAATAATGAGAGTTGGAAGCACAGGAAATTCAACAGGACCACATTTACATTTTGAAGTAAGAACATACCCTGGTTACTATAGCAATAGAGTAAATCCTGCAAATTATTTACCATAATAAAAGCACAAGAATTATCATAATCAAAATTAAAAAGAATAAATTAAAAAAGAAAAGTAAAACCGAGCGGATGATAATCCGCTCAAAATAAATTTATGGCATATCAAAAGAAGGGAGGTTATATTAGCATTTGCTAATATAAACAAAAATGGACAAAGAAAGAAAAAATAAAATTTATAAAATTATAATGATTGTAGTAATAGCAGTATTTATAACATTTATGGTTACATCAATATCATTATATACGTACTTCGTGAACAACCCAATATCAATAACATCAAAAAGTTCATCAAGTAGTAAAGATATTGCAGGAACATTACAAAAATATAAAGAAATAATTGACAAATACTATTTAGGAGATGTAGATGAAGAAAAACTAAAAGAAGGAGCAATAAAAGGCTATATAGAAGGATTAGGAGACCCATATACTGAATATATTTCAGCAGATGAAATGGAAGATTACCTAAGTGACACAATGGGAAATTTCGTAGGAATAGGAATTTATATGGTTAAAAACACAGAAAAAGGAAAAATTCAAGTTTTAGCACCAATAAAAGGAAGTCCAGCAGAAAAAGCCGGAATACAAGCCGGAGACCTAATATTAACAGTAGATGGAGTAGATTATAGTGCAGATGAAATGACAATAGCATCTAATAAAATAAAAGGTGAAGAAGGAACAACAGTAACAATAGAAGTATTAAGAGGAACAGAAACAAAAAAATACGAATTAAAAAGAGAAAAAGTAAAAGTAAATCAAGTTGAAGGAAAAGTACTTTCAAATAATATAGGTTACATTAATTTCACATCATTTGATGAAACAACAGCAGATGACTTCAAAGCAAAATTTGAAGAACTAAACAAACAAGGAATAAAATCACTAATAATAGACTTAAGAAACAATGGTGGTGGAATAGTAGACCAAGCATTACAAATAGCAGATTATGTAGCAGACAAAGACTCTGTATTGCTATATGAAGTAGATAAAAACAATAAAGAAACAGTAAAAAAAGCAAAAACAGACCCAATTATAAATATGCCAATAATAATATTAACAAACGAAAATACAGCAAGTGCTTCAGAAATACTTGCAGGAGCATTAAAAGACTTAGGAAAAGCCAAAACAGTAGGAACAACAACTTATGGAAAAGGTGTAATACAACAAATATTAAAACTTAGTGATGGAAGTGGACTAAAAGTTACAATAGAAGAATATCAAACACCAAACAGAAACAAAATACACAAAATAGGAATAGCTCCTGATGAAGAAGTAAAATTACCAGACTCAGTAACAAATGTATTAAATGTAACAGAATCTGAAGATACACAATTACAAAAAGCAATAGAAATGTTAAAATAAAGGAGAAAAACAAAAATGAACTTAGCAAATAAATTAACAATTTTTAGAATGATACTAGTCCCAATAATGGTTATAATACCATTTTTGGGAATTAATAGTGAAATATTAGGAATACCATTAACATATATAATAATAGATATGATATTTATTATAGCATCAATAACAGATAAATTAGATGGTTATATTGCGAGAAGTAGTAATCAAGTTACAACATTTGGAAAATTTCTAGACCCAATAGCAGATAAAATACTAGTATTAGCAGCAATGATAATGCTTGTAGAATTTGGAAAATTACCAGCTTGGATACCAGTAATAGTTTTAGCAAGAGAATTTATAGTATCAGGTTACAGACTAATTGCAGTAGAAAAAGGTGGAAAAGTAGTTGCAGCATCAGTTTGGGGAAAATTAAAAACAGTAACACAAATGATAGCAATAATACTAGCATTCTTAGATGTAAATGCATTTGGTGCATGCTTTAAAGGTAATTTAACAGGATTTGCATTAATATTAAATGCAATAGTAACAATAATGATGATAATACAAACAATAGCAACAATTTTCTCTGGTTATGAATATTTAAAAGAAGGAAAAGACTTATTAAAAGATTAAAATGTAAAAAAACGGCTTGACAAAATAAAAAAACTGCCGTAATATATATATCAATACTTAAAAATATGGAGGTAAATAACATGGAAGAAAAAGACGTAATCCTAACACAAGAAGGATATGATAATTTAGATAAAGAATTAAACTATTTAAAAACAGAAAAAAGAGCAGAAATAGCAGATAGAATAAAAGTAGCATTAGGATTTGGAGATTTATCAGAAAATTCAGAATATGATGAAGCAAAAACAGCACAAGCTGAAAACGAAGTAAAAATAGCAGAATTAGAAAACAAAATAAGACATGCTAAAATAATAGATGAAAAAGAAATCGATACAGATACAGTACAAATTGGAAATACTGTTAAAGTTCTAGATATAGAATTTGATGAAAAAGTAGAATATACAATAGTTGGTTCCACAGAAGTTGATTTAGCTGAAAATAAAATTTCAAATGAATCACCTTTAGGTGCTGCTTTATTAGGTGCAAAGAAAGGCCATACTGTTGATGTTAATGCTCCTGCTGGAATAATGAAGTATAAGATTTTACAGATTAAAAAATAATTGGTTTGTTCTATTTTTAATTGAACCGCCCAAAAAAGAAGTAGTATATTGATATTTTCGTTGCCCCATTTAAGAAAATGTAACTCACTGTCGTTCGAACATTTTCTAAAACGGTCGCCCACGGATCACTGCAATATCAATATAATACTTCTTTTTGAGGCTTCTCTGTATTAATGAGTAAAGCATATTTTATAATGTGATAGCACTGTCTAAAGCTAGTTTTATCATCGTATTTAGTCCTGTTTGTCTTTCTTCTGGTGTTGCAATTTCTGTGATGTATTTTGAGTCTACTACACTCATTAGGCAAGAGGCTTTTTTATTTAAAAGTTTTGCATTATAGAATAATGAAAAAGCTTCCATTTCTGCAGAGATTGGATTGAAGTTATCAGGAACTCTTGATAAAAATTTGTTAACATCTGTCATGTAAACATCAAAACAATCAGTACATACAGTATTTCCTTTAAATAGTTTTATATTGTTATTTTCAGCAGTATTTTCAATAACAGAATTTAATTCTTTGTTAGAATTTATAATGTGGCAATCATCATTGTTTAAGGTAAAAGCATAGTTGCTTTCAGAAAATACATTATCACTAAGAATAATATCAAATAGTTTTAAATCTGGTAAATAAGCTCCACAAGAGCCAATTCTAATAATATTTTCCACATCGTAAAATTTAAATAATTCATAACTATAAATTCCCATACTAGGCATTCCCATTCCAGAAGCCATTACAGAAATTTCTTTTCCTTTATAATTTCCAGTATATGTATATATACCTCTTACTTCATTAACTAATTTGTAATCATCAAAAAAATTTTCTACTATATATTTTGCTCTTAGAGGATCTCCAGGCATTATAACAGTTTTTGCAATTTCTCCTTTTTGAGCTGAATTATGTGGTGTTGACATATAAAAACCTCCTTAAAATTTTATTATTTATATTGTAAAGTAAGTATACTTCAACAAATAAAAAAATACAAGTGATATACAAAAATCAATCAAATATATTGCAAAAAATACAAACTTATGATATAAAATAAATTGTAAAAATATAAATAAGCTAAACCATAAATGAACAGAGGTGAAAAGATGATAAAAGCTTATGCAAAATCTGATGTAGGAAAAGTCAGAGAAATGAATCAAGATTATTACTATATTTCAAATTCATTAGATGAAGTCCAACTATACATATTAGCAGATGGAATGGGTGGCTACAATGGAGGAGAAATAGCAAGTAAAATAGCTGTTGAAACAGCAAAAAATTATATAGAAAATAATTTTAAAGAAATAGAAAAAGATAGAGACAGCATAATTCAACTATTAGGTAGTAGTATGGAATATGCAAATATGGTAGTTTATGAAAAATCTCAACAAAAACCAGAACTATATGGAATGGGTACTACTTTAGAAATATGTCTAATATATAATAATAAAGTATATATAGGACATATAGGAGATAGTAGAATATATAGAATAAGAAAAGAATTCATAAGAAAATTAACACAAGACCATAGCTATGTGCAAAAATTAGTAAAAGAAGGAAAAATTACAAAAGAACAAGCAGAAGTTCATCCACAAAAAAATATGTTAACAAGAGCCTTAGGATGCAATGCATTTGTAGAACCAGATGTAATGGTAAAAGGATTTCTAAAAGATGATATTTTAGTTATGTGCTCAGATGGATTAACCAATATGGTAAAAACAGAAATAATATACCAAGAAGCAAGCAAAAACATAGAACAAGCACCAAAAGAATTAGTAAGAATTGCAAACGAAAATGGCGGAAAAGATAATGTAACAGTAGTTATAATAAAAAATATATAGCGGTCTACGTATAAAAATTCTTATTATAAAATAATAAGAAAAGCGAAAGGGAGAGATTAAATATGAATTTAGAAGGTAAAGTATTAGGGGGCAGATACGAAATTATCAATAAAATCGGAAATGGAGGAATGGCAACAGTATATAGAGCAACAGATCTAGTTTTAAAAAGATATGTAGCTGTAAAAATACTTAGGGATGAATTTACAACAGATGAAGAATTTATTAGAAGATTTGAAACAGAAGCACAATCAGCAGCAAGATTAACACATCCTAATATAGTTTCAATATATGATGTAGGAGTAGATAACGGAGTATACTATATAGTTATGGAATTAATCCAAGGAAAAACACTAAAAGAAATAATAGTAGAAGAAAGAGGACCACTTCCTTGGAAATGGTCAGTAAATGTAGCAATACAAATAGCTTCTGCATTAGAAATGGCTCATAAAAACAACATTATACATAGAGATATAAAACCACACAACATAATAATAACAGAAGATGGAATAGCAAAAGTAACAGACTTTGGAATAGCAAAAGCTGTATCAAATTCAACAATAACAGCATTTGGAACAACAATTGGCTCAGTTCACTATTTCTCACCAGAACACGCAAGAGGTGGTTATACAGATGCAAAATCAGACTTATATTCTCTTGGAGTAGTAATGTACGAAATGGTAACAGGAAAAGTTCCATTTGATGCAGATACACCTGTATCAGTTGCATTAAAACATATGCAAGAAGAGCCTGTACCACCAATAGAAGAGAATAAAAATTTACCAGAAGCTGTTAATAAAATAATTTTAAAAGCATTAAAAAAAGACCCAATGCTTAGATATCAAACAGCTACAGAAATGTTACAAGATTTAAGAATGGCACTAAAAAATCCATCAGGAGACTTTGTAGAAGAAGTAGACTATGATGAAACTGCAAGAACACAAAAAATATCAACAAATATGTATGAAAGACAAAAAAAATCAAATGGTAAAAAAGAAAACAAATTTATAACATTTATAAAAACACATCCAAAATTAAGTGTATTTTTAGGAATTATAATTTTATTCTCCTTAGCATTTGGAGGAACAACATTAGTATTAAATGTAACAAACCCAAAAGAAGTACAATTACCAAATGTTGTTGGTTTATCACAAGAAGAAGCAAAACAAAAAGTAGAATCAGCAAAATTAAAATTTGAAGTATCAGCAGAAGAATATAATACAGAAGTAGAACAAGGACATGTAATAAGCCAAGACCCTACTTATACAGAAAAATATAACAATGTAAAAGAAGGCAGTCAAGTTAAAGTTGTAATAAGCAAAGGAACAGAAAAAACAAAAGTACCAAAAGTTGCTGGAATGAAAGAAGATGAAGCAATAAAAGCTTTAGAAGATGCTAAATTAAAAGCAGAAGTAGTTGAAGAAACTAGCAAAAAAGTAGAAGAAGGTTATGTAATAAGCCAAGAAACAGAAGCAAATTCAGAAGCAAACGCTGGTGATACAGTAAAAATTCATGTAAGTACAGGAACAGAAAAATCAACAGTACCTTATATAGTTGGTAAAAAACAAGATGAAGCTAAAAAAGAACTAGAAGATGCAGGATTAACAGTAACAATAACAAATGCAGAAGATAGTTCAAAAGAAACAGGAGTTGTATTAAAGCAAAGTTTAGAATCAGGAAAAATAGTAGACAAAGGTTCAGCAATAACAATAACAGTAAATAGCTTCGAAGCAAGCAAAACAATATCTGTAAGCATCGATGTAAAATCAATAACAGGAGGATATACAGAAAGTACTAGTGCTACAAATTCAACAAATAGTACATCAACTGAAAATGTTGTAAAAACAGTAAGTATAGAAATAACATCAGGTGGAAAAACTTTATGGTCAGATTCAGGTGTTGATAAAAATACAACAAATAAATCGGCGTCAATTACAGGAAAAGGTTCAATGGATGTAACTCTAACAATAAAAGACTCTAATGGTATGAACAAGGTAAGAACTCAAACAGTTAATTTTGGTAGTGATACAACGATAAGTTTTAAATAAAAATTAACTTTAAATAAATGAAAAACTCTAATAATTGAATTAGAGTTTTTTTGTTTTTATTAAAATTAATATAAATTAAATGTACAAAAATAAAAATAAGCTCGAAATTTGTCGAACGATTTATGTTGAAATTAAGCCAAAAACATGTTAATATATAGTCATGCAATTTGACATTGCATGGCTTATTTAATATAAAAATTTAAAATCAAACAACTTAAGTTTAGGCAGAAAAAACAAAATTAAAATCAAAGATTTCAAATAAAAAATTTTAAAATCTAAATTAAAATTCCAAAG